>Ga0081455_10004231_pt1 | contig 16183 bp, 13 predicted proteins | sample TabmetS3T2R1_FD_70207 | JGI IMG/M metagenome (GOLD analysis project Ga0081455, IMG submission 70207) | Tabebuia heterophylla rhizosphere microbial communities from the University of Puerto Rico - S3T2R1 | ecosystem: Host-associated > Plants > Roots > Rhizosphere ... | reverse complement strand
GAGGTTTCCATGATTGCATCCGCCGCCAATTGCGATAAAAAACGCTGCCATTCAGATTCGCCCGCATGACCACACCGCCGGAAAACGAAAAAGCCGAAGCCGAAGATGTCTTTCAGGGGCAATTCATTCCCATGCGCGAGCCGCCGGGGCGTCTGGGCGCGATCGTGCGGCGCATGAAGCGCATGGCGTCTCCGCCACCGCCGCAATCCCTTTCGCGCTCTGACGGACTGCCGGCAAAGCAGGAGGCGGAATAGCGCGCGGTTAAGCGGCGCGGGCGGGAAGCCCCCCGAAATTGCGCTGGCGGCCGCGGAAGGCCTTCACCGCATCGGTAAGGTCGGCGTCGGTGAAATCGGGCCAGGCGCGTTCTGTGAAGTAGAGCTCGGCATAGGCGCTCTCCCACAAAAGGAAGTCCGACAGGCGTTGCTCGCCACTCGTCCTGATCAATAAATCGACCTCGGGTGAGTCATCGCCCATGACGGCACGAGCGAAGTCCTCCTTGGTGAAATCAGGATTGGCGATCAGCGCGCGGCCCACGGCAATCAGGTCGAATTCTTCCCGTTCCATGCGGCGGATCAGCGCATCGATATTGGTCGGCGAGGAATGGTCGTCGCGGAACGTGTTGATGAAATCGCCCGACAGCCCGACCGATCCGACGCTGATCGTGGTCGCGCCGGTCAGCTTCTTGGCCCATCCGGCGAAGTTCAGCCCTTCTTCGCCGTCGATTTCCGGGAATTCCGCGGTCCAGAAGCGCCGTTGGGAGCAGTGCAGAATGTCGACGCCGGCCTCCACGAGTGGAACCAGCCAGTCGGCCATCTCCTGCGGCGAACCCGATCCGACGTTGCCCGAGATGTAGACCTTGGTGCCGATCATCTCGGCGAACGTCAGGAATTCGTGCGTGCCGAACTCGTTCGTCTCGGCGACGCCGCCCCAATGCGTGTTGACCTTCACGGGCCGGCTTTCGCGCGGGCCGATGCCGTCGCGCCAGTGGTACTCATCGGCGAAGCAGCCGCCGGGCCAGCGCACGACGGGCACGTGCAGGTCCTTGAGCGCCTGCACGACGTCGTTGCGATAGCCGTTCGTGTTCGGGATGTTCGATTTCTCGCCGACCCACACACCGCCGTAGATGCCCGCGCCGAGATGCTCGGCGAACTGCCCGTAGACGTTCGGGTTGATGACGGGCCCCGGCTCGTTCGCGCGGATCGTCACCGTGGCCTTCGCAGTGTCGGCCGCGGCGGCAGAGCCGGCGACGGCCACGAGGGCGAGCAGCAGCGCCGCGGTTGCGACGCGCATCTTCGTACGACGAGTCATTGATCCCCCATTTCGACGAGCACCGGCGGCGCCCGATTCGTTCGACATGTTACTCAGACAATTAGCGCGCGGCAGCGACGTTTTCGAGCCGCACGCAGCTCAGCCATTCGCGACGCGCAACGCACGCACTCGCGCCGCGGGTTTCGGCCGCTGCTTGATCGGCGTGTCCATGATCGCGAGCCGGATGAGCTCGGCCATCGCGGCGCGCGCACTCTCGGCGTCCTTCGCCGCGATCGCGTCATAGACGCGCAGATGATCCGGGACGGGATCGCGCTTGAGCGGCGCGATGCGCTGCTTGAATTCCGTCAGCGAGTTCACGGCGGCCGTCACTCCATTCGTGAGCGACACGATGAACGGATTGCCCGTCGCGAGCAGCAGGGCCGCGTGGAATTCCTGGTCGGCGATGCGCCCTTCCTCGACGTTGAGCGTGTGCCGCGCCATCGCGTCGAGCGCCCGGCGCATGCCGTCGAGCTGCGCCTGGGTCCGGCGTGACGCTGCGAGCGCCGCAGCCGCGGGCTCGACGATCGCGCGCAGCTCGAACAGTCCATGGAGGACTTCGGGTTCGGGCTCGCCCGAAAAAGCCCAGGAAAGCACGTCCGGATCGAGCAGGTGCCACTGTTCGAGGGGGCTCACGCGTGTGCCGACCCGCGGCCGGCTGTGCACCAGGCCCTTGGCCGAGAGGATACGTACGGCTTCGCGGTAGGCGGTGCGCGACACCTTGCGCTGCTCGCTCGCTTCCACTTCGCCGTCGAGCACGTGGCCGGGCCGGTAGCGCCCGGAGACGATGAGCACGCCGATGTCGCGCGCGATGGAGCCGTGCAGGCGCAGCGCCTTGTCGGCCGGACGCTGGCCCTCGAGCGCGGCAGGTTTTTGCGGTTTTCTTGCCGCCATCGCGTTCCCCATCGTCGATCCGAGACCTGAAGCGTCGGAATTCTCCGCGCTGTCATCCCCGACTACAAGGTTGTTCGAGATTTGTTGCGCGCCGCACGCGATCGCCGGGCGCCCTATCCACCCCGCCGACTCCGCAATGGACGGTGGCAACGGATATACGAGTGGTCATGTAGCGATTGCACCACGGACATTGCATTGGGCTTTCATTGGCGGATAGCATTTGTACGAGTAATAACATCCGGACGATTTGAAGACGATTCGGATCGTTCGTACGGGGGGTCAACGTGGCAGTCAATAAACGAGTTCGCTCTGCGTCCGCGATCGCGGCGCTGTCGGCAGTTTCAGCTTCGGCAATTGCGCAATCACCTCCTGCGGCCGACAACGCCGCGGGCGGCGAAGAGGTCAACACGGTCATCGTGACTGGCGTTCGCCAGAGTCTCGCGAAAGGTCTCGAGAACAAGCGCGAATCGAACCAGGTCATCGAGTCGATCGTCGCCGAGGACATCGGCAAGTTGCCGGATAACAACGTCATCGAGGCGCTCCAGCGCGTCACGGGCGTGCAGATCACCAATCGTGGCGGCGGTGAAGCGGATGGCATCGTGATCCGCGGTCTGCCCGACTCCACCACGACCTGGAACGGCCGCAACGTGTTCACCGGCACGGGCCGCGCGCTCGCGCTGCAGGACATCCCGGCGAATCTCATCGCCCGCGTCGACGTCTTCAAGACGCGCTCGGCCGATCAGCTCGAAACCGGCCTCGCCGGGCAGATCGACGTGCGCACTCGCCGCCCATTCGACATCGACGGCTTCGAGATGTCCGTGAATGCCCGTGCGACCGACCAGGTCGAGCGCAACGACGCCATCGACCCGAACCTGTCCTTTCTCGTGAGCAACACGTGGGACGGCGACGACGGCAAGTTCGGCGCACTGCTCAACGTCACGTACTCCAAGGTTCGCTATCGCGACCAGAGCGTCACGGCGGGCGCGCTCGTGCCGTTCGTCACGGCCACCGGCCCGCTGCCTCCGGGGTTCACTCCGCTGCAGCGTGTGTTCAACGGCGATCCGCCGATCTGGCAGGCCGGTCTCGACCGTGGTCTGCCCTACGCGCCCGGCTCGATGCTGGACTTCGACACTTCCGCCGCGGGCGTAGCCAACTTCCCCTATCTGCTCGCGCGAGATGCACTGTTCGCCAGCGACTTCGAGGGCAACCGCAAGCGCCCGGCCGCGAATCTCGCGCTGCAGTGGTCTCCCAACGATTCTTCCGAGTACACCCTCGAGGCCTTCTACCAGGGCTATCGCGAGGAGATGTTCAACAACCTGCACTTCTCGTTTGCCGACTGGTGGGGCTCGCTCGGCCCGGACCCGGCGTCGACGATTTCTCTGTATCCGGACACGAACCTCATTAAGACGCGCGTCGTCGGCGCGCCGTACAACTTCAACAGCGGCGACTCCACCGTCCAGAACACGGACACGTTCGTGTACGCGTTGAACGGCAAGTGGAAGATCACCGACAAGTTCACGTTGGAAGCCGATCTGTCGTTCCAGGCGAGCCAGTTCGACACGACGTTCGTTGCCGTACGTACCGATCGGGTACCCGCGCAGATCACGCTCGATTTCAACCACGGCGGCGGCATTCCATCGTGGCACTTCACGAACCCCGCCGACGGCTCGAATGTCGACAACGCGATGCTCGATGCCTCCGGCTGGAACCTGGCGCAACTCTTCCAGAACAAGGGCCGAGACATCGGTGGCGCGCAGACGCTTTCCGTCGACGGCGACTACGACTTCGACGGCAGCGTGTTCAAGCGCCTGTCGTTCGGCGTGCGGTACGACGATCGCGATGCGCTGCATCGTCAGCCGCGCCCCGGCGATACCGGCGAAGTACGGACCGCCGTACCCATGACGCTCGGCGCCGCAGCGGACGCGCTCGGCGACGCCTCGTTCCTCTACGCCAACAGCGACTTCTTCACCGAAGGCTCGGTGCCGCACACCTGGGTGCTGCCGAACGGTTTCTGGATCGGCGATCACCCGGACGAAGTGCGGGCACTCTACGGCCAGGCGGCCGGAGGGCCCGCGCTGCAGCGGGCTTTCCAGGTCGACGAGCGCACCTCCTCCGCGTACGTGCAGGCGGAGATGACGTTCGGCGAAAAATTCCACGCCGAAGTTGGTGTTCGCTATGTGCGCGTGGACACGCCGATCGAGTTCACCAACCTCGTATCGCCGAATCTCGACAAATTTCGCGCGAAGCAGTCGGTCGACGACGTCATGCCCTCGGTCACGCTGCGCTACGACGTCACTGACGACTTCCGGCTGCGGGCCAACTACGGCGAAACACTGCGTCGCCCCGGGTTCGGCGATCTCAACCCGAACTTCAATCTCGTGGGCGACCTGACGAACGTGCACTACGGCACGGGCGCGGGCGGCAATCCGGACCTCAAGGCCGCGAAGGGCAAGAATTACGACCTCACGGCCGAGTGGTATTTCGCGAAGGACAGCGCCGTGTTTGGCACGGTATTCCGCCGCGAGATCGACGGTCTCGTCGTGCCGCTGGTGCGCGAGCTCACGATTCCGGGAACGGGGCTCAACACCAATGTGTTCAAGGTGACGCAACCCGTCAACGCGTCCGATGGCGTACTCAAGGGCTTCGAGCTCGGGTTCCTCTATTTCCCCGAGCTACCGGGCTTCCTCAACGGGTTCGGCCTGCAGGGCAGCCTCACCAAGCTCGACTCGAGCCAGAACATTCCGCTGTCCGACAATCTCGGCAACATCGTCGGCGAGGAGAACACCGAGTTTTTCGGCGTCTCCGACCTCTCGTACAACGTGACGCTCGCCTACGACCGTTCCGGTTTCGGTGGCCGCCTCTCGTACGTGTGGCGCGATGATTTCCTCAACAACAACGAGGCGCGCATCTTCGCCAACCCGATCGGCGTGTGGCGCAAGCCTGAAAGCAGCCTCGACCTGCAGTTGAGCTACGACATCAACGACAAGATGGGTGTTTCGTTCGATGCCGTAAATCTCACGGACGAGATGCAGCAGTCGTACTACAAGTTCGCGGACGCCGGCAGCCCGACGCTCACGAACTTCGGTACGACGGTGATCAGCCGCGCATACATGCTCGGTTTCCGCTGGAAATACTGATCGACGACGAACTACCGGCGAGTGTACGCACCCGCCGCTTTCATCGCCGCGGCGCGTTCCTGCAGACGCGCCGCGGCTTTTTTGTCGATACCTGCGCGCTGCGCGAAGTCATCGAAGCTCCGGAACGGTCCGGAGGCGTCACGGCTCGCGATCGCGCGCGCCCCGCTCGCGGGGCCGACACCCGGCAACGACACGAGCGGGTCGAGCTCGGCGGTATTGAGGTTCACCGCCGTGTCTTTCGGGATCTCGAGCAGCACCCACAGGTCAGGCCCGACGCCTGGATGCGTGAGCACTCGCGTGCCCTCCAGGGCGCTCTCGAGTGCGGTGAATCGTCTGCGCACGGCGTCAAGCTGCGCGACGAACGCCTCCTGGTCGCCGATGCGGCCGGTACGCGCCAACGCCTCGACCGCGTGCGCGATCTCCGGATCCACGGTCGCCGCGTACGTCGTCTCGATGAACGAACGCGTGTCGGTTGCCCCGAGCGATTTGTCCTGCGCGCGTTCGATCGCGAGCAGATCGAGGAACGCCGAACGGCCCGCCTCTGGTTTGCGCGCGTTGACGGCCTTCAGGAAATCGAATTCTCGCCCGTAGCGCGCGAGCAATCCGTCGCGGGGACCCGTCGCGAGACGGCGATAGAACAAGGTGGCCATCACTCCCTCGGAGGCGAGCATCTGGGTGCCGTTCTTGAGGCGGCCCAGATCGAAGAGATTGCTGCGATCGATGCGCGTGAACGCGCCGGCGCCCGGCTCGGGCAGGGGCAACGCTGCCTGGATGAACCAATTGCCGCGCACTCCGGCCACGCGTGCCTCGCGGTCGAGGTTGTCGTACCAGTAGTTCGTGAGCGGCTTCTGGCCGATGCCGAGATCGCGGTCGCGCAGCTTCTGGTTCGCGGTGAAGCGACGCGCGAGCGCCTGGAAGTGGGTGGCGAAGCCCTCGTCGAAGGCCGTCGGGAAGTCCGTCACCGTGAAGCTGCCGTGGCGCGTGCGCGAGTAGCCATCGGGAAGATTCGGCAGCAGACGGCGCAGGAAGATGTGGCCCATCTCGTGCGCGAAGATTTCCTCGAAGCTGCCGTCGGCCACGCTGGCTTCGTCAACGACGAGGTCGACGAATCTGTCCGCCACGTAGCGATCCGCGCCAGTCTCGCGCAGCCAGAATCCGTCGCGTGGGAATCCGCCCTCCTCGAGCGATAGATAGAGCCACGTCGGCACGACGCGCGAGGCGCCCGCCTTCCGTTGCGCGAGCTCGTCGAGCGCGAGCGTCGTGGCCGTGTAGCCTCCGCGCGCTTCCTTCTGCAGCGCTGCGTAGAGCGCGCCACTCGTGACGCGCATGACCACCGGAGCCGGCGCGTCGGCAGGTCCCGGCTTGGTGAGCGGCGCGCCCTTCTCGAGCACGGGCGCGAGCACACCGAGCTCGGCCGCTTGCGCCGTGCCGCACAGCGCGAGCAACGCGGCGAGCGTGCCGACCGCGAACGCCGCGCGCGTCATTCGAGATGCGCCTTCTCGGGCGGCCACTGATCCCAGAGCGTGGGATCCGGCGCCAGGCACTCGGCACTCTGCGCCATGATCGCGGGCTCGAACGTCGTCGACCTGCGCGCGACGGTATCGATGTGCACGCCGGTCGCGAGCATCGTCGCCAGCCAGTCGCCCTTGTCGCCGCGGCGCATCTCGTGCACGAAGCGCACGAGCTTGGGCCGGACCTCGATGATCGCGGTGCGCACCGAGAGCACGTCGCCCGCGAGCGCTTCCTTGCGATAGCAGATGCGCTGCTCGACGGCCGCCATGCCGCGGTTCTTTTCCTTCAGGTACTGGGTCGTGAGGCCCATCATCGCGGCGAGATTCCAGGTCGCCTCGTCGAATTTGCCGACGTACCACATGACGTTCATGTGACCCATGTGGTCGCAGTGCCATTGGTGGACGGTGCCGCGATAGGTGATGTCGAGTCTGCTCATGTGATTTTCGTTCCTTTCACTTCTTTTCCGCGCCAGCGCGTCGCGTCGGGCGGCGGCGCCATCCGTTCGAATTTCAGACCCCGCAGGTCCACGAGCTCGTCGAACTCGCGCGGACCTTGCTTCGTGATGACGATGCGACCGACGCGACCATCGCGCGCGAGCAGTACTTCGTCGCCGCGCGACCAATCGGCCCAGTCGCTGCGGCCAAGGTCCATGACGACGTCGCCGGCCTCGTCGAGGATGCGGTGGTCGAGAACATTCCAGGCACCACTGCGCTCTCCGATACCGAGCGTCCGGCGTTCGAGAATGAGCCGGCCGCGCGGCTTGCACCAGCGCTCCGGACGCTCGAACTCCCAGCTGACGGGTGCGCGGATCTTGTACACACCCCGGCTGCCTTCATCGGCCAACATCCATCCGTCGCGCATCATCCGTTTCGAGCGGATGGGATCATCCTCACCGCGCCCGGCCCACTCCGCAATCGGTTCGACGGCGACATCCTTCGGAAGATGGAAATTTTCGGCGAGCCTGCATTTGCGATCGATGCTGTTCAGCAGGATTCGGCGCTCCGAAGCGAACAATCCCCCGCCTCCCCAAGTGCCGCGGTTGGACCAGAGTGCAAGCGCGGTGAGAAACGGCGGTCTGCTGATCGCCGTCCAGGCATACAGCGGCGGCCGCTGATCGGCCGCGAGATAGATGAGTTTGTCGCCGCTCGGCGAGAGATCGCAGCGCTGCTCGTAGATGCGTCCCTTGAACCACTGCCCCGCCCGGAATTCGTGCCTCACGGTATCCCACGTGATGCACAACACCTGCTTCGACGGCCCGCGTCGCAGCAGCACGACGCGCGGTGCTTCGCGCGCGACGATGCCGAACGTGCGGGCTGCATTCTTCGGAAGCTCTCTCACCGCCGTGATCTTACAAGAAGGCGCCGGCTCGTCCGAACTGGCGCCCGCAACGCGAACGGTCTCGACAAACAAACTACCGGGTCAATGCGCCGCGCCCATCGCGACCTTCCGCGTCGGTCGCGGCGCGAGCCAGATCAGGAACGCGGCGAGGATGAACGCGACCGACACGTACGCCATGACCTGGTTCGTCGACAGCATGACGGCCTGGCTCTGAGTGAGACTGTCGAGCACCTTGAGCTGCTGCTCAACATTCATGCCGGACGCAGCCAGCGTATGCGCGACCTCGCCCGTACGATCGACGATGCCCGCGAGCTCCGCGTGCTTCACCTGCGTGGTGTTCTCCCACGCGGTCTGCACGACGGAGGTCGCAACGGCGCCCGACAGCGTGCGCAGGAAGTTCATGAGACCGGCCGCGGACGCGGTCTCGTGCTCCTCGACGCTCGCGAGCGCGAGCGTCGTGATCGGCACGAAGAAGAACGGCAGGCCGACCCCCATCGCGAGCAACGGCCCGGAGATCTGCCAGAACGTCATGTCCGTGGTCGCGATCGTGCGGAACGTGAGTACGCCGCCGAGCCAGATCAGGCCGAAGAACACGAGCTTGCGCGGATCGACCTTCGTCGAGAGCACACCCGCGGCCGGCGCGCAGAACACGGCGAGCACGCCGGTCCATGCCGTCGCGAGGCCCGCCCACGTGGACGTGTAGCCCATGTAGCTCTGCAGCCAGAGCGGCGTCAGCACGTTGGCACCGAACATCGCGCCGAAGCCGCACGCGATCACGATCACAGCGGTGGTGTAACCGCGATGGCGGAACACGCGCAGGTTCACGATCGGATGCTTCTCGCCCATTTCCCAGATCACGAAGACGACGATGCCGACGGCGGCGACGATCGCAAGCGTGGTGATGAGGCGCGACTCGAACCAGTCGTGCTCCTTGCCGAGGTCGAGCATGAGCTGCAGCGCCGACACCGCGACGACCATGAGCGTGAGGCCGATGGCGTCGATCGGCGCGCGCTCGAGCTTCGTCTCGAAGCGCTTGAGCATGCGCAGCGCGAACGGCGCCATCATGAGCGCAATCGGCACGTTGATCAGGAAGATCAGCGGCCAGGAGTAGCTGTCGCACAGCCAGCCGCCGAGGATCGGACCCAGCACCGGCGCGACGAGCGTCGTCATCGCCCAGAGCGCGGTCGCGGCGGCGGCCTTCTCTTTCGGGAAGATGCGCAGCAGCAGCGTCTGCGACAGCGGAATCAACGGCCCGCCGGCGACACCCTGGAGGATGCGGCCGATGACGAGCATCGTGAACGACGTCGAGAAGCCGCAGAACGCCGAGAACACGCCGAATGCGCCCATCGCGGTGGTGAACACGCGCACCGCGCCGAAGCGTGCCGCGAGCCAGCCCGTGAGCGGCACGGTGATCGCCTCCGCCACCGAGTAGCACGTGATCACCCACGTGCCCTGGCTCGAGCTGATGCCGAGCGCGCCCGCGATGCTCGGCACGGACACGTTCGCGATGGTCATGTCGAGCACGGCGATGAAGTTCGCGCCAGCGAGCACGATGGCGACGAGCCAGAGCATCGCCCCCGTCAGTGGCGCATCACCCTTCAAAGCCTTTTCGATTGCGGTCATCTCGATCTCCCTGACTAACTAACGCTTCAGCCCTGTTTCGAACGCGTGTCGATCGTGGCTTCCATCGAGAGCCCCACCTGCAGCGGGTTCTTCTCGAGCTCGCGTGTGTCGATCTCGATGCGCACCGGCACGCGCTGCACGACCTTGATCCAGTTGCCCGTGGCGTTCTGCGCCGGGATTGCCGCGAACGTGGCTCCGGTGCCGCCCGAGAGGCCCGCCACGCGGCCGTGATAGGTCACCGAGCCGCCGTAGAGATCCGACTTCACTTCGACGGGCTGACCGATGCGCACGCGCTCGAGCTGTCCTTCCTTGAAGTTCGCGTCGACGTGCACGCTGCCCACCGGCACGATCGCGAGGATCGGCGCGCCGGCCTGCAGCTGCTGGCCGACCTGCACCGAGCGCTTGGCGACGACGCCCGCGACGGGCGCGCGGATCACCGTGCGATCGAGGTTCACCTGAGCCTGGTCGCGGCGCGCACGGGCCAGCATCACTTCGGGGTTCGTGCTCTCCGTGGCGTCGGCAATTAGCACGGCGTTGGCGTCGCGTGCGCCGGCGGCCGCGGCCTTGTTGGAGTGCGCCTGCGCAAGCGCGGCCTTCGCGCTCTCGAACGCGTTGCGGGCCTTCGTGAGCTCGTCGCCCGACACTGATCCCGACTCCGCGAGGGCTGCGCGGCGCTCCAGGTCGATCGTGGCACGCGCGAGGTCCGATTTCGCGCGTGCGAGATCCGCCGTGCGTGCCGAGAGCTGCGCGGCGAGGCTCGCGTCGTTCGCGACGTAACTGCGCACGCGGCGCTGTGCGCGCCCGAGCTCGGCCTCGGCCTGCGCGAGTGCGAGACGCGCGTCGACGTCGTCGAGGACCACGAGCACGTCGCCCTGATGGACGTAGCTCGTATCGGTGACCCGCACGTCGCGCACGATGCCGCCGATCGCGGGCGTCACCTGCGCCGTCTCGGCTGCCGTATACGCGTTGTCGGTCGAGATGAATTTCGACGCGTAGAAGTGATCGAAGCAAAAGTAGCCGAGCCCGAGCGCGGCGACTGTGCCGCCGACGCCCACGAGGAGCCGCTTGCGTTTGTGCTTCCGGGCCGCATCGGCGGCCTGGCCGAGCGCCGCGTCGGCCTGCTCGAAGGTTTCGGTGTTCATCGTCGTCATTGCAGAATCCTCCTGAATTTCCGGATGGTTCAAAGATTGGTGGAAGCCTGGTAGCCACCGCCCAGCGCTTTCACGAGCTGGACGTCGAGCGACATCGATCGGCTGCGCAGATCGGTCTGCGTGCGCAGGTTCGTCAGTAGATAGTCCTCGGCCGACAGCACCTCGAGGTAGCTCGCGAGCCCGCCCGCGTAGCGATCGTTCTGCACGGTCCACGCCTCGCGCGCCGCGTCGACCGCCGCGTCGACCTTCGCGATCTGGGGACCGAGCGCGCGCTGCGAGGTCGCGGCATCGGCCACTTCCTGCAGCGCCTGCACGAGCGCCTTGTCGTAGCTCGCAACGGCCTCGGCGTATTCCGCCTCGGCGCCGCGCAGCTGCGCGCGCAGCCGCCCGCCATTGAAGATGGGTAGAGAGATCGCCGGACCGACGCTTCCGATGTCGGAGCCGCCGTCCTTGAGCACGTCCAGCCCAAGCGCCTGCACGCCGATGAAACCGGCGAGATTCACGTTCGGATAGAACTGCGCGCGCGATACGTGGATGCGTTGCGCCGCGGCTGCGGCGCGCAGGCGCGCCGCGACGAGATCCGGGCGTCGGCCGATGAGGTCTGCCGACAACGTCGCGGGCAGCGCGAACTCGCGCGTGAAATCGATCTTCGGACGCGCGATCGCGAGACCGCGGTCCGGGCCGGCGCCGAGCAGCGCGGCCAGCTTGTTCTTCGACAGCGCGATCTGCTCCTCGAGCGACAGCACTTCGGCCTCGGCACCGGCGCGGCGCGAATCGGCCTGGCGCAGGCTGCCCCGAGTCTCGAGGCCGTTGTCGAAGCGCTTGGCGAAGAGCTCCGCGGTCGTCGCGCGCAGGTCGCGCGCGGCGACGGCCGTGTCGAGTGCGGCGTACTGGCGGGCGAGCTCGGCGTACGACGACGCGATGGCGGCCGACAGCGCGAGTCGCGCCTGGTCTGCATCCGCGCCCGCTGCGACGGCGTCGGACGTCGCGGCCACGAGTGCGGCGCGGTTCTTGCGCCAGAAGTCGAGCTCCCAGGAAATGTCGAGCGTCGAACGCCCGTAGTCATTCCAGCCACGCGGCGTCATCGCCGCGGGTGACAGATAGTTGTAGCTCTGCTTCTGTTCGGTGAATGAGCCATTGGCCGACGCCTGCGGCGCGAGCGCACCGTGCGCCGCAGCCTCGTACGATCGCGCGCGCGCGAGTCGCGCCTCGGCGATGCCTATCGACGGCGAGCCTGCGAGCGCTTCTGTGACGAGCGTATCGAGCTGGGGGTCGCCGTAGATCTTCCACCAGCCCGCCGCCGGCCATTCGCTGGTCGGCGCCGTGAAGGTCTGCGTGCTCTGCCAGGCCGTCTGCGGCCGGATCGCAGCCGTCGGCGACTTGCCGGGCAGCGCCGCGCACGCCGTGAGCGTGCCCATGACTGCCAATGTAACCAGGTGCTTCATCGGATCTCCCTCGAAAAGTTCGTTGCGGATGTGTTCGGGTTGCGGCGGCGCTCGGCGCCCGACAGCAGTCGCGCGGAATCGACGATCGCACGCGCATGCTCGCCGGCGCCGATCGGCCCCGACTCGTCGAATGCCTCGACGCGGAAGTACATGAGCTTGTTGGCGGTGCGCAGCCAAGTTGCGACGGCGCGCACGGCGGAGCCGACGGGCGTCGCGGCCGAGTGCGTCACATTGAGCGACACGCCGACGGAGAGCTGGCCCGCGCCCAACAACGGACGCATCGCGCGCGCGGCGGCGACCTCCATGAGCGCGATCATTCGCGCCGTCGCGAAGACCTCGGGAAATGCGTCGTCGGCATCGAGCGCGATGTTGCGCGCGGTGTCTGACGGCGAGACGACGAGTGCAGCTTCTGCGCAAAACAGTGTGAGCATGGTTCAGACCTCGGCTGTGGTGCGGTGGCGCGCGGCGTCGCGCGCGAGGCAGGTGAGCAGCTCCTCGGCACTGCCGAAGACGAACTGCTCGCCCGTCGTGACGTTCTCGAGGCGGCCGATGACCTTGCCCGCGCAAGGGCGCGCGTCGCGGTGCAGCTTGAGCACGTACGCGAGCGCATTCGGGTAGCTGGGATGCGTGGCGAGGATCATTCGCTCAGGCCATCCGCGGTGCCGGGGCCGTCGAACCGTCCCCGGAGACGTGCCAACGCGAGATCACGCGCGAGCGCCGCACCCAGGGCGAACCGTCGGGGATGGCGCGCTGCGACAGCTGCGTCTGCAGTGCCTGCCAGCGCGCCGGCGGCGGGGCTGACCGCCATTCGGCCATCCGCGTCGAGTTGGGGTTCGAAAAGGTCATCACTCGTCCTCCAGTCCATGGAGGGCAAGTTACGGGGACCCATCAACCGAGTCGTTTGGTAACGGTCGGGAAACGGTCTGGAAATGGCGTCGGAAGCCGGACCGCCCGGCCCGGATCGCAAGCCGTTGTTTCGTGGACCCGGAGTGTGCCGACGCGGGCCGGGCTTACGCTCGCGCGACGAGCTCGCGCGCACGTCGGACGTCGCGTGAATCCTGTCCTTCGGTGATCATCGCGAGCAGCGCGGCGAGCGCGGCCCGATCGGCGGCATCGGAAGCCGCGTGCTCTACGAGCGCGCAACGTGCCTTGAGCTCGAAGCCCGCCGCTTCCTGTTCGTTTGCGAGGGCGACCGCCTGGCGCAGGAATCCGAGCGCCGCCTCTGCGCGACCCTGCTCGTGCGCGACGCGCGCCTGCAGCAGCAGCAGGATCGGCAGGTAGTACCGCTCGTCGAGCTCATCCGCCCGCGCGAACGCCTCACCGAGCTGTTTCTCGGCGCCGGAGAAATCACGCGCGAGGATCAGCGCCTCGACGATGTACGCCATGACCTCGGTGCAGCTCGCGATCATTCCGATGCCCATGTGACGTTCGAGTCCGTCGCGCAGCAGCGGCAGGGCTGCGACCGGATCGCCACGCCGCGCGAGCGCCCAGCCGCGCAGGTAGCGGCTTGGCCCGTCTCCCTGCACGACCGAAGTTTTCGAGACCACGTTCGCGATGGCGTCGGCGTGCTCGAGGACGGCGTCCGGATCGTCGCAGCGGATCGCGAGCATCCCCGCGCGCCAGCGCGCGAGCGACTGGGCGATCGGCTGCGCCAGAGAATCGGCGATTTCGATTGCCTTGTTCGCCTGGCGCTGCGCCTGGTCGTAGAGGCCGCGCTCGAACAACGTGCGCACCGAATTCGAACGCACGGCGACTTCGGGATCGACGATGAATGCCTGGAAGCCGCCGCGCTCGGTGATCGACTCGCAGACCGCGATCGCCTTGAGCCACCAGTCGGTCGCGACCCGGCATTCACCACGCGCGGCGCTGGCGGCGGCGCGAAACAGGAACGTCATTACGGCGAGCGGATCGCGCTCGGGATTCTCCGCAGCGCCGATGCGCTCGGCGAGCGCCCTTAGCTTCGCGTATTCGCCGCGCGAGAACAGCGACGCGCCGTAACCGTTGAGCAGCAGCGATCGCGCCGGGTGTTGCGGCAGCAGCTCGCAGAGCTCACGCACGCGTTCGAACGCGGCGCAGGAATCCGGGGAGCCGACGCCTTGCAGCTGAGCGGTCGAAATGCCACGCGGGCTCTCGATGGCGAGCTCGAGCGCGAGTTTCTCCGGCCCCGCGGGAACCGCCGCGAGCAGCGTGCGCGCATGCTCGCAAATCTCGAGCGCTTCGCCGGGTGCAAACGCGCGCAGCGCGGCCTGCGCTGCCTCCGCATACGCCACGAGCGCAAGCCCGAACTCGCGGCCGCGCTCGTGATGCAGGGCCAGTTCCGCCTGTGCGACGGGCACGCCGTTCGCGGCGCCGGCCCTGAGCGCCTGCGCGACGCGGCGATGGAGCTGCAGGCGTTGCGCCTCGCCGATACGCCGATAGAACACGTGGCGATACATCGCGTGACGGAACGTGTAGACCGCGTCGAGCGAGCCGTCCGCGAGATCGACGGTAGCCGTGTGCCTCAGCAAATACTGCCGGCGAGCGAGACCGTCGCAGGCATCGACGACCTCGCCGAGCGGCCGGTCGAGCGCGGCGGCGACCGCGCCGGCGCGAAACTCCACGCCGTTGACGGCCGCGACCTCGAGCACCGAGATGACATCGCGTGGTAGTTTGACGATGCGCGCCTCGATCGCGCCTGCGAGGTCGTCGGGCACGGGCAGCGGCCGGCTGGTCGGGAACGCACCGGCGTTTCGCGCCGCGACTGCGTCGTTTTCCGGGGCCACGAGCGCTTCGACGACGTGCACGACGAACAGCGGCAACCCGTCGGTATGCGCGTGCACGCGCCGCACGAACGCTTCGGGCGTGTCCCCCGTCATGCGGCCGCGGAGATATTCGAGCACTTCGGTCTCGGAAAACGGATCGAGCACGATCTCGTCGCAGAGCCGCTGCAGCTTGAGCTCCTGGCGCAGCCCCTGGAGCGCATGGCCCTCCGCGACGATCTGCGTGAGCCGGAACGTGCCGAGCCACAGCATGCGCGCCGCACCGCGCTGTCGCGCAAAGTGATCCATGAGGCGCAGCGTCGCCTGGTCGCTCCAATGCAGGTCCTCGATGACGAACAGCAGCGGCTGCTGCTCCGTGAAACGGCTCACGAGCTCGTGGAACTCGCGCACCATGCGGTCCTGGCTCACGCCGACGAGCTCGCGCGTCAGCGCCGCGCGCTCCCCTTCCGCGACCAGCCACGGCAGCTGGATCAGCCACGTAGGCGCCACGGCGCGCATGACGCCCGCGAGCCCGGGATATTCACGGGTGAGCCCGCCGAGCGCCTGCAGCACGGGTAGATAGGGCTCGCCCGAGCCGTGCTGTTCGACGCATTGTCCCTGCGCAATGGCGGCCGCGCCGCTGCCGGCAAGGAAGGTCTCGATGAGCGTGCTCTTTCCGACGCCTGCGTCGCCCGCGACCCAGACGAGCCGGCGCTCCCCACCGGCCGCGCGTCGCCACGCCTCGCCGAGCCGCTCGAGCGCCGGCGCCGAGCCCGCGAAGGCGCTGACCACCGGCTGCGGCCGGTCAGCGTCGCCCGTCGCGGTCCAGGTCCAGTAGCGCTCGGCGACGGCCATCACCGCGCTGGGCGCCGCCCGGGTGCTCAGCGGCACGAACAGCTTGGCGGCGTCGCCGTAGCGCACGGCGGCGAAGGCCTGCGCGAGCTCGTCCGGAAGGGCGGGCTCGAAGGCGATCCGGTCGAGCACGCTCGCGGGGACCGCCACGACGCAGACGTCGGCCTCGAGCTCGGCGCCGCCCGCCC
>Ga0081455_10004230_pt1 | contig 16184 bp, 17 predicted proteins | sample TabmetS3T2R1_FD_70207 | JGI IMG/M metagenome (GOLD analysis project Ga0081455, IMG submission 70207) | Tabebuia heterophylla rhizosphere microbial communities from the University of Puerto Rico - S3T2R1 | ecosystem: Host-associated > Plants > Roots > Rhizosphere ... | reverse complement strand
ACCGTCTCGGCGCACGACACATGGCAAACGTGCAGGCGGGAGCGGGTGAGTTCGGCGATCTGCACATCCCGAGCGACCACACTCGCCTCGGCCGCAGCCGGCCATCCGGGCAGCCCGAGCTTTCCGGAGATCTCACCCTCATGGCAGCACGCTGAGCTCGCCGCCAGCTGCGGATCCTGAGCGTGCTGAGCGATGACTCCGTCGAATGCCCGAACGTACTCCAGCGCTCGTCGCATCAGACGCGCATCCGAGACGCAGTGACCATCGTCGGAGAACACCCGTACGCGAGCGCCGGACCAGGCCATCAGCCCGAGCTCGGCCAGCTCAAGTCCGTCCAATCCCTTGCTTACCGCGCCCACCGGCACCACCTGCGCATACCCGTCCCGGGCGCCCAGCGCTGCAACATGCTGGGCTGCCTCAGCGGTGTCGGTAACCGGGGTGGTATTGGCCATCGCCAGTACCGCAGTGAATCCGCCGCGCGCAGCGGCCAGCGTGCCGGATTGCACCGTCTCGGCGTCCTCGCGTCCGGGCTCACGCAGGTGGGTGTGCAAGTCGACCAATCCCGGCAAGGCGAGGAGGCCGTCGGCATCCAGCTCTTCCACATCGGCCGCGACGTCCGCGGAGTCTACGAAACGACCGTCTCGGATTGCCATGTCTGAGCGTCTGCCACCGACGATGTCGGCGCCGCGGATCAACAGGCCTGTCACTCAGCGCCTCCCAGCAACTCATACAGCACGCTCATCCGGACCGAGACGCCGGCCGCAACTTGGTCCAAGATCAAAGAGTTGGCTGCGTCAGCGGCGTCCGCCGAGATTTCCAGGCCGCGGTTCATCGGGCCCGGATGGCATATCGCCGCCTCAGGCTTCATTGCCTCCAACCTGGGACGGGTTAGACCGTAGCCGATCGTGTACTCGCGGGGAGTGGGAAAGTACCCGCCTGACATCCGTTCCCGCTGCACTCGGAGCATCATCACGATGTCGGCATGGGGCAGCACCTCATCGAACTCGCTACACGCGAGCACCGGCCAGCTGTCGATGCCCGCCGGAAGCAGCGTTGGTGGCGCGATGAGGATCACCTGCGCACCGAGCGTGGTAAGCAGCAAAACGTTGCTACGAGCGACTCGCGAGTGAGTGATGTCGCCGACTATCGCCACGGTCTTGCCTTCGAAGCTCACCAGATCAGGCGCAGACCGGCGAAGATGCCGCCGGATCGTAAAGGCGTCCAACAAAGCCTGCGTGGGATGTTCGTGAGTTCCATCACCCGCGTTGAGCACATGGGCATCGATCCAGCGCGAAGCCTGCCACGGTGCGCCCGAGGCATGATGTCGGATCACCAGCGCGTCGACGCCCATGGCAGCGACTGTCAGCACTGTGTCGCGCAGTGATTCACCTTTTGATACCGACGAGCCCTTTGCACTGATGTTGATCACGTCCGCCGACAGCCACTTGCCCGCGATCTCGAACGAGGACCGGGTCCGGGTGGAGTCTTCAAAGAAGAGGTTGACTACGGTGCGGCCCCGAAGGGCGGGCAGCTTCTTGACCGGGCGTCCCAATACCAGCGACATTTCTTCTGCGACATCGAAGATCTCGGTGATCTGGGTTCGATCAAGGTCCGCTGCCGACAACAGGTGGCGCATCAGGTCCCCCCTCGAACGGGATCGTCGCTCTGTTCAATGCTGACCTGGTTTATGCCGTCGATCTCGGTGAGTTTTACGCCGACGTGCTCACCGGTCCGGGTTGGGATGTAGGTTCCGACATGATCAGCGTGGATGGGTAGCTCGCGATGACCGCGATCCACCAATACCGCCAGCTGAACGGCTCGCGGCCGACCAAGATCACCGAGAGCGTCCAGGGCAGCCCGCACCGTACGTCCGGTAAAGAGCACATCATCGACCAGCACTACGGTGCTGCCGTCCACCTCCACCGGCAGGTGGGTGCGGCCTACCGCCCGGGTCGGTTGGCGCCGTAGGTCGTCGCGATACATGGTCACATCGAGAGCGCCAACCGGAACCTTGACACCTTCCACTTCGTCCATCACTGTCGCAAGCCGACGGGCCAGCGCGACACCGCGGGTGGGAATCCCCATCAGCACGAGATCCTCTGCACCGCGGTTCGCCTCGAGAATCTGGTGGGCCATGCGCGCGCATACCCGAGCAATCTGATCAGCGTCGAGGACGATACGAGAATCCATGGAACCGGCCCTGACGCCCGGCGTCCGATCATCCGGCTGGGCTTGTGGCACGCCAGTACCTGACAACAATCCTCCTCTGGGCGCTTCGCAACCTCCGCGGAACCGCCTCGGGGCGATAACGTAGGGCCGTGAACGAACTCCTGAGCATGCTAGTGCCTCTGGAAACGCTCTCCGGGTGGCCACAGGTCACAAACCCCACTCCTTTGCAGGTTCTCCTCCTGCTCGTCGGTTTCCCCCTCTTGGTCTTCATCATCGTGGTGGCGATCTCCAAGATCGCTACCAGCATCCACGCTTCGCGCGGCGACGACATCCACGCAAACGATCCGCTTTGGGTAGGTGACCAGGAGCCTGCCCAACTGGAGGCCGTCGGCGCGAACCCGGGTCCCGAGACCGGTGAGCAAGCTCCGGCGGGCGCTGCCGAGGAGGCCTTGGCCGTGGAAGGCGATGTCGAAGATGACGATACGGGCGAGCACGTAGGTGGCGCGGGTGCCCGCTGGTGACCCGTTCACCCCGAGCGAGCGAGAGTGGATCAAGCGTGCCGTCCGGAACGCTGATGCTGCATCAGGTTTGAAGTTCTCACTCTTTGTGGGTGTCGCCGAGGAGGATTCCCGCGCGTACGCCGAACGGCTCCACAGGTCCCTGACCGATCCCGATCACTCAGTTTTGGTGATGTGCGATCCGGAGTTCCACAAGCTGGAGATCGTGACCGGCAGTGAAGCCCGACGCACACTTAGTGATCTTGATTGCCGGCTGGCGGCCGCGACCATGCAGACATCCTTTGCCGGGGGCGACATCGTCGGCGGTCTTGCGGCCGGTATCCAGCAGCTCGGGGAGGCGGCACATCAACCGAAGACACTCCACATCACGCCGCCGAATTGAGTGCCGCGCGACTCATGACGGCGATGTCAATCGCTCGTCTGTCCTGGCTGGATCTGCCATAGTGCTGCCATGCGCGTACATATCGGCAGCGACCACGCCGGACTCGAGCTGAAGACCTATCTGATCGCGTCTCTTACCGAGGACGGGCACGAGGTAGTCGACCACGGGCCCGACACCTACGACGCCGAGGATGACTATCCCGTCTACTGCATTCCTGCTGCCGAGGCTGTCGTGGCCGACCCCGGCTCCTTGTGCATTGTGATCGGCGGCTCCGGGAACGGTGAGCAAATTGCTGCCAACAAGGTGGTCGGCACTCGGGCCGCGCTTGCCTACAACTTAGACACCGCGAGGCTCGGCCGAGAGCACAACGACGCGAATGTCATCGGTATCGGCGCCCGGATGCATAGCCGGGATGAGGCGCTGGAAATGGTTCGGCTCTTTCTCGCGACGCCGTTCAGTGGCGACCCACGCCATGTCCGGCGCATCGCGCTCCTCGCCGACTACGAGAAGACCCGCTCGCCTGCGAATGCCTGAATGTGCCCTGAGCTCGTCGAAAGGCACGCACTTCAACATGCTCAGCGCGCATACGGAGATCTACTGATTGCGCTGCTGTGAGCCACTCGGGCGACGTCCATCCACTCGAGCGAGCAGCTCGTCGATGACCTCTGCCGCGACACGTTCATCATCAAGATCCGGGCGGGACACGTCCCGCCCACGCATGGCACGGTCGAGAGTGACCAGCCCCGAGACACCGTCCCGCCCAAAATCTCGCGGCCACAGATCGCGAGAGTCGTGCATGGTCCCCGAGTAGTGTGTTCCTCCGCCGTGCGTTCCTGAGGGCGAGCCCCCAGGTGGCAACGCACCTGTCATGGCTCACACGCTAAGGCAGATTCGCTGCCTGCGTGCATGATCGCAATGGAAGTGTTACTCGAGCACACTCGTCGCTCTCAAAGGGCTTAGGAGGCAAACCTTGCCGGAAGGGCACACGCTGCACCGGCTCGCGCTCGACCTCACCCAGACCTTCGGGGGGCGGGTGGTCTCAGTCAGCAGTCCGCAGGGCCGTTTCGCGGAGTCGGCGGCACAGCTGGACAAGACACGGATGATCGAAGGGACGGCACATGGCAAGCATCTGTTCTGCGAGTTCGACGGTGATCGGTTTCTCCACGTCCATCTGGGTCTCATCGGCAGCTTCGAGCTCGGTCCGCCGCAACCTCCTCGGGGCCTGATCAGGGTTCGAATTGCGACCGAGCAGGCAGTGGCCGACCTACGCGGACCCCAGCTCTGCACATTGCGGACACATGCTGAGGTTGCTTCGCAACTGGCTGTGCTGGGTCCCGACCCGCTGCGGGCAGACGCCGATCCTGATCTTGCCTGGCGCCGGATCCATCGTGCGATCCGGCCGATCGCGGCACTTCTGATGGATCAGACCGTCCTGTCTGGTGTCGGAAACGTGTACCGGGCGGAGGTGTTGTTCCGAAACCGGATCAATCCGCACCGCCCGGGAAACAAGCTGAGCAGACGGAGCTGGTTGGGAATCTGGACCGATCTGATTGAGCTGATGCCTCAAGGTGTGGTGCACAACCGGATCGACACGGTACGCCCCGAGCACACCCCCGAGGCGATGGGCCGGCCGCCACGAAAAGATGATCATGGCGGTGAGGTCTATGTATACCGGCGCGCCGGCATGGCTTGCTTGGTCTGCGGTTCCAAGATCCGCACCGAACTGCTGGCCGGCCGCAACCTGTTCTGGTGTGGTCGCTGCCAGCGTCGCGGATGACCTTGCCGCGCTTGGATGAAATGGGTAAGGAGGTGCTGTGAGCAGCGGCCCCCTGAGAGAGAACGCGACCCCACTTGTCGTTGAGCTTTGGTACGCGGAGGCGCCGGACCTCGGTGATCCTGCCACCCTTGAGGTTTTGCGATCGCGGTGGCCGGCCACCGAACTCCAGATGGAGTCGATCATTGTTCCTCACGATGACTCACCCTCGCCGCTGTTGACGGTGATCATGACCGCGAGCCCAGTTGGGCAGAACGGCAAGGCCCTACCTAATGTCAGCCAGACATGGGACTGGGAGGACGCGGAGGGTGCCGTCTCGGCCAGTCGTTGCAGCCTGCTGGTAACCGAGATGTTCGGTGCCGGCCGGACACCGCACGAGCGCTGGGACGCCATGAGTGGCGTGGTTGCCGAAATGGTGCGAGCCACTCGCCCCATGGTGCTCAGCTGGCCGCAGAGCCAGCGAGTTGGTGACCCTGAGATGTTTGCGGCGAGTGATCTTGATGGCCTGATCAACGTGCGATTTTTCAGCATCTCGAATGACCCCGGCGCAATGGTGATGGACACCCTAGGCCTGCATGTCTTCGGACTTCCGGACGTGCAGTGTCACTTCAGGGACCGAGAGCCGAGCGAGATCGCCGCCATGCTCTTCTCCACAGCCAGCTATTTGTTCCGATCCGGTGATGTCATCGCCGACGGCAACACCATCTCGGGACCGCGGGGTGACGAGCGGCTGGTCTGCTTTCATGAGCGTGCCTTACTGGCGCCCAGTCGTCAGGTCATCGATGTCGATCTTGGCGACCCTTACGCGGCCGGCCAGCGCGACCGGCGGGCCAGTTAGTCAGGAACCTTAATCATCTCCAGTTCGGAGGGTTCGGCGAACCGAGAGCAGCTCAAGCTCGGGGCGATACGCGACCAACTGTTCCACGGCATCAAGTACCTCGACCAGATGTGCCCGGTCAGGGCTCACTGCGGCCACTCCGATGCCCGCCCTTCGGTGCAGCTCGAGGTGATCAACTTCGGCGACGCTGAGGTCAAAGCGCTTGCGTACCTCTGCTATCAGCGGGCGCACCAACGAGCGCTTCTCCTTAAGCGAATGCACATCTCCGAGCAGCAAGTCGAACTGCAGCGCACCCACCCACATAGCCATGGCCATAGCGTAAAGACCGGCCGACCGGAGACTCACTGACTTCTTGGACTAGCGTCGATAGCGACTGGTCAAGATGTGATGAACGTGCAACGCGGCAGAGGTGAGTGAACGACATGTCTGAACTACGCAACACCCGTCATCTCAGCGTTCATGATCTGCGACGGCGTATCAACGAGGGGGATATCGATACCGTGGTCGTCGCCTTCACCGATATGCAAGGACGGTTGCAGGGTGAGCGATTGCATGCCGCGTACTTCGCCGAACACGTTCTCGATCATGGCACCGAAAGTCCCGCATACCTGCTCGCGGTCGATGTCGACATGAATATCGACGGTCGCTACGCGATGTTGTCGCCGGACAAGGCTGCCAATCACATCAGGCTGGTGCTCGACCTGCAGACGATTCGCCTACTGCGACACCAACCCGGAGCGGTGATGGTGCAGTGCGACGCGGTCTGGCCGGATCAGACGCCAGTCGCGCAGGCACCAAGGACGATCTTGAAGCAGCAGCTGGCGGCCGCTGCCGATCGCGACTATGACGTTCTGGCCGGTACCCAACTGCAGTTCATGGCCTTCCAGAGCAGCTACAAGGATGCCTGGAACGCCCACTATCGTGAACTTGCTTTGGTCAGCCAGTACAACATCGACTCCTCCATCCTGGGTGGGAGTCGGATCGAGGAATTGCTGCGCGAGTTCCGCAACAAGGCCTACGCCGCAGGGATGGATGTCGAGTCGGCGAAGGGGCAGCACAACCTTGGGCAGCATGAGATCGGCCTCAGCCACGGCGATGCCTTGACAATCGCCGATAACCACGCAGTCTTCAAGACGATGGCCAAGGAGATCGCCGCCCAGCAGGGCAAAGCGATCACCTTCATGGCCAAGTACGACGAGGGGCAGGGCAACTCCTGTCATATCCACCTGTCGCTGCGCGGCACCGATCGGTCGACGCTCTTCTGGAGCGACCACGGCCGCACGAAGGTTTTTGAATCGTTCGTCGCCGGACTGTTGGTGACCCTGTACGACTTCACCCTGCTCTACGCGCCGAACATCAACTCCTACAAGCGTTTTGCCGCCGGATCGCCGGCTCCGACGACGATTGCTTGGGGTCAGGACAGCCGCTGTGCCATGCGGTTGCTTGGTCACGAAGAGTCGGCACGGCTGGAGAATCGGGTGCCGGGTGGGGATGTCAATCCTTATCTCGCCCTTGCCGCCATGATCGCGGGCGGGTTGTACGGGCTTGATCATGGTCTCGAACTTGGTTTGGAGCTGACTGGCAACGCCCACTCGTCCGACTTCCCGAGCGTTCCGCGTACGCTGCGGGAGGCACGGCAGGCCTTCGCCGCCTCACAGATCGCGCGCGCCGCGTTTGGAGACGATGTGGTCAACCACTACACCACCATGGCTGATGTCGAGCTGGACGCGTTCGATGCGGCAGTCACCGACTGGGAGCTGAGGCGCAGCTTCGAAAGAATGTGAGAATGGGGCCCATGGTGGGGGCAATGCAAGGCAGGCCGGTGATCGGCCTGAGCACCTATCGCGAGCAAGCTGCTTGGTCGGTATGGAACATGTCGGCCGACCTGCTGCCGGCGGTCTACACCCGATCGGTTGAGGCAGCGGGCGGTGTGGTCGTGCTGCTGCCACCGCAGGTCGACGGCATGGCTGAGGTGGTGTCCAGGCTCGATGGCCTGATTATCACGGGCGGCGCCGACGTCGATCCTGAGCGCTATGGCCAGATGCCTCATCCCATGACCAAGGTGCGTCGTGATCGTGACGCATGGGAGCTTGGGCTGCTGGATGCCGCTGATCGACTCAGCCTTCCAACGCTCGGCATTTGCCGCGGCATGCAGCTAATGGCGGTCCGGGCTGGCGGCACGCTCGAACAGTACTTACCCGATGTAGTGGGTCACGAGGAGCACGCTCCAGGCGGGAACTCCTTTGGTTGGACGTCGATCGCCACCCGCGAGGGATCCCGGGTGCGAACCTTCGTGGGTGATCGTGTTCAGGTCAGCTGTCATCACCACCAGTCGGTGGTCAGCCACCCTGGCTTCGAAGCGACGGCCCGCGCGGCCGACGGCACCATCGAGGCCATTGAGGATCCGGAACGGCCATTTTGGCTAGGAGTGCAGTGGCATCCGGAAAGCGGCGATGACTATGGGCTCTTTCTAGGACTGATCGAGGCCGCCTCAGGAGTCGATGCACGAGCGTGATCTGTGGTCTGAGGTTGTCGAGGGCCCTTCGACAGGCTCAGGGCGCATCGACAGGCTCACGGCGCATTGCTTAGAACAGCTCGACCCGATGCAGTGCAGGATCGTCGTACGAGAAGGTCCGGACTGGCCCAGGTGGTGTCTCCCTCGTCTCGAAGCGCACAGTGACCCGACCCAGTCCCGACCCCCAGACCCAGCCACGGCCGTGCTGATCATGCTCGACATCCGCTCCGGGGGGCCAGCCCTGGCGCGCAGGCTGTTTTTCAGGGAGCGGCTGTTCCTCCGTCACATCCTCGGCCTCCTGGGTAGTCGACGTCTCCGCCACGAAGAGATCTTCCTGCAAGGCATCGGTGAGACCAGCCACTCCGACGCCGAGGAGCCGAACCCCTCCGGTGGCTTCGACTGCCGACAGCAGCGAAGTGGCGATCGAGCCGATCACATCGGCCCGATCTGTCGCGCTGACCAGCGTGCGTGATCTTGTGAAGGTCGAGAAGTCGTGCAACCGCACCTTGATCGACACCGTGTGGGCGAACAGGCCCGCGGCTCTCAGTCGGCTCGCCACCTGGCGTGCATCGCGGAGCAAGATCGCGGTGAGCTCATCTCGCGAGACAAGATCGGTCTCGAAGGTGTCCTCGACCGAGATCGACTTCGTCTCCCGATCAGGCTCAACCGGCCGGTCGTCACTTGCATATGCCAGCTCGAGCAGGGCTTGCGCATGCGTCTTGCCGATCACTTGAGCCAACTCATCGGGCGCGCACCCCTGGAGCTCGGCGACGGTGTGGATGCCGATGCGGTGCAGCTTTTCCCGAGTTACCGGGCCGACGCCGGGAATGACGGAAACTTTCATCGGTCGCAGAAGTTCCAGCTCTTCACCTGCCGCCACGATGGAGCTGCCGTCGGGCTTGGCCAGCTCGCTGGCGATCTTGGCGACGAACTTCGACGTCCCGATGCCCACTGAGGCTGTCAGGCCGTTCGTAGTCAGCTGGACCTCGTCCTTGAGCCGCATGATCAGCTGCTCCAGGCCGGGTCGGCTGAAGTCCACCGGATTCGTCGCTGCTCGGAGATCAACAAATGCCTCGTCCAAGGAGAGCGGCTCAACCAGTGGTGAAAGCCGGTGCAACACATCCATCACCTGACGGCTTGCCGCGCGATACGCACCGAATCGGCCGGCAAGAAACGCTGCGTGTGGGCAGCGGCGTCGTGCCTCATGCGTGGGCATCGCTGACCGTACGCCGAAAACACGTGCCTCGTAGGAGGCGGTGGCGACGACTCCTCGCTGGCCGAGACCGCCGACAACGACGGGTTTTCCACGGAGTGATGGTTTGTCGCGCTGCTCGACTGACGCGTAAAAAGCGTCGAGGTCGAGGTGGAGCACGGAGGGCTCGCTTCGCACGGATCTCATTCTGCTGCGAGCCTCGCGTTCGTGCGTCGCCGTCGTGAGGAGGAACGAGTGGACACGCTTTTCCGTCTGCGAGCGACGACGAACTAGGTGACTGCCATGCGCGAGCGCAGCGAGCGGAGCGAGCCATCAAACACGCGTTCGTGCGTCGCCGTCGTGAGGAGGAACGAGTGGACACGCTTTTCCGTCTGCGAGCGACGACGAACTAGGTGACTGCCATGCGCGAACGCAGCGAGCGGAGCGAGCCATCAAACACGCGTTCGTGCGTCGCCGTCGTGAGGAGGAACGAGCGGACACGCTTTTCCGTCTGCGAGCGACGACGAACTAGGTGACTGCCATGCGCGAACGCAGCGAGCGGAGCGAGCCATCAAACACGCGTTCGTGCGTCGCCGTCGTGAGGAGGAACGAGCGGACACGCTTTTCCGTCTGCGAGCGACGACGAACTAGGTGACTGCCATGCGCGAACGCAGCGAGCGGAGCGAGCCATCAAACACGGAATCGCGCCGGATTCCAAGCGCGATGTGCGAGCAGCTCAGGAATTATGCTGGTCAGCCTCCCGGGTTGCCGAAGGATAATGCGGTTAGCGTTTACTCAGGAGCCTCCGGGGTACCGGGGCGGAGGAGAGCTGTGTACGGAAGGACAGGGGTGCAGGAACAGATCACTGAGATGTGGCCGGGTAGGCCTTACCCGCTGGGGGCGACCTTTGATGGCACTGGAGTGAACTTCGCACTCTTCTCCGAAGTGGCATCGAAGGTCGAGTTGTGCTTGATCGACGGCGACGGCCAGGAGACGCGCCTCGAGCTCTTCGAGGTCGACGGGTATGTCTGGCATGCCTACATTCCTCGGATCCAGCCGGGCCAGCGCTACGGCTATAGGGTGTACGGCCCGTACGATCCCGCCGAAGGGCATCGCTGCAACCCGTCGAAGCTCCTGCTGGATCCGTACGCCAAGGCGATCAGTGGCCAAATAGACGGGCACGAATCCTTGTTCTCGTACCGCTTCGCCGATGAGACGGCGCTTAATGTTCAAGACTCACTCGGTCACACGATGCTGTCTGTCGTTACCACACCCTTTTTCGACTGGGGCCACGATCGACCCCCGCAGCATCAGTATCACGAGAGCATCGTTTACGAGATGCATGTGAAGGGTCTCACGATGACTCATCCGGGCATTCCGGACGAGATCCGCGGAAGCTATGCGGCAATGCGTCATCCCGCGATCATCGACCACCTCACTTCGCTGGGGGTCACGGCAGTGGAGCTGCTGCCGGTACATCAGTTCGTTATCGACCCGCACCTGAAAGATCATGGCCTTTCTAACTATTGGGGCTACAACACCATCGGCTTCCTCGCGCCGCACAATGGCTACGCCAGTGTCAACCGCGGTGAACAGACCACGGAGTTCAAATCGATGGTCAAGGCATTACATGAAGCCGACATCGAAGTGATCTTGGACGTTGTCTACAACCACACTGCGGAAGGCAATCAGCTCGGACCGACGATCGCCTTCCGCGGCATCGACAACGCCGCCTACTACCGCCTGGTCGATGGCGCCAAGCAGCACTACTACGACACCACTGGAACTGGCAACAGCCTGCTCATGCGCAGCCCGCATGTCCTGCAGTTGATCATGGACTCGTTGCGCTACTGGGTCTTGGAGATGCACGTCGATGGCTTCAGATTTGATCTTGCTGCTACCCTCGCAAGGCAGTTCCATGAGGTGGACAAGCTGTCGGCATTCTTCGACATCATCCAGCAAGACCCAGTGATCTCCCAGGTCAAACTCATCGCCGAACCATGGGATCTGGGCGACGGTGGCTATCAGGTCGGCAACTTCCCGCCGCTGTGGACCGAATGGAATGGCAAGTACCGCGACACCGTACGCGACTTCTGGCGCGGCGAGCCGGCCTCGCTGGCGGAGTTCGCGTCGCGGATCACCGGGTCCAGTGACCTCTACGAGCACTCGGATCGCCGTCCGACGGCGTCGATCAACTTCGTGGTCGCACACGACGGCTTCACGTTGCGCGATCTCGTGTCCTACAACGAAAAACACAACGAAGCGAACGGCGAGGACGGCAACGATGGCGAAAGCCACAACCGATCTTGGAACTGCGGGATAGAGGGCGAGACCGACGATCCCGCGATCAACGCCCTGCGGTTACGCCAGCAGCGGAACTTCATAACGACGATGATGGTCAGTCAAGGCGTTCCGATGGTGGCTCACGGAGACGAACTCGGCCGTACCCAGCGGGGTAATAACAACGTCTACGCCCAGGACAACGAGCTCTCGTGGATCGACTGGGATCTCAATGCCGACCAGAAGGATCTGCTGGCGTTCACTTCAGCGGCGATCAGTTTGCGTAAGGCTCACCCAATCCTGCGGCGGCGGCGGTTCTTCGCCGGCGATGCCAAGCACGGCGGCAGGAGCGAGCTCGGCGACATCATGTGGTTCAAGCCCGATGCATCAGAAATGGATGAAGGAGATTGGAACTCCGGATTCGCCCGCAGCGTGATGGTCTTTCTCAACGGCGACGCCATCCCCGAACTCGATGCCGTCGGCCGGCCTATCACCGACGACCATTTCTTGTTGCTCTTCAACGCGCATACGGAACCGATCAAGTTCACCCTGCCGGCGGCAGAGTTGGGCCAGGACTGGTTGGTTAGGCTCGATACTGCCACTGGGCAGGTCGATCCGTCGGGTGTTCGTCCGTGGCGAGCAAGATCACACCACCGGGTGGAATCCCACTCCATGATTGTGCTGTCGACGACTGTTGTACCGGAGGAGGAGCGTGCCGCATCCAAGTCCCGAGCATTGCGAGCCACCGCATCAGCTGCGAAAGCATCGATGCACGGCTCCTAGCGGACGGGATTGAGAGTCTGGTTCGTTCCGGGATCGGCATCCACCTCGATGTCGCAAACCTGCGTACGCGCTGATTGCATGCGCTCCGCATGGGTAGCAAGCCGTCCAGACCGTATGAAAGCTACGTGTACCTAGTTTTGTCACCCGAGTTGGAGGAAGTCGAGTGGGCCGACGCGAGTACGACGGGTCGGGCGAAGGTGGCCAATTCGGGCTGTCACTGGAACTATTGCTGAGCAAAGGCGGCATGATGAAACCGGTTGCCCGGGTCTTCCGCACTCTGCTGAGCCGCGGTCCCAGGCAGCCCGCAGCAGCGACAGCGAGGAGTGTGTCATGACGGTAGAAACGCCCGCACCCAGCCCCGCAACCCCGTCTCCTGTTGATCGCACATCGAGCAGGCATCGGGTCGTGATCATCGGCTCCGGCTTTGGTGGGCTGTGGGCCACCGAAGGTCTGAAGAAGGCTCCGGTCGATGTGATCATGATCAGCGGGACTTCACACCACCTGTTTCAGCCGCTGCTCTACCAGGTCGCGACCGGGGTCTTGTCCGAAGGTGAAGTCGCGCCGGCGACCCGTGAGGTGCTCAAGAAGCAGAAGAACGCGACAGTGCTGCTCGGTCGAGTCACCGACATCGACATTGGTGCCAAGACCGTCACCTCGGTGAGTCCGGTGGGCACCACCGTGACGGCGTACGACAGCTTGATCGTGGCCGCAGGTGCGGGTCAGTCGTATTTCGGTAATGATCAATTCTCCGAGTGGGCTCCAGGAATGAAGAGCATCGATGATGCATTGGAGCTGCGCGGTCGGATCTTCGGATGCTTTGAGCTTGCTGAGCTGAGTGACGACCCAGCGGAGCGGGAAGAGTGGCTGACTTTCGTCGTGGTCGGTGCCGGTCCGACTGGGGTCGAGATGGCGGGTCAGATCAGCGAGCTGGCACATCGTACGCTGCCGAAAGAGTTTCGCCGGATTGACACGAAGCAGGCGAAGGTGATTCTCCTCGATGCTGCCCCCACCGTGCTGGGCGCTTTTGGAGACAAGCTTTCCAACGCCGCTCGCCAACAGCTTCAGACCATTGGGGTTGACGTGGAGCTCAATGCCAAGGTGGTCGGCGTTGACAACACGGGCGTCGACATCATCGATGCCGACGGCAACCAGCGGCGGATCCGCTGCCGGTGCAAGGTGTGGGCGGCTGGGGTGAGTGCATCACCGCTGGGCAAGCAGCTCGCCGAACAGAGTGGTGCCGAGATCGACCGCGCCGGTCGGGTGAAGGTGAACCCTGATCTCACCTTGCCCGGACATCCCGACGTTTTCGTCGTGGGCGACATGATGGCGCTGAACAACCTGCCGGGCGTGGCCCAAGTCGCCATGCAGGGTGGCAAGTACGCGGCCGGACAGATCGTCCGCCGACTCCGCGGAGAGCCGCCTGGAGAGCCCTTCAAGTACTTCGACAAAGGCAGCATGGCGACCATTTCGCGGTTCCACGCCGTCGCCAGCGTCGGCAAGAGAATTCATCTCGCCGGCTTCTTCGCATGGCTGATGTGGCTTGGCGTCCACGTCATGTATCTCGTCGGCTTCAAGAACCGCCTGACCACGATGCTGCACTGGGCCGTCAGCTTCATATTCCGGGGACGCTCCCAGCGCACGACGACGAGACAGCAGATCGTCGCCCGTACCTTGATGGCTCGGCTGAGTGCCACCGAGGAGGCTCTCAAGGCACACCAAGGCCCGGAGCAGATTGAATCGGGCGAAACGGCCGCCGTGGATGCCAACGGCGACTCCAACGCCGATCTGGGCCCTGAGCCTGTCGATCTGGGCCCTGAGCCCGTCGATCTGCGCCCTGAGCCTGTCGAAGGGCCCGCTTCGACAACCTCAGCGGCCAACAGTCAGCCTGAGGCGGTTGGGACCGACAGCGTCGATGAGCTCACCGCAGCGTATGGGGATAAGCGCCAAGAGGATCGCGACGCGGCCTCCCTAAAGCAGGCGCCAGAGAGCTGACAGCAGGTGCAGATCCCCGATCTTGTGCTGAACAGCGGCCAAACCATCCCGCAACTCGGCTTCGGAGTCTTCAAGATCGACCCGATGAGACCGCCGCCGCTGTAGCTGAGGCGCTGAAGGTCGGCTATCGGCACATCGATACGGCGGAGATGTACCGCAACGAGAAGGGCGTAGGGCAGGCGGTCAGGGCTTCGGGACTCGGTCGCAGCGAGGTATACCTGACCAGCAAGCTCAACAACGGCTTCCATCTGCCGGACGACGCACGCACAGCCTTCGATGACACCCTTGACGCACTTGGCACGGACTACGTTGATCTCTTCCTGATCCACTGGCCGTTGCCAACCCTCTACGGCGGTGACTTCGTTTCGACCTGGCACACGCTCGAGGAGTTCTACCGCGACGGGCGCGCGCGGTCAATCGGACTCTCCAACTTTCAGGCCGCGCAGGTGCAGCGCGTAGTGCAGGAGAGCGATGTCGTGCCGGCGGTCAACCAGATCGAGGTGCATCCGTACCTGTGCAACGAGGATGTCCGAGCCGCGAACGCCGAATATGGGATCGTCATGCAGGCATGGTCCCCGCTCGCAAAAGGCAGGGTTCTCAATGACCCGACGATTGGTGCCATCGCCAGCCGGATTCGCAGGACCCCGGCGCAGGTGGTGCTGCGCTGGCACATTCAGCGCGGCGACGTCATCTTTCCCAAATCGACGACACTGGCGCGGATGAAGGAGAACTTCGAAATCTTCAACTTCGAGCTCGAGGACGAAGACATGGCCGCGATCAATGCGCTTGACCGAGGCGAGGCTGGGCGAACTGGGCCTAATCCGGATGTGTTCGCCTATGTCTCACGCTGAATCGCATGCGCCAAATTGACGCCTCGCCGTCAGAGTCCGACGATTGGATCGAGTAGCTGAAGCGCAATCTCGACGGCGTCCGATGAGGGGGAGCCAATGCCTACGAAGTTCGAGGCGTTCGCCGCATTGCACGTGCCGGGCGATCCGGTGATCCTGTACAACATTTGGGACGTCGGCAGTGCCCAAGCCGTCATCCGCGCCGGGGGCAAGGCGCTCGCCACCGGCAGCCATCCTGTTGCCGACGCCAACGGCTGGTCCGACGGGCAGGGCGTGCCGCTCGATTTCGCGTTGGCGAACGCAAAGCGCATCGCCGACTCGACCGAGCTGCCGCTGACCGTCGATTTCGAAAGCGCCTATTCCGATGATCCAGACCAAGGCGCCGAAAATGTTGTCCGCCTGGCCGCGACAGGCGCGGTCGGCTGCAATTTCGAGGATCAGGTCATCGGCGGTGAGGGTCTGCACCCGTTGACGTTCCAGGCGAAGCGCATCGAGGCGATCCGCCGCGCCGTTGGCGACCAGTTTTTCATCAACGCTCGCACCGACCTGTACATCAAGACGCAGGCGCACGACTCGGCGCTGGTCGACAAAGCGATCGAGCGCGGCAAGGCCTTCGCCGACGCCGGCGCCAGCGGCTTCTTCATCCCCCGCCTCACCGATCCGCGGCAGGCCGAGAGGATCGTCAAGGAAGTGCCGCTGCCGATGAACCTGATCGCATTCCCCGGCACACCGCCAAAAGCCGATTGGGCGAATGTCGGCGTCGCGCGAATCAGCCACGGGCCCCACCCTCACCGGGCGCTGATGGCGAAGCTTGAGGAGATGGCGAGAGCCGCGATCGCTTAATCTGGGCTCAAACCCGCCAGATCAAATTCCCGACTAATCGCTGCTTTTGG
>Ga0081455_10004229_pt1 | contig 16184 bp, 9 predicted proteins | sample TabmetS3T2R1_FD_70207 | JGI IMG/M metagenome (GOLD analysis project Ga0081455, IMG submission 70207) | Tabebuia heterophylla rhizosphere microbial communities from the University of Puerto Rico - S3T2R1 | ecosystem: Host-associated > Plants > Roots > Rhizosphere ... | reverse complement strand
AGAAGCCGTCGGCGGCATGGCACATCGCGCCTTCGTGACGGCCGGAATAGGTCGGGATGCCTTCGAGCGCGATGGCGTTGACGACGGCGTAATTGCCGGGGCAGGAGAAGAGCGCGGCAAGCCCCTCTTCCTTGCAAAGTCGCGCGAAGACCTGCGCGCCGGTCATCGGGAAGGCGGCCTTTACAGGAGCCGCTTGGGCGGCCTGGGAGAACTCGCCAGGAATTTTGATCGGCCTGTTTTCCGCCGTGTCAGCGGCGTTCGCCTTGTTTTCCCCGAAGGCTATAACGGTGGTCGCCCCGGCGCCGGCCATCGCTTTGGTTATAAACTTTCTTCTGGAGACATCCGGCCCCGGTTTTTTGGCGCTGTTTTTATTGTCAGTTTTACCCATAGCCCCTCCTGGTTGGCCTTTATTGATGGATAAGTGAACAGGAGGCTAAATCAGGCCACGCGACAGTGGGACGCTGGCGAAGTGCCGCGCGCGTAAGCAAGCGGCCGTCTCATCGGCCCGCCGCTTGCTTACGCGCGCGGTACTTCGCCAAGCTTGCGCGGTTCGATTTAGCAAGGCGCCATAAAAGTCACAAAAAGAAAAAAACACAAGGGGGATCTATTTCTGTGCTTTTCATCCTTTTGTGACTTTTGTGGCGCCTTCCAAAAGCTCAATGTTGAAATAATGATCGAAATGCTTGCCTACCGGTCGGTAAGTATAGTGAAATTAGCCCCGGCTGGCAATGTTTTACCTAGAGCTGGAGCGAACACATGCGAAGACTTTTTCTAGAGCGGTTTGCGAATCAGTGTAGGGGCAGACCTGTGAGTCTGCCCCGGTGGTTGCGTGTAAAACCAGCCGGGGGCAGACCTGTGTGTCTGCCCCTACCGTACACGCGATCGCGAACCGTTCTAGGCGCCCTTTTACTATTGCTGATTCCTCTGGTTCCGCAATCAATCGGAGGAGCGACGCAAGAAACATCGAACGCCACAATCTTCCATCACGTTCACCTGAATTCGATTGATCCGTCGAAGGCGATTGATTTTTACACGCGAACCTTCGACGTGACGAAGAAGACGCGGCTCGCCGGCTTTGACGGAGTCCAGAGCGAGAATATTTATCTGCTCTTCAACAAGACGCCGACTCCTCCGCCCACCTCTCCAGACAGCGCCATCTGGCATTTCGGGTGGGGCAGCGCGGCGATGGAGGCCGATTACCAGAAGCGTCTGGCGAATGGCGTGACGTTTCACACGCCGATAACCAGACTTGGATCTGGACTGTTGTTCGCTTATATGAAAGCGCCCGACGGCGCGCTTGTCGAGATCAACACATCGAACACCCGCGCCTTCATTCATGTGCATTTGTACAGCGACGCGCCGCTCTGCGCCGCCGAGTGGTATGTCAAGAATCTCGGCGCGACCAGTCGCTCGCAACGGAGCGGCCCGTGCGAAGTCCCCTTCGCCGCGCCCAGCGAGCCGCTCGGCGTGATTCGTTCGCCTGCGGCGACGGTTCGGTTCGGCGAGATAAGTTTGATAATCTACCCGCGCCAGCGCCCCGGCCCTCTGGTCAGCCCTCGCGGCCACGTCGTCGATCACATCGCGCTCGGCGTCCCTAATCTAGCGGGCGCGCTGGATCGGCTGCGGAATTCAGGAGTGAAGGTATTGGAAGAAGCCCATCCGTTCGGCGACAGTAAGACGCGCGCGGCGATGATCGAAGGGCCTGACGCCATTGCAATTGAATTAGTCGAGATGAAATAAAAGTTGAAATGTTTTTCTCAGTGGAATAGACGCCGCGTTGCATAAAAGCCGAAAGTGAATAATAGTTCTCGCCCCTCACAAACATTTTTCTAACGCTATCATCTGTCAAAGGACCATTTACAGAAAGGAAATTGGCCCGATTTGAAGACATCAGCATCCAGCGACACATCCATTCGCAAGGTGGCGATCGCCAGCTTCATCGGCACGACCATCGAGTGGTACGACTTTTTTCTTTACGGGACGGCGAGCGCGCTAGTCTTCGGAAGGCTCTTCTTCCCGAAATACGACGCGATGACTGGCGTGATGGCTTCTTACAGCACGTACGCGGTCGGCTTCATCGCGCGCCCGATCGGGGGAATAGTCTGCGGACACTTCGGTGACCGGATAGGGCGCAAGTCCATGCTGATCTTCACGCTGTCGTTAATGGGCGTGGCGACGGCGTTGATCGGATTGCTTCCGACCTATGACCAGGCCGGCGTCTGGGCGCCGGCGCTCCTGATCGTGTTGCGGATCGCGCAAGGCTTCGCGGTCGGCGGTGAATGGGGCGGCGCCGTATTGATGGCGGTCGAGCATTCGCCTAAAGGCCGTCGCGGCTTTTATGGAAGTTGGCCGCAGGTCGGAGTCCCCGTAGGTCTGCTGCTTTCGACCGGTGTCTTCGCGTTGATCTCGACGCTGCCTGAGGACGCTCTCTTCTCATGGGGATGGCGCGTTGCGTTTCTATTGAGCGTTCTGCTCGTGGGCGTTGGGCTGTATGTCAGACTGGCGATGACTGAGCCGCCCGAGTTCGCTGAAATCAAACGGACCAGCTCCGAATCGAAGGCGCCGATTCTCGACGCGTTGCGCCAGCATCCGAAGAACGTCGTTCTGGCGATGGGCGCAAGGATTGCTGAGAACGGGGCGTTTTATCTCTACACGATCTTCATCCTGACCTACGCCACGCTGCCGCAAATCGGGTTCTCCAGATCTGTGATCCTTTACGCCATCGCGCTAGCCGCCATCATCGAAATCTTCGCCATCCCGACCTACGGCTGGCTGTCCGACAAATTGGGCCGCAGGCCTGTCTACCTGTTCGGGGCGATCTTCACCGGGCTGTTCGCCTTCCCGTTTTTCTGGCTAGTCGAAACATCGAAAGTCAGTCTGATGACGCTGGCCATCGTAGTCGCGCTCGTGGGTGGGCACTCGGCGATGTACGGACCGCAGGCGAGCTTCTTCTCCGAACTCTTCGGGACGCGGGTTCGCTACAGCGGCGCTTCGCTCGGTTACCAGCTCGCATCGGTCATCGCGGGAGGACTTTCGCCTCTCATCGCCGCCGCGCTGCTTCAGCGCACCGGCGTCTCCTGGCCCATTGCGCTCTTTGTCGTGGGTATGGCGGCCGTGACCACGGTCTCGGTTTTTCTGGCGACGGAGACCGCGCATGGAGAGATCGCTGTTGAATCGGATGTCGGTCAGGTCGCGGCAAAGAGGTAGGGAGGCCGGGGCGTGAGCGAATTATTGGGCTTCAGGCGCCTCGCTTTACGAAGATTGCCTGATCTGTTCCCGCCGCGTAGCGGCGCCGTGAGTTTAGCCCGGCGTTTCAACGCCGGGTAAGTATTAGCAAGACCGTTGCGTCGCGTAGCGACGGTTGAATTCAGGCGTCACTACGTGACGCAATGTGCGATGGATGGCGGCGCCGGCGTTGAAACGCCGGCCTAAATTCATCCTGCCGCTACGCGGCAATTGGGGCATATGCGTTAAGCGCCCAAGCTGAAGCAAATGCCTTCACCGAATCATTGTTGAGGAAACAGAACTGGTCACCTGATTATGATCTTGCCACTTTCGGTGTGCGCCTCGATGCGATTGCCGCTGCCGTTCACCTTCTGATGTAGGTTACGAACACTTGCATTCGGTATCTCCATGTCATCACGATTTATCAGGACTTCGCCGGAGTCGGTCGTGGCATCGACTTCAAACTTAGCTGTTCGCGGAAGTTCGACGCGAATGCTTCCCGAGACGGAACTCAACCGCCAATCGTCGTGCGGAGTCGCCTTTACGCGCAGGTCTCCTACGGCAGTCGAGCCTATAAGGCCGCCTCTTGCGGCCTCCACCTCAATCCTTCCGGTCCCCTTTTTCACCGTCGCCTTGGATGGCCCCACAACTATAAGAACGATGTCGCCGTTTCCTGTCTCGGCGTCTACACCTTGAAGCGCTCGAATGCAGGATATGGCGCCGGCGCCAGTCCTGGCTTCGACACGGGCGCCGATGACCTCGAGATCGAGATCCCCAGAGTCGGCCTCGGCTAGCGCCCCCTTTGATACGTAGGACACTTTGATATCGCCCTTCTTGGTTTGGGATTTCACAGGGCCCATGATCCCGGTGACCGTTTGTTTCCCATTGTCCACGACGGAATGGACTTCGGTTCGGTAAGGCACATCGATTCTGCAGACAATTCTGATTTTTTCTGCTGCGGATCCGGCGCGGGATGGATTCCGTACCTGCACGTGATTTCCGTCCTGCTCTACTGATATCGGAGGCGCAAGGAACTCCTCGCCCGCTATCGTACCGACGGGAACCCGCGCAATCGCCACAATCGAGATCTGTCCATCGCGGCCATAAGCAATTTGCAGCTCTCCTTCAGACAGATGCACATCCAGAGTTACGGGGTCGGCGCTTGTGACTGGAAGCGTCAGTTGATATTCGCGGGCAGACTGCGCAAAGCCAAGCTGAGCGCATGTCATCAGCGCAACGGCAAGCGCAAGCGTTTGCGCCGTCTGTAATCGCAAGTAGTTTTCCTTCATGGCGCCTCCGCCTAGAGCGGTTTTCAATCGTGTATAGATGATCGCCAATTGGTGTTCGAGACAAAGAAGGCGTCAATAGAACGCCGATGTGAAACGCGCTATAAAATTCGGGCAGTCCCCAGGCCCGACGCCGAGGGACTGCCGCCGTGAGCGCTACGGCTACAGAGAACGAAGAAAGTCCAGAATCGCCTGCTTATCGTGAATCGACAGCTCGTTGAAGTTGCGGATCACGCCGTTGGCCTCGGAAGCTGGATACGCCGGATCATGATGACGCGGGTTCGGAGGCGACGCGGGCGAGAAGTGATCAAGGATTGCCTCAAGCAGATCCGACGTTCTTCCGTCGTGCAGGAAGAAAATACGCTGACCGACTCCCCAGAGCGGAGTGGTGCGGAACTCGTCAGGGCCGGCCTGTCCCTGGATGATGTTGTCCGCGAGTTTCGCGCCCATGTGGTGCAGCATCAGGTCGGAAAACAAATTGACAGGCCGGACCTGTAGAACCGGGCTGAGCATGACCGGCGCCGTTTGCATTTGCGGCGTATGACACAAAGCGCATCCGATGCGCTCAAAGACGACTCGGCCTCTCTGGGCGCTCGCGCTCGGATGCGGGTCGGGCGCCGGCCCGTCGGTGAAGCGCATCATGAGTTGGAACTGCATCCAATCGGGCAAGATGTGGAGCGGATTGTCAAAGCCTTTATTTTGGGAATCATCTCCCTCCATGCGGATGGCGTCATTCGGCTCGGGCTTCTGCGGGCCCTGGCAGCCAGGATCCTCTTCCTTGGCGGTCGGAAAGGCTTCATTGGAAATCCCCATCTCCACGTTGTAAGCCTCACCCGCAAAAATGGTGATCGATTTGTTCTGGGCCTTCCACCCGAAGCGCGTGATGGTGCCGTCGTTGCCGCTGCGATTGGGATGGCCTTCGATGCCAAGCTCGGCGCGCCTCCTGGCGGCGGCTGCATGTTGCGCCAGAATTTCGCGGTCCTGGATGGCCTCAATCAGACCCAGCCCTAGCATCTGCAGCGGAATGCGGAAAGCCAGATTGCCCGCTTTGAACTGCGCGTCGAAATCGGGTTGGGTGAGAGCGCAGTCGGGAATCGTCGGATCGTTCGTACTCCCGCGCACCGTCCAGAGTTGATGCACACCGCCATCTCGCGTGCCGTCGGCGTTGAACTTGAAACGCACTTCCCGGATTGGGCCGAACTGTTCCTCAAAGACGGGGACTACGTTCTGCCTTCCGAAGCGATGGGGAACCAGCCGGAATTGAGGATTCTCCGCCGGCTGAGGAATAGGCTCGCCCGGATTGGGAACGATGAACCCGCCCGATCCACCAAGGACAGGGTGAGCATGACAGATGAAGCACTGATCAGCGTTATGCCGCGCGCCCAGCCCGTTGGAATTGGTGCGAGTTTGGGGAAACACAGGATCCAGCTCGCCGGCGACCGGAGAACCTTCCAATACGTCGGCGCAGGTGTCGCAAGTGGATTCCAACTGGCCGGCGCGCAGAATCCCTTCTTCGAAGGATGCGCGCTCGTTGTCGCTAACGGTCGCGCCTGTCTTCGGGCTCGGGCTTATCAGCGGCGGATGCGGAATTGGAATTCCTCGTTGTTGCAGTCCTCCTCCAGTGTTAGCAAGCCCCCCTCGCACCCCATGGTCTTTTGGAGCTAAAGATAAGGATTGAGTGAACGCCCAACTGGACGAGACAAGTAGAAAACAGCCGGCGACTGTTTTTGAAATATGGCTTCGTTTTATTTTCATAGGACCTCCATTTAATAGAACTTCGTTCGCGCCAGACCTGGAATTCGCCGGCGCATGGCTCAGAGGAAAAATCGGTACGAGGGCTACAACGTCCGCAAGAATGCGATTAACTCGGCGCGCTCTTCGGCCGACAGGCGCAAACCGAATTCGTGCCCCTTGATCGCGCGAGTCTCCGCGCCGGGCAGGTTCCATCCTCCGGGTTTGTGAGTTTCTTTGAGGCGATCAGGGTCAAACATTTCTTCCAAACTCGGCGCCGATCCATCGTGCAGGAAATGCCCGCGATACCACACCCCTTTCAGCGAAGGGACTTTGTAATAACCTGTTCCCTTACGCGTGTTCAGCGCCAATCCGGGATCTGTGCCGACGGACATCGGCAGAATTTCCAGTGTCGCCGGCGCGTCCTTCGGAGGAGTGAAGCCTTCGGCGAGAGTGAGTTTGTTGTTGGTATACAAGGGCGGGGTGTGGCACGTCGCGCAGCCTTCGCGCGCGAAGATTTTCTCTCCCGCTTTCGCTTTCTCATCGAAAGGGTTCGGATTGGGAGGCGGCTTGAGCGAGTAGATGTACAACGCGAGCGCGTAGAGCGCTTCGTCCGGCAGTCTCGTCTGAACCCGCTTAGTATCGGCGTAGAGCATATGATACGGGCCGAAATCGGCCATCTCGGCGAAACTCACCTGGGCCGCGTAGCGCATCAGATCGCCGACGCCGCGGTGGAGATGAGTCCCTGTATGGTCGAGGTACTTCCGGTCTTTGATTCCGATCAGGTCGGGGATTTTGGCCGGGTAGAGCAGGCTGCCGTTCCAGCGAGCGATCGCCCCTGCGCGCCGCTGAGCGAGAACGAGCTCTTCGTACTCAGCGTCGGTGAAGTCCTTCAGCCGTTGATTGGGGTCGTCCTTCAACCACGGGACGCCGTATGCCTGATATAACCACATGCCGCGATCTCCGCCCATGAAAAACGGCGGCGCTCCCGTCAGCACGCGATTTGGAGATTCGAGATAGCTTGCCAGCACGCTGCGAAATTTATACGGGCGCGTTCGAGAAACCTCGGCGAGCCTGGGAGCGCCGGGGACACGCGCGCCATCCGACCGGTTCAAAACGTGGCATGCGCCGCAAGACAAGATCGAGAGGGCCACTCCCTGCTTCGTAGGCGCCCATCGCAGCGCATCCAACGTGCCGTCGGGGAAAGCTGTGGCGCCTTGCTGTTCCATAAACTCGCGACTCCGTGCCTGCGCAATCAGTTTCGGATCAAAGGTGTACAACTGGGGAGTCGCCGCTTCTTCGAAGACTCTGCGCCCCGCCTCGATCCAATCGGCTTCGTTCTTCAGTTTTTCAGGCTCGATCAAGGGCTTCGGCCCGATGCGCCGCAAGCTCTCCCAGTAACCTTCCGGCTCGCGGCCCGGAAAATAGAACGGATAGGTGCGCAGGTTCTCCACCGGCGCCGCGTAATATTCTTTGGCGGTGATATGCGTGGGTCGCACGTTCAGCCCGGCGACCGGCGTTACCCAATCGGCAAGCGCGGCTTCGTCCCAGGTTTTCGGGATCGTAGGCGTAAAGCTACTTTCAGTTTGTTGCGCCTGGCTATCGAAACAAACAATGAGACCAAACGAGATCAAGACAGCCAGAATGGAGGAGCGAATGGTTTTAGCAACCATAAATGCCTTCTGAAATCTGTATCCTTTTCAATTTCGGCCGACAGCCTTTATTCGGCCCCGCATGTGTTCGCCCAAGAAGGCGAAAACATCGGGTTCCCAACTGGACACGCGAAGATAGAGGAAGGCGTGTCCGTCCTCCGCGCTCTCCCCGACTGGCGGGTAGATTTTCAGGCGGCTACTCTTTCGGAGGCGCCTCAGTTCGGCGTCCAGCGCTTTACCCGGCGCGAGTGAAAGGTCGTTCTCGGCGTGGATGAAGAAGATCGGCGGCGCCGCGCGGTCAACGGCGGCGAGGAGTCGCGCGCGCAATTGCGGCGACTTGTCCCAACTGTAGCCTGCGCACGAGAAAACGACCGCAGCTCGGACAGCGGAATCCCGCTCGGCCTCGAGCACAGTGAGCGACCCGCCGAAGGAATCCCCTACGACGGCGATGCGTCGAGCGTCGACTTCAGGCAGTCCGCGCAGAAAGGCGAGGCCGGCAAGATCTCTGTTTGGATTGATCGCCCAGACGATGTCGCTCATCGCGTCAACGGACCGCCGCGACACGGAGGCGATCAGCGATAGCCGCTCGCTGACCTGTGGATCACTCGATGGCGCTTGCTGTCGCAATACGTCGCTTAGGCCGGCGATCAACGAAAGGTTCGCGCCAATGTCGTCATGAAGGTCCGATGCGATGCGCGTGCGCACTCGCTCTAGCTCCATCAAGCGCGCGACTCGATAACGGTAGAGCCTATAAAGCGTCGACGTGAGTCCGATCGCAATCAGCGCGAGAAACCACCAGCGCTCCCACAAAGGAGGAAGAATCCTGAACGTGACGGCGGCGGGGCTGGAACTGACTACGCCGTCCGAATTGACGGCGCGCACGAAAAACCTGTAACGACCCGGGGCGAGCCTGTAGGTCACACTGCGCCGTTCGGTCGGCGCGCTCCAATCCTTGTCGGCGCCTTCGACCTTGTACTGGTAGCGAAGCACGTCACCCGGGGCGAAGCTCAAGCCGACGAAATCAATTTGCAGTTGGTTCTGATCCACAGCAAGATCGGGCAGAAGGATTTCGGTTTCGTCGAGCGCCGAAATGGACTGGCGTGAGCCGGCGACGTACAGGTCACTGATCAGAATGGGCGGCGGCGCATGGGCCGGCTCGTCGGGAGAAGGCATGAAGCGCGACAAGCCACCACTCGTACCAAACCAGAGCGCGCCGTAGCGATCGCGGAAGCTGGCTCTGAACGAGCCGGGCGCCAAACCATCGGCGGTCGTGAAATGTTTGAAGTGGCCCGTCGCCGGGTCGAGCCGGTCGAGTCCGCGACCCGTGCCTATGTAAATGCGCCCTTGCAGGTCTTCGACGATGAGTTGATCAGAGACCTCTGTACTGTTGCTCGAAAGCCCTTGCGCGGTCGTATAGCTAACGAACTTCGGCCGCCGTTCCCCGGGATCATCAACGCGAATCAGCCCGCTTAGCGCCGAAGCGAGCCAAAGCCTGCCGGCGTGGTCCACATAGATGCTCGTGATCGCGCCCGGCGGCAGGCCGTCGCTCGCGCTAAACAAAGTGAAAACGCCGTCGTGGTAGCGGGCAATCTGCTGCCCATTGAAACCAATCCAAACATTACCGGCGTGGTCGGCGCCGAACGAGCGCGCCATTTTGTCCTCCACCACAGCTAAGGCCGGCGCCTTCGTCATGTCGCGGAGGACTCGGCTGTCGGGTTCCCAGAGCAAGAGATTGGTAACAGAAAAGGCGGCGACCCAAACATTACCGTGCGAATCTTCAAACAGCCGGAAGGGATAGCCGGCGCTCAGTCCATTCTTGCTCGTGAAGACTGCAAGTGGTCGCGCTCTCTTGACTTGATCGAAATTATCCGCGGCCGGAAAACGATAAAGACCCCGGGCGGCGCCGACCCACCACTCGCCGTTGTGAGTTTGCAGCGTGACCCCCTCCATAACCCAGCCTAAGTCGGCGACCGCATGAGGGATGAACCAGGCAAAATTCTGCCCGTCAAATCGCCCCAGACGCGTGTAATGGTGGTCTGGCGTGCGTCCCAGCGGGTCTAAGTGTGCGCCTTCAAAAACGCTTGCGCGTTCGTCTCCGAGGACGGCGCCCCTAAAACACACTCCTCCCGCCCGGTCCCCGAAGATCGAATTGACCATATACAGGCCGTCCCGTTGGCCGTAAGTAATAAAGCCATTGCGTTCTAGCTTCATCGCCCCCGCGTTGTTCGTACCCAGCCAAAGGTTGCCGGCAAGATCTTCGCCGAGCGCGGTGACGTTATAGAAACTCAGGCCGTTCCTTTCACTGTATGAGTGAAACCATCGCCCCTGCTCCTCGCGGTTCGGGAAGAATTGAAGCAAGCCAAATGCGCTCGCAATCCAGAATTTGCGATCCGAAGTCTCAAAGAGCTGGAACACCCACGGGGTAGGCATTCCCTCTCGGGTCGAAAAGGCTTGGAGGATAACAGGAGGCCTGCGCGTGTCATCGGCGGCGAATTGGAAGAACCCACCATAGCGCGTGCCCGCCCATAGCCTTCCCTCATGGTCTTCGAACAGGTCGTGAAGGAAGTCGTCCGGCAAGCCGTCGCGTTTGGTGTAACGCGCCACACTCCCGTCAGGCCGGCGTCGATACAAGCCGCTGTACGCGGCAATCCACAATGAGCCGCATCTGTCTTCCAATAAGTCAGCGATATATTGCCCCTCTCCCGCCGGCATCTCCATCTTGATGGGGCGCAACGCGAAGCGACCTTGCTCCCGCTCGAGCCGGTAAAAGCCTTTGAAAGAGCCACACCAGATGACGCCACTGTGATCTTCAAGCAGTACGGTAATCGCCCTGGCGTAACGGTCCTCCTCGTCAGGCGCGATGACTGTAAACATAGGCCCGGCGCGCGAGCCATTCTCGTTCGCATAGACAACGCGACGCTCCGGCGCAGCCTTCGGATTGAAGCGGACTAGGCCGGCGTAAGTAGCCACCCAGTACTCGCCACTGCGCGTCTCCAGAAAGTCCGTTACCTCACGGTGGGGCAGTCCCTGATCCGTGCCGTAGTTCGTGAACGTATAACCGTCAAAACGCGACAGTCCGTCACCCGTGCAAAACCAGAGGAATCCGCGCGAGTCACGAACGATCTTGTTGATATTGTTGTGCGCCAGCCCGTCGACAGTGGTGTAGGTCTTGATGGGCAATCGCTCGGCCAGCGCCAGGTTCGACATCGTTAGCAGGGCAAACAACAAGCAAGGACCGCGAAATTTTGCCGCGTCTGTTTTGCGACTTATGACACTCATAACACTCGCCATCCTCGCTCCGGGTGATGGTTTGAACCGCCGTAGACGAATTCTACCAGCCTCAGGCGAGGGGAAGACAATTAACCGCTCGCCTTGCCCGGAAATCGCCAATGGGCCTCTTGCAAAAGTCGTTTGGGATGGAACGAGCGGATTGACAACCGTAGCGCAAACTGTCCAGCTAAGATTTCTACACAAGTTTCCCCGCTCCGTTAGGAGCGCAATGTTTATAGATGTTTGACAAAGTCATCATCTAGCTCCGTAGGAGCGGCATCTGCGCGCGACCGATGCCGCTCCTACGGAGCTAGAGACCTAGCCGGGACGCCATTCTATAAACATTGCGCTCCTAACAGAGCGGAAGAGACTTCACTTGTGTAGAAACTTTAGCTTTCTAGTTCGCGCTGCAAGGCTTGGGTGGAGGTCAACGAAAGAGATCGGTTACATCCAGCGAGAAAACGAAAGCGCCGCGCCCCTCTCCACGGCGGCGGTTGAGATTCCCAGCATAACCCAGATTGAGGTCCAGGCTGACCAGACTGAAACGGAGGCCTGCGCCGAGACCGTAACGCGCGCCGCCGAAAACTGAATTCTTCGACGGTCCGAGTCGCGCCACGTCGAAAATCAAGATTGGACTAACGGCGTATAGGTTCAATTCGCGGAAGACCACGTCCAGTGATTGCACGGCGTAATCAATGTCGCGCCGCGTTTTGCTCTCCGGATCGGTCGGAACGATCAGATTCAGGTCCTTCAGCATTTGGCTATGCAGCGTGGCCAGCTTCTTCCCCTCGTTGGCCAGCTCTTGAACTTTATCGGCCCCGTCCGCCGGGGGCTCCGCCGTGAACTGCGGCTGCAGCTTCTCGATTTCATTGACGATGAGGGTGAGCGTCGGCGGCGACAATTTTCCGAAACCGACCAGGAGCGTGGCCAGAGCGGCTCTGATGGAGTCGGGATCTAGAATTAGCGGGTCTCCCGTCGCGACAGGGATATCCTCGACCGCGCCTTTCACGTAGCCTGCGAGCGGTTTAATCAGGTCTTTGAGCTTGTCTGAACCGGCGTTTTGCAGGACTTGAATCGACCCGTTCATCCGACCGAGGATGCGACCGGCGTCATCCGGCTTGGTCTCGTCGCGCAACATCTCGCGTACCGCCTGGAATTTGCCCATATCGGTCTTGCCGAAGCGGTCGAGATCGGCGAGCGCCTGCCGTATTGTGGATTGCATTGTATTCAAGTCTTGGACGAAGGGATCGAATTCCTTTCTCTCGTCCGCCATCCCGGCGGTCCGAAGTTGTTCTTGCAAGCTCTTTATTTTGGCGAGCAATATGGTGAGGATGGCGTTCTCGTCGCCTACGTCGGTCACCAGATTTCGGACATTCGTCCCGATATTGCTCTTTTTACCTAGATCGGGAGACTGATCGGCTTCTTTGGCCGCGGCGATGCAATCGCCCGCGTCTGAAAATGGATTTGTTCCTGACGTCTCGTCGTCAGTGAACTGGCCAATCGCATCGAGAACCTTCTGCGGCGGTCGGAGTTTGGCCAGGGCTTTGAGTCTCTCTTTCAGTTGCACGAGCTTGTCCAGCAATTCGTCAATTTTCGCCATCAGATCGTGGCTCGATTGGCGGTAACCGGCGATGTCTTGCAGGTAGCTGCGCAACGTGAGGGTTTGCGCAGTTCGCAATCCGCCTCCAAGCCTCGTCGGCAGGTCGGGATCGCGCAACACCGCTTGGGGCACTGCGGAACGGCGCCAGATAGTTTGAGCCAGCGTCAGGTTGAGCGAGAAGAAATTTTTTCCGCCGGAGCCCGGACCATCGCTGATCCGTCCGAAGCGGTTCTGCGCGAAGCTGCGGATGACCGGATTGCTGCGAATCCGCCAACTGTCGCCTTCGATGAAATCGCGCTGCACATTGCCGCCGATGAACTGTTCGACGATTGGTATTTTGCCTTCAGCCGATTGGATCACGCCCGCGCTGATCCGCGAGTCCAGACGAAACGGACGATGCTCACGCCAGAGAAAGCGCGCCGAATAACCCACGTCGACGATGTGCTTCAGGAAATCAACTCCTCCATCGCCGCTGCTTCCGGCCTGCAGGCCGTAGGTCGCCGTCCAGCCCTGACGTCCCCGGTTGACCGTCGCGCCCAGGTAAACCTTCAGCGCCCGATAACTCGATTGAGCCAATGCCGATGCGCCGGACGGCGATGAAGGCGCCGCTGAGGTAGGGCTGGCGTCCGGAAGCTCGGTTTGACGATTGCCTCCCTCGACGGATGCGCCGAAACGAAGGGTGATATTTTGTCGGCCTAGCGGTTGCGTCGCGCCGAAAAACTGCCCCAGCATCGTGCCTTCCTTCAGCTTAATCTGTTCGCCGGGCAGGTTGGCGTAACGATAAGCGAGCCGCCATTCGGCGTAACTCAGCCAGCCGAGGTTGGGAGTGCGCGAGCCGGAAAGACTCAAACCCGCTGTCGCGCTCCCGCCGGCGCCGGAGACGTCCATCTCGGCCCGGTTGAATAGCCCTTTTTCCGATTCAAAGCTCATCTTTGTTCCGCCGAACCACCCGCGTGAACCGTTGTAGCCGATGAATGGTCGCGGCAGAATTTTGTTGAGCTGGTCGGCCATCCTGTTCGGCGCCAACGTCCGTGTGATCTGATCCGGACGCGATTCGAAGACGCGCGAAAAGTAGTTGAGGTATTCGCTGGTGTAGACGCGATAAACGACTTCGACCGTCTTATCATCATCGGTTCCCGCGGCGCCGGGCCTGGTCTTGTCGAGGCAATTGCGAAGAGTCGGGATGATCGCTCTGATTCTGATCCGTTCGCCGGGTACGACCTCGGCGGAAATGAAGCGGGATTCCAGCGCCATCAATGAGCGGCCGTAAAGCTCGCGATTGAATGGGGCGCCCTCTTTGAGCGGCAACTGACTCTTGATCGCGTTGAATTCCGCCCGCAGCCTGTTCTGCAAGGGGAAGAGGAAGCTCAAGGGGGTTTTGACGCTGAGCGCGGTTTCGAGGCTTATGCTTTTGACTTTGTACCCAACATAATTATCCGGCGACCCCGGGCATCTGCAATCGTCCACGCAGTCAGGCGCGGCCGGCGCCGGCATGCCGAGCAACGCCCAGCATACAAGCGCCGCGCAGCCACGCGCGATGGATGACAGCGACTTCAGAGAAAACGAGTCAGATCGGAAAAGTCTGCCGCGTTGGGGCGAACGTCTCATGCCGTTTGCCCCACCAGCGCCTCACCGAGCGAGTCCATGCGCTTGTCGGTAATCGTTTCGCCTCCGGTAGCCGTGAGCCTCTTGGCCCGGTTGGTCATCGGACCTTGCAGGAAATCGAGTTGCGCGGATGTCAAACCTCGCCGCATCATCGCTTCCGCCTTGTCGTTCAGGTGCGGCCCGATTTTCACTTCGACTTTCACGCGGTCCTGAAACTCATCTTCTATCAAATCGCGCAGCACGAAGATCATGGCGTAGAATGGAGTGTTGTCGTCCACGCAGCCGCGCACCATGCCGAACGATATTTGTCGTTTGTTGCTCGGAGCAAGAAGCGCCAAATTGATGGAAAATTCGCTGCAATTTGCCATTGGGTCTCCTTTGATGTCTGAACGCCGATTTGAAGCCGAGAAAACGCATCGGGAATGTCGTCGTATAAGCTGATTACCCTCTTGGCCTCGCGGGCGTCAGTGACGATACAGGTTGATGAATCCCTCGAGCGTTCTGGATTGCGCCGGAAAACTTGACTGAGAACAAAGCCGCGACGCCCGGGAGCACGACGGATCAGAGAATATGATCGCAGGCTATGATTGTCAATCAAGCAGGCTGTCACCCACTCCACCTAAACGCTTAGCGCGTTTTAGGTGGAGCTTGTCGCTGTACTACGCGGCTGCCGTCAGCCGTTTTTCCGCGACTTCCCGCCAGGCGACTTTGGCGGCAGAAGCAATATTGGTTGCGCCGACTATATCAGCATGGTCGAAATGACCACACGATCGGCACATAAACAGACCCCGAGCAGTGCGATTGCCTTCGTCAATATGCCCACACTCGGGGCACGTTCTGCTCGTATTGCGCGGATCAACAGGGATCACCGGGACCCCCGCCAATTTCGCCTTGTATTCGATGAAGCCGCGCAATTCGGCGAACGACCATTTCGACATCTTGTCTCGCTGAGTCTTCCTGAACCGAGTCCGTTCGCGGATGCCGGTCAAGTCTTCAAGGCCGATCCCGCGTTTGGTGTCTGTGGCTTTCTCAACGATCTGTTTAGAGATGCGATGATTTTCGTTCGCTTTAAACCGGCGTTCCTTGCCGGAGAGAGCTTTCAGTTTTCGCTTGATATTCTTCGGGCGTGAACCCTCGCGTTTCACTTTCCCGGCCTTCCGACCCAAGGATCGTCTGACCTTATTTTGCTTTTGGCGTACCTTTTCGGTCTCAGTGTTGGCGTAGATGGCGCCGTCATTGTCGGTGGCGAGATTCACCACACCGAAATCCACGCCGATGAACTCTGTAGGAGCAATCTGGGTTCCTTTGGGCACGTCCACAGTAACGAGCAGAAACCACTTGCCGTCCTTACGGCGCACAAGGTCGCATTCTCCTATTGCAAGACTGAACCGTTCGCGCTGATATTTGCCCATCACGAACGGAACGATGATGCGTCCTTCCAGCGTCAGAATCGAAACCCGGTCAACACCCTTAAACGACAGGATGCGGCTGTCGTAGGGCATGGCGGCGTTGGGGCGAAAGACCGGCAGAAGGCTTTTATCCCGGCTGTAAGTCCCTCCGACGTGACGAATACAAATAGCCGCCATTTGGGACGACAGACCGAAGCGTTCGCGCAGATCGTAGTAGAAGTGTTGCTGAAGAGAGATCTTGTTGGCCGTCTTCATTTCAAAGGCTTGCGCGGCGAGCCAGGAGCAGGCTGCGTTAAACCGCTCCATCGTGGATTTGAGTTGATCGGTCTGTTGTTTGTCCGGCAGAAGCTGAATTTGCAAAGTCAGTTTCATCAATGCGCATTATGTAGGCAAATACGCTCTATAG
>Ga0081455_10004228_pt1 | contig 16184 bp, 18 predicted proteins | sample TabmetS3T2R1_FD_70207 | JGI IMG/M metagenome (GOLD analysis project Ga0081455, IMG submission 70207) | Tabebuia heterophylla rhizosphere microbial communities from the University of Puerto Rico - S3T2R1 | ecosystem: Host-associated > Plants > Roots > Rhizosphere ... | reverse complement strand
GAGGTGACGGTCCCCACTTCCGCCGGCGACGCCGAGGTCGGTGCGTGCGTCCGCGTCGTCGACCCTGCGAGAGACGGCATCCGGCTACGCGGCTGGATCGCCGACAACCACGTTGGTGACGGCCAGCGTGTCCTCGAATGCGAGGTTCCTGAAGACGGCGCCATGTCCCCCGTGCTCGCAGCTCTCGCGCGGGAAGGCGTCGTCGTGGTGCGGTTGCGACCGGGTTCGGGGTCGCTCGCAGCGTGCCTGCGCGTCGCCATCGACGCGGCTCTAGCCGACCAGGTTCGGGCGGGCCGGTCGGAGGCCGAGGTTGCCGCAACCGCTGCCTGGGCGGGCCTGCCCGGCGCGCTTGCCGACCACGAGCCGGGAGGGCAACGGGTCGATATCGCGCTCCTCGGGGCGCTGCTAGATGCGGTCGCCGCGGCCGTTGTCGGCCCAGGCCGTGAGTTGCTGCTCGATCCAGAGGATCTCGATGCGGCGTCGGTTCGCGCCGGCGGTTTCCCTGGCTGGACCGGCGGGGTGCTTGCCTGGATGCACGATGGGCGAGCCCTGCTCGAGGCTATCGTCGCCCTGAGGGAGTCGCTCGACGGGATCGATTCCCTCCTCGCTGCCGGACGCTCGTGATGACCAGCGAGGTAACGATCGAGGGTTCAGCAGGATCCGCGACGCCGGCGCCGTTCGTACGGCCCTCACGCAGGAGACTGCTGACGTGCTCGAAGTCCGGCGGCGGCCAGTCTTCCAGTCGGGATCCCCTGCAAGGGGGTCCATGGTTGCGACCTTGACCGGGTAGCTCGTTCAATATATCGTACTGCCAATCGCAAATGCGACTGGGTGAGGGGCGGTGGCAAGCACCGCATCGCAATAACGCACGGAAGGAGTTCGAATGGGTCTGCTCGAGGGAAAGGTCGCCCTGGTCACGGGCGCGGCGCGTGGACAGGGACGCGCGCACGCTGTTACGTGCGCGCGTGAGGGCGCTGATGTAATCGTCGTCGATGTCGCGCGGCAGCTGTCGACGGTCCTCTATCCGATGGCCACCTCGGATGACCTGGCCGAGACCGCGAGGCAGGTTGAGGCGCTCGGCAGAAAGGTGATCTCCGCCGAGGCGGATGTCCGCGACCAAGCTGAGCTCGACGGCTGTGTCGTTCGGGGCATTGATGAGCTCGGAGGGATCGACATCCTCATTGCCAACGCCGGCATCTGGGGCTTCGGGCCACTCTGGGAACTCAGTGACGAACAGTGGGAGGAGATGATTGGCGTCAACCTGACCGGAGTGTGGCGATCGATCAAGGCCGTGACGCCGCACATGATCGAGCGCTGCAGCGGGTCGATTGTGATCACCGCCTCCGCCAATAGCTACGAGCCGGGCGAGAACTACACCCACTACACGACGGCCAAGTACGGATTGGTCGGGCTGACGGCGAACACGGCGGTCGAGCTCGCGCAGTACGGCATCCGTTGCAACGCCATCGGCCCCGGCGCGGTGGACACGCCGATGCTGCAGAACCAGATCGCCTACGACATGTTTGCCGGCCACGAGGGCGGCACGGAAGCGGAGCTCATTCAGGGGGGGCGTTACTACCACAAGCTCCGTGGCGTCGCGCTCTTGGATCCGCAGGACATCGCCGACACGGCGCTCTACTTGAACTCGCACCTCGCGTCGAAAGTCACGGGAGTGACGATCCCGGTCGAGGCAGGCCACCTCCTCATCCGAGGCGTCAACGACAACCCGATCGTCACCTGACCGTTCGCAGCTCTCGTCGGGCCCCGCGGGGACCGACCTCGGGTTCGAGGCGATGGGCGGCGTGATGGGTGGCATCACAGCCATGTTCCACGAACTGCTGGCTGTCGGCGACGTGATCTGCTCGGAGGCGACCTGCGTCGAGATCGTCGAACGAGAGAGCCGTTCGGGACCGGTAGTGCTGGCGACAAGCGAGACCATCTTCTCGCGCCAGGACCGCGTCCGAACCACCGCGATCAATCAGATGAGCCGGATGACCGCACCCGAGAGACGCGGGCCGGTGTTCGAGAAGGTCGCGGTCGGCGAGGTCATCTCCCCCCTTTCAGCGCGGACCGATGACCCCGGCGCCCTGATGTGCTGGTCGGCGGCGATTGAGAACTGGCACCGCATCCACGACGACGAGCCGTTCGCCGTCGGCCACGAGCGCCTCCCGAGACCTGCTCGTCAACGACTCCTGGAAGCAACACTTCGCTGATCCAGATGGCGCTCGCCTTCGTACTGCGGCACCCGGCCGTGACGGCCGCGATAGTCGGTCCACGCACCGCGGAGTATCTCGATTCGCAGCTATCCGCGACGGAGGTCGAGCTGTCGCGCGACGTGCTGGACCGGATCGACGAGATCAATCCTCCCGGCGTCACGATCAACGTTGCCGATAACGGCTGGGTCGGAACGTCGCGGCACGTATGACCCCGGGCCCGCCGCTCACCTAGCTCAATGGTGCGGGGGCGGAGGATCCTTAGACCTGAGCCGGCTCTGTCTCGCAGCCGAGCGAGGCGAAGCCGAGTTGTTCCCTGGCCCCGGTCGGGCTTTGGCACCAGATGGCCGATAGGCCCAAACGGTTCAAATGCTCTTTAGCCCATCGGTCAGGAGAGAAGGAGCATGTACCCTGCCCGCCATGGAGGTTGAGGTACGCCCGAACCGCGTCGAGGATCTGCCAAAGATCGATGCGCCGGCGGGGGCCCCGGTTGGCGATCGATGCCTGAGACCCTCGCTCCGCTCGATCTAGCCGTGGAAGAGGTCTTTCACAACGACCTCCGCGCGTTCGTCGGCTCCGGTCGAAACCCTGCTGTGGAGCCGGTGTCGTCGCTGTGATGCCGGTGCGGTTCGCGTTATGAAGAACGTGACCAAGTCCGAACGTATCGCCATTGACATGCTCGCCGAGATCCGGCGCGAGCGCATGGAACCCGGGGACCGCCTTCCTACGGAGCAGGAGCTCGGCGATCGCTACGGTGTTTCCCGATCGGTCATCCGCGAGGCGACGCGGACCCTGGTGACCCGTGGGATCGTCGAGGTCGGCTCGGGGCGGGGCCTGAGCGTGACCGCAGTCGGGGGCGACGTCGCCTCCGAGCAGCTCATGCTTTACCTCGAGGCCAGGTTCGACGGCGGCTATCGCTCAGTCCACGAGGTTCGGGAGGTGCTCGAGATCCAGGCAGCCCGCTTCGCGGCAGAGCGAGCCGAGCGCCCAGACCTTACAGCGCTCGAAGAATCGCATGCGAAGATGATCGCCGCCTCGACCGAGGGCCTTGAGACGATCTCGAAAGCCGACATCGAGTTTCACCGACAGATCGCGATCGCAACGGGCAACGAGATCTTCGTCGTCCTTCTCGACGCCATCGCACCCACGCTGAATGAGCCGCGGGTCAAGAACCTGGTGACCGCCGCAGGGCGCGAAGAGGCGATCACCGGTCACCGCGAGATCTTGGACGCGATAGCCGAGGGCGATGCCGAGCGAGCCGCGGCCGCGATGAAAGGCCACCTCGACAAGGTGATCGCCCGGCTTTCGACAACCGCGGAGGGTGAAAGCACGGACGCCGGCTAGATCGCGGATGCCGAGCTCACCTTACGAAGCTGGCATGCCTCGCTAGCGCGACCCGAGCGATCGATACTCCGCCTAGGGCAGGAGCGCGTCCGGATCGCCGGTGAGCGCCTGCTCGAGCAACCCGCGTAGGTCCTCGGCAGTGACGCTTCTGGGATTGTTTTCGATCAGACGGTCGATCGACAACGCCTGGGCGGCGATCTCCCCGAGCGCCGTCGAATCGATTCCGATCGCTCCCAGCCGGCTCGGGATCCCGACCTCTGCGCCGAGGTCCCGGACCCGCCTGACCGCGTCGGCGGCGCCGTCTCCGGCACCGAGCGCACGCCCGACCACCGCCAACCGGTTCGCGGTCGCAGACGCGTTGAACGCCATCGTGTAGGGGAGCAGTAGCCCGATCCCCAGTCCGTGAGGTGTGCCGGTACGCGCTCCTATCGGATACTGGAGGGCGTGGGCGAGCCCCGTCCCGGCGGTCCCAAACGCCAAGCCGCCGTACAGGCTGCCGAGAGCCATGTTTTCGCGGGCCACCGGATCGTCACTCGGCGCGTCGCCGAGCGAGCTGCCGATCAAGCTGACGGCGCGCAAGGCGAAAGAGTCCGAGAGGACGTTTTGACCGACGAAGACGCGTCCGTCGATGTCCTCCCAGCGGGTCCGCCGGACCGCGCAGTACGCCTCGATCGCATGGGCAAGCGCGTCGATGCCGGCGTGAGCCGTGACTTCGGGCGGGGCGCCCTGCGTGAGCAGCGGATCGCAGATCGCCGCGCGCGGAATGAGGAAGGGACTTGAGATCCCGACCTTCAGGGTTCTTCCAGGATCCGTGAGGACGGCGACGGGGGTCACCTCAGAGCCGGTACCGGCAGTTGTCGGAAGCGCGACGACCGGGAGGGTGGAGCCCGGAACCGCGTTTTCTCCGTACCAGCGGTCCAGCGGCAGCCCAGCAGTGAGGGCAAGCGCGATCAGCTTGGCCAGGTCGAGCGAACTGCCGCCGCCGAGCGCCACGAGGCACTCGGGCCGCAATGGGGCTGCCCTTCCGACCGCTCGCTCGACAACCGTCAACGGCAACTCCGGCTCGGCCTCGGCGAGCACTTGGACCTCGCAGTCAGCTGCCCGCAGCGAGTCGGCGATCTTCGCCAGGCGTGGCGAAGAGGCGAAATAGGAGTCGGTGCAGATCAGGACACGAGTGCCGTATCGACTGACGATTCGTCCGGTCTCTCCGGCCGCCCCCGCGCCGAAAAGCACGGTCTCAGGCGCGCGCATCACGCCGGTCTCACGCAACTGCACGCTCGAGCTCCAAGAGGCGCGCCCAGGTCGCGGCCGCATAGGGGATCCCTTCGCGAATGCGGAGCTGGCGCTCCGCCCGCATGCGATCACCTGGGATCGTCACGCCATCGCTCCCCGGGGTCGGTGTAGCCGTTCGCAATTCTTCGAGGTAAGCGTTCAGCCGTTTACGCACGACGCCGCCGATCAGGCTGCGAGCGTCAATCGCGATAACCAGGTCGCCCTTGGTGGAGGGTTTGTCGCCGTCGAGGGTCCCGACGACCGCCCTTCCGACCTCAGTGTCGGTGAGGCCGGCGACCAGTAGCTCGAAGCCTAGCGCCAGACCGTAGCCCTTCGGACCCCCGAACGGGGAGATCGCACCCGCTAGCGCTGCCTCCGGATCCGTCGTCCTGCGGCCTTCGGCGTCCAGCGCTGCGCCGACGGGCAATCTCAGCGCGCGTTCACGAGTGGCGATGACCTCGCCGGCTGAAATCGCCGCGGTGGACATGTCGAGCACGAAGGGGCACGGTTCGAGCGGAATGCCGATGCCGATTGGATTGGTGCCGACCATTGGCTCGCGACCGCCGGTAGGATGGACGAGCGCCTCGCTGGTCGTGAGCACGATGCCGATCGTTTGAAGCTCGGCCAGTTCCTCGAGGTAGGGGCTAAGCATCCCCAGATGTCCCGCGTTGCGGACGGTCGCGATGCCGACCCCGTTCGCGTGCGCCAGGTCCGCCAGCTGCGGCAGGACAGCCTGGATCGCAACCGGCCCGAAACAGTGACCGCCGTCGACCGCGAGCGAGCCGGGCGCCGTCGATTCGATGCGAGGCACCGCTTCGGGGCTGAGGACTCCGCTTTGGATTCTCTCGACCAGGACCGGAAGACGCTGCATACCGTGGGACGGGCGGCCCCTCAAATCGCCCTCTACCAGCTGTTCGACCTGAGCGCGAGCGGCTGCGGGTGGCGATTCGACTGCCTCAAGAACGCGTTCCCCAAGTTCCGTCGCCCTCTCGCCCTTGACAAACATCTGATGATCAGACACAGTCATCAAATTATCGCTTCCGGGAGGAGGAAGGCCAAATGAGCACGCTTGAGATGGCCCGTTCGGGTCAACGAAGCGACGAGCGCGAAAACGCACCGGAGGACCTGCGCGTCCTCATCCGCCACCGCGACGAGCTGGTCCTCCTCGGCTGTCGTGCGGTCTTGCGTCGCCAGGAGTGGGTCAGTCACTGCCTGCTGGCGAAAGGCCTGGAGCGTGCGGCCCGGCTTGCTGCCAGCCATCGTCCGCATCTCCTTGTACTCCACGTCGGTCGCGAGGAAGCGGCCGCCGAGGCGATTGCCATCGTGCGCTCCGAGGCGCCCTCGATGCAGGTGGTCCTGGTCACAGAGCCGGGTCGGTTCAGCGAGTCGGATGCCCGCGCCGTCGGTGCTACGACAACGATCACCCTGCCCGTCGCCGCCAGTGAGCTCATCGCCCTGGCCCGCATCGTCGCCTCGGGAGGGGAGCTGGCGAAGGCTATCCCGGACAATGGAACAGTCCTTTCCCAGCGCGAGCTTCAGGTGGTGCGGCGCCTGGCGACCGGCGCGACCAATCGGGAGATCGGCATCGACCTCGTCCTCGCTCCCGACACGATCAAGAATCACGTGAGCCGGGCGTATCGGAAGCTCGGGGCTCGCAACCGGCTCGAGGCCGTGAATCGCGCGCGGGACCTCGGCCTGATCGCTTAGCCCGCCGCGCCATTCCGGGTCCTTACTCCGGCGGCCTCCACCCCATGCCGTTGAGTACGTCGAGGTGGTTGTCGCCGGGGAGGCAGCACGCTTACTCGGATCTGGTCGCGCTGCTGACCCGAATGGGCCATCTTGCGCGGGCCTACTTGAACCGCCATCTTCCCGACGACAAAATCAAGCCCCCAAGCTGACGCCGCGACGGAACCGCCGTGCGGATGCGGATGACACAAAGAGAAATCGAGATCGGAATGAGAGGATCACCTGGATGGGAAGATTAGCTGGGAAGGTCGCACTCATCACCGGTGGTGCTCGCGGACAGGGAAGGTCCCACGCGCTGACGTTCGCGCGCGAGGGCGCAGACATAGTGTTGATCGACGCGCCCCAGCCCACGGACCATGTCCTTTATGAGCTCGGGACCACGGAGCAGCTTGCCGAGGTCGAGGCCGAGGTGCAGGCGCTCGGACGCCGAGTGATCGCGAAGGCTGCGGACGTCCGTCACCAAGACCAGCTCGACGCGGTAGTGGAGCAAGCCGTGGCCGAGTTTGGTGGCGTCGACATCTGCATCGCCAATGCCGGCATCTGGACCTTTGCAAAATACTGGGAGATGGAGGACAGCCAGTGGCAGGAGATGCTGAACATCAACCTGAGCGGGGTCTGGCGAACCGCCAAGGCGGTGACTCCCGCGATGATCGATTGCGGCGGCGGCTCGATTATCTTCACCTCCTCGATCGCGGCCCTTGAAGGGAACTACGACTATGCTCACTATGGAGCGGCCAAGGCCGGAGTGATCGGGTTGATGAAGTCCGTCGCTTTCGAGGCCGGCCAATTCAACATCCGGTGCAATGCCGTTTGTCCCGGCATCATCGACACACCGATGAACGACTGGCCTGGGGCCTGGGACTTCTTCGCCGGTGAGCCAGGTGGCACCCCGGAGGATCGCGCCAAGAACGCACTGTACTGGTCGGCACTTAAAGGCAGAGGACTGCTGCCGGCATCTTCGATCAGTAATGCGATGCTGTGGCTGGCTTCAGACGAGAGTAGCGATGTGTCGGGCATCGCGATCCCGATCGACGGCGGTCACCGCGTCCTGCCCGGGTATAACCACAATCCGGTTTTCGAGGCAGATACCGATTCAGAATAGCGACCGACAAACGAACCATGCGGTACGCGCGCTTTTCGGCTGAGGGCCGCACCGGTTGGGGCCAGCTGGAGCCGACGGAGTCGGGGATCAGGCTGTTTGAGCTGGAGGGCGATCCATTCGGCACTTCCCTCAGGTCCGGATGGGGTGCACCGATCGAGGCGGTGCGGCTGCGCGCGCCGTTCGAGGCCGCGAAGATCGTCGGCTTCGGGAGAAACTTCGAGCGGTCCGAGGATTGGGAGCCAGACGACGACCGAGACCCCACCTTCTTTCTCAAGCCTCCCAGCGCCGTGGTCGACCCAGGCGATCGGATAGTCCTACCAGCTGGATTTGAGCGCATCGTCCACGAGGCCGAGTTGGCTGTTGTGATAGGCGATACGTGTCGCAGCGTTATGGCCGAGGAGGCCGATCAGGTGATTTTCGGCTACACCTGCGCAAACGACGTTTCCGCCTTGGGAGTCAAAGCCGTCGGGGGATTTCCGCAGATGGTGATGGGCAAGTCGTTCGACACCTTCTGTCCCATGGGCCCGTGGATCGAGACGGTGCTCGACACTTCGGATGTCTCAATCGCATGTCGCGTCAACGGTGAGCTGAGGCAGGAAGGCAGTAGCCGCGGCTTTCGCCGCGATGTCGGTGCACTGATCGAGCTCGCGAGCCGCGTGATGACCCTGCACCCGGGCGACATCGTCCTGACCGGGACCCCGCCCGGCTTCGCGCCGCTCCAGGATGGTGACATGGTCGAGGTAGCGATTGGCGGCATCGGCGTGCTCGGCAATCCCGTCGTCGGACCGGTCGAAACGTAAATTTCCAAACAACAGGAGAAGACCAGTCTTATGGATGGGACAACTCAGATCACAGTCAGGCGGTGTGCCCGCGAGATCTCCGACGCCTTGGAGACGATCGACGATTTCGACTCTCTGACCGCGTCGACGGGAGCGAGCCTCGTAAAACTGATGGAGCGGCCGGACCTACTGTGTAATGCGTTCCCGGTCCGGACTCACCGAATCCCGATCTGGCTGCTCTACTGTGACGCGGAGCTGACGTTGCTGATCGGACGCGAGGAGGCGCATGTGACCGTTCCGATCCATGATCACGGCACCTGGGAGATGCTCGGCATCTATCGAGGAAAGATCGACCACAGCCGCTACGAACGGCTCGATTCCGGCGAAGAAGCTGGTAGCCACGCCGAGTTGCGCGAGGTCGAACGGCGAACCATGGAGCGCGGAGAGACGGTACTGCTCCCCAAGCCTCCCCACGACATCCACAGCTTTACCGCTCTCGCAGACGACACGCTCGTTCTCGCGGTGATCCCGGGTTGGTACCCTGGGTACCGGCGATATTTCGACCTTGAGACGAACTCCTATTTCATGGAGCCCCGAACACCTGTCTGAACCGTGGCGTTTCAAGTGGGAGCTCTAGCGTCGGCGACGGTCCCCATCACCGTCGCAGGACCGTCCAGCGGCCTGCAGGGGACGACTGCGGGGTAGAAAGGAGAGCCAACAAGTGAGAATTCTTGGAGACCAACGGCGCTCTCGCGTCACGGTGCGGACGGTTGGTGCGATCCGCTGCGGGCTGGTCGACGCCGCGAGAATTCACTGGCCTCTCGTGGAGAGGGGCGGCCGTTCGTGGAAGAGCGCCGACACGCCGATCGCGCCCGATGGCCGCGCGGAAGTCGGAGTCAATTGGCTCTGCATCGCGGGTCCGGAGGCCACGATACTCGTCGACCCCGTCTCATGGAAGGAGCCAGTGCAGGTCGACGAAGGGGCCTCCGATCTTTACCCGATGATATCTCTCTCCCGCGCACTGAACAGGCTCGGTGTCGAACCGTCGGCTGTCACCCATGTGATCCTCACCCACTGGCACATCGATCATCTCGCTGGGCTCATCGACAGCGACGGCAATCCATGTTTCCCCGCAGCAACTCACTACTTCCCGGCGGCCGACTGGCAGCCTTTGGTCGAGGCCGTCGCGGACGCCTCGGAAGAGCAGATTCTGTCGGCAATGCGTGCGGTGGATGCCGCCGGTCAATTGGTTCTGACGGAGGGCGACCTCGAGATCTCTGAGGAGGTAACGATCCATTGGACGGGTGGTGAGACCCCGGGCCATCAGGTCGTGCATGTCGTCAGCGACGAAGATGAGGCGATTTACCTCGGCGACCTCGTTCATTTCCCGAACGAGATCAGCGAGCCTTCTTGGGTAGCCGTAGAGTGGAGAAATGACCCCGAGCTTCGCGCCGCCCGCGAGTACTGGCTAGGTCACGCCGCGACTCGCGCAGCCCACGTTGCGTTCACCCACGGACGCGCCCCCGCATGGGGTTGTATTGAGGCTGAAGGTGGTCGATTCTCCTGGCGCTATGACGAGGAGCCACACCGGGCATGACCCAGCCGACCGCCATCTTGACACGTTTGATCGCGGCGCTCGACACCATCCAAGCTGCTGGGCGCCGCTTCTGAGGAGTGCGACGCCTCCTGAGATGACCGAGTCAGCTCCGCCACCGAGCAAACTACTCGAATGCGCCTCACCGGGGGAGAGCGGCCGTTGTCGCTGAAGCGATCAAGGAAGCCCCGCCAGCCACTGCGGGCAGTCAGGGGATCGCGAACTTGCAGATGCAGCAGTGCTCACTCGGCTCGGGCGCCGACGAGCGTCATCGAGACCCCGCCGTGTCCGTAGGTACGTGCTCGAGCGTCCAAAGACTGCGGAGGTCTTCGCGAGTCGCGCGCGCCGCGCGGCTGCCAAGTCGGTCCTGCGGGTCCTGAAGCCCGACACAGACCTCGCCGCCCGCCAAAGCATTCGTAGGTCCCAACCTCGCCGCGCGAACATAGCCGAACGGAAATAAATCTCCGCGAAATATGAATTTGAGCGATGGACTGTGCTGACTTAGCTTGGTTGTGTGGCTCACCCGAGGCGGATCCAACTCGATGCGATGGATGAGGATCTGCGCGGACTCCTAACCCCGAGGGTCGAACGCCTTGGCTACCTCGGCGAGTTCTTCCAGCTCGCCGCCCACCAGCCGGCCGCACTATCTGGCTTCGTTCGCTTCACGGAGGCTCTGAAGGGGGCGCTGCCTTGGCGCTTGGTGGAGACCGTCGCCCTCACCGTCGCCGCCCAGACGGGCAACGAATACGAGCTCGTCCAACACGAAATCCTGGCCGCTCGGCTCGGCATGTCCGGTCGCGAGATCTCGGCGCTTGTCGCGGCGAGTGTGACAGCTCCGCCGTTTGCTCCCGAGGAGGTCACCGCGGCCGGGCTCGCCCGAAAAGTGGTCTCCGCGACGGGGCATGGCTGCGACGGACTCGTCGCCCAACTCGAAGACGAAATCGGAACCGCGACCGCCGTCGGATGCCTGCTGCTCTGTGGTCGCTACCTGGCGCACGCTGCCATCTCCAACGCTTGGCGACTCCCGCCGCCTCCCGTCGTGCGCCCGGTGAGCGAGGAAGTCGATGTCTGAGCCGCTCTGGATCCGCGATCTGGAGGCGAGCGAACTGCTCACCCTGGAGGAAGCGATCGAGGTCCTCGACCGAACGCACCGGGAATACGGCGAAGGTGCTGCGACCAACATGGTGAAGACCCAGGCGCAGACCGCTAACTCCAACCTGCACGCCGTCGGCGGCCTTCTCGTGAGCGCCGGCGTCGCGGGGACGAAGACCTGGATCCACACGCCGGGGGGAGCCCAGCCGCTCCTAATTCTATTCTCGCCGGCGGACGGCTCGGTCCTCGCCATCGTCGAAGCGTTCGCGCTTGGGCAGCTCCGAACCGCCGCGACGTCTGCCCTCGCGACCCGGGCTCTCTCCCGGCCCGACAGTGCAGCGCTGACCTTGGTCGGCACCGGCAAACAGGCCAAGGCGCAGGCGCTCGCGGTGGCCGCGGTCCGGCCAATTGCGGCAATCACCGTCTACGGACGGAATCCCGAGCGCCGGGCAACCTGCGTGGAAGAGATCCAAACCGAGACGTCTTCGTACGTGAGAGAGGAGCCCGACCTCGGGAGGGCGCTCGCGCACGCCGATGTGATCACCGTGGTAACTCGCGCCAGTGAGCCCTTCATCGGCGGCGACCAGATACCCACGGGTGCGCACATCAATGGCGTCGGAGCCATCCTGCCCGGACGGCAAGAGCTCGATGTCTCGGCGGTCGATCGGACCGACTTCATCGCGGTCGATTCGCTCGCGCAGGCTCAAGCGAGCTCCGGCGAGCTGCGCGCGGCCGCCGAGCGCGGTCTGCTCGAGTGGGACAGGGTAAGCGAGCTCGGCGCCGTGCTCGACGGCTCGCACCCCGGGCGGCAGGATGACGCCGAGGTCACCTTCTTCAAGGCGATGGGCGTCGGCATCGCCGATGTTGCGCTCGGCGCAGAGGTGCTGCAGCGGGCCGGCGATCGGCGGGTCGGCTGCTCTCTCGCGGAGATCTTGACGGACAGGACGCGGCCTGCGGCCGCGTCGGCGAAGAGCTAGGAGGCAAGAATGTCGGAAGAGCAACACGCGATCTTCGTCGATCGCTCAGGCAGGGCGCCCACCCCGTACCGCCCGCTGAAGCCGGTGATCATCAAGCGTGAGCAGATCGAGGAGGAGATCGATCGCCTCTGTGAGGGCGAGTTCCGAGGCTCGCGAAGGGTCGCGATCGTCCATCCCGGACTGGCGAATACTGGCGGGCTCTATCCCGCGGTGTCGGTGTCTCTCAACGTGCTGCTGCCGGGCGAGCGAACGGTTCCTCATCGGCACAACAGCTCGGTCGTCAACTTCGGAATCCGGGGCCGGGGCAAGGCGATCATCGGCGGTCGTGAGATCGAGTGGGGCCAGTACGACACCTTCAACACCCCGCCGTGGGCGATCCATCAGCATGTCAACGACAGCGACGAGGTGCAGGTTCGGCTCTCCTACTCGAACAGCGGCCTGCTCGACCTCCTCGGCGTCCATATCTACGAGGAGGCAGGTGAGCTCGATCCCAACCAACCCCTAGGCGATCCAAACGCCGAGCGGGAGATGAGCGATCGTGGGGAGGTGATCGGCGAGGATGGCGCAGCACTGCTGACCTACGAGCAGCTGATCTCGCCCGATCCGCCCTACCAGCAGGCGCTCTATTGGCCGTGGCAAGAGCTGAAGCCGCGGCTCGACAGGCTGAAGGCGCTCGGACAGGAGTACAAGGGTCGGCGCCTGTTCCTCATGTACGACCGGATGACCGGTCGCACCCAGGGCACCACCTCGACGTTCTTCGCGACGATCACGATGCGTCCGGCCGGGATCGTCGACGTCCCCCACCGACACACCTCGGCGGCCGTCAATTACATCTTCCAGGGCAGAGGCTGGAGCAAGGTCGGCGGCGAGCATTACGAGTGGGGCGCGGGCGACCTGATGCTGACGGCGCCTGGCTGGATGATCCACGGCCACGCGTCGCACGAGGGGGAGGACGTCTATGAGCTGACCATCCAGGACTCACCCCTGCAGATCGCCGTCGGCAGCCTTCTCTGGATCGAGAACCTGAAGGAAGAGGCCGAGGCCCTTGGCGTCACCAAGGGGTTCCAGACCAATCGCGACGACCTCGTAAAAGCGTAGTGACAAGTCTCGAGGCAGCCGCCCTTCGCGGCTCCTACGTGCCGGTGGTGACCCCGTTCCGCGGCGGCGAAGTCGACTTCGAGGCCTTCGAGGAGCAGGTCGAGCGACAGGTCACGGCGGGTAGCGACGGGATCGTCGTCACCGGCACCACCGGTGAGCCCACCAGCGTCGAGGAAGGCGAGCGGATCGAGCTGTTCCGCCGGGCGCTCGATGCTGCCGCCGGGCGCATCCCCGTTGTCGCGTCCAGCGGATCGCCGAACCAGCGAGAGGCCCTGCGGCTGACTGCCGCCGCCACCGAGCTCGGGGTGGAGGGGGTACTGGTCGTCGTGCCGGCCTTCGTCAGGCCATCGCAGGAGGGCATGTTTCGCCACTTCGTGACGATCGCCCGGTCCACCGACCTGCCGGTTCTGATCTACAACATCCCCGGACGTGCCGCCGCCGGCATCGAACCCGCGACGGTGGAGCGGATCGTCGACGCGGCGGAGAACCTCGTCGGCCTGAAGTCGGCACTCGCCGACCTCGATCCCGTCACCGACCTCCTCGGCCGTCTGGGCGACGAGTTTCGGCTCTTCTGCGGGGTGGAGAGCCTGTCCTATCCCTTTCTCGCGCTCGGCGGCGCCGGGTTGATGAGCGCCGTCGGGAATCTGTTCCCGGAGCGGGTGGCGGCGCTCTGCCAGGCGGTCGATGCCGGACGCCACGCGGAGGCCCTTGAGATTCACCGCGAGCTCTTCGATGTCAACCGGGCGATCTTCTTCGATACGAACCCCGTGCCGTTGAAGGCGATGATGGAGATCCTCGGCGTTGGGTCAGCGGAGGTGCGTCCGCCCCTGGCGGCGGCCGACGAGGAACTTCGCTCGCGGCTCGAGGCGACAATGATGGCCATGGCCCGGTGAGCGCTGAAGCTGACTGGCAGGGCATCGTCGTCTGGTTCGACGGGTCTCGACGAGCCCAGGAGGCCCTTCAGCGGGGTTGCGAACTGGCGCGCGAGCGCGGCGAGCTTCTCTATGTCGAAGGCACCGTGCCGCGACTGCTTTCGTGGTTGATCGCCCTCGGAGCTGCGTACTCGCAATTGCTGGGTCCGACCCGCGAGGAGGTCGAGGCCCAACTAATGAAGGAAATCCGGACGGCGGTCGGCGAGCTACCCCGAGACGTCTCGGTGCGGTGGCGGATTGCCAGGCGTCCTCACGGGGTGAGGAGCGCCTTCACCGCCTCACGTTGATCCATTGCGCGGTAACCGTCGGCAGCCTGATCGAGCGATAGCCGAAGGTCGAACACCGCACCGGGGTCGATCTCGCGCCGCCAGATCAAATCGATCAGCTCGGGTAGGAATCGGCGCACGGGCGCCGGTCCCCCGTGCAGATGCACGATGCTCCAGAAGAGCTCCTGACCCGATAGCTCGACGCCGTGACCGACGCCGACGAAGCCCACGTGCCCGCCCGGGCGGGTCGAGTGGATTGCCTGCATCATCGACTCCTGGGTTCCCACCGCCTCCACCACCGAGTGCGCACCGAGCCCGTTCGTCAGCTCCTTGACCTCGGCGACGCCATCCTCGCCACGCGCTTCGACGATGTCGGTCGCACCGTATTGCCGAGCCAGCCGCTGGCGTGACTCGTGCCGGCTCATCGCGATGATCCGCTCGGCACCGAGCTGCTTAGCAGCGAGCACGGCAAGCAAGCCGACCGCTCCATCGCCCACCACCGCCACGGTCTTCCCGGGCCCGGCCTCGGCGGCCACGGCGCCGAACCATCCGGTGCCGAGGACGTCCGAGGCTGAGAGCAGGCTCGGTACCAGATCTTCGTCTGGGAGATCCGGGGTGGCAACGAGGGTTCCGTCGGCGAGCGGGACGCGGAGGAACTCGGCTTGAGCCCCCAGGGCGCCCATTGGCACGCGGTTGACGCAGGCGCTCTGATATCCGGAGCGGCAGATCTCGCAGGTGTTGTCACTTGCCCAGAAGGAGCCGACGACGAACTGGCCCGGCTCGATCGACACGACGTCCTCGCCGACCTCTTCGACGATCCCGACGTACTCGTGGCCCATCGGCGCCGGCCACTCCACCTCCTCGAGGCCGCGGTAGAACCACAGGTCCGAACCGCAAACGCAGGCGGCCGATACACGGATGACCGCGTCGGTCGAATCCACGATCGCCGGCTCGGCGCGCTCCTCGACGCGGACGTCACCGGGTGCATGCATCACTGCTCCACGCATCACAACCTCCTCAGGCCAAGCGGCCGTTCTGTCGCTCGAAAATGCGGATGCCTTCCGGATGGGACTCGGCCAGTTATCCAGCGGGCCGCATGATTATCCACCTCGTCCTAAACGATCTGGTGCCGCGCGATCAATAGCTCTCGAGCTATGGATCACCTCCGGAAGATCAATTTGTTTGCCCAGCCGCGCCGGCATAGCATCGCCGCCATGACCAATCTGATGGTGGTGTTGACAAACGCGGTGGCGGGTCGGGACGACGAGCTCAACGAGTGGTATGACAACGAGCACATTCCTCAGGTTCTGGCGCTGCCGGGATTCGTCTCGGCACAGCGCTTCAGGCTTGGCGATGGGCAGGTCGGTCCAGAGCTCAGTCCACAGGGCCACCACCGTTATCTCGCTTTGTACGAGATCGAGATCGACCCGGCTGAGGCGCTTCGGGTGCTCGGCGAGGAGGTCGATTCGGGGCGGATGGGAGTCTCGCCGGCATTGGATCTGAGTTCCACCGCGCAATGGACGTTCGAGCCGATCGGTCCTCGCGTTTCAGCGGAGCCGCGGAGCGCCGGGTGATGGGTCGGCTCGACGGCAAGGTGGCGATCATCACCGGCGTCGGCTCGGGAATCGGTGCCGCCACCGCGCTCCGCTTCGCCAGCGAGGGGGCGACGGTGATCGCCACCGGGCGCGATGAGGCGAAATGCGCAGAGACCGTCGAAAGCTGCGCGGCCGTTGGCCCGACCGAGTTCGCCGCCCTCGACGTCACCGACG
>Ga0081455_10004227_pt1 | contig 16185 bp, 17 predicted proteins | sample TabmetS3T2R1_FD_70207 | JGI IMG/M metagenome (GOLD analysis project Ga0081455, IMG submission 70207) | Tabebuia heterophylla rhizosphere microbial communities from the University of Puerto Rico - S3T2R1 | ecosystem: Host-associated > Plants > Roots > Rhizosphere ... | reverse complement strand
GGCTTCAGGAGATACGAAGGCACCACCTTGACGCCGTTGTTGTAGGTCTTGCTGTCGTTGACGGTGACCTCCTTGCCGCTGAGGGCCGCGTCCACCATGTCGGCGGTAACCTTGGCGAGATCGCGGGTGTCCTTGAAGATGGTCGAATACTGCTCGCCGCGCAGCATCGACTTGATCGAGGGCACCTCGGCATCCTGGCCGCTGACGACGGGCATCGCCATGTTGCCGCTGCCATAGCCGACGCCCTTCAGCGACGAGAGAATGCCGATGGAGAGGCCGTCATAGGGCGAGAGCACCGCATCGACCCGCTTGCGGCCGTAGAAGGCGCTCAAGAGGTTGTCCATGCGGGCCTGGGCGGTGGCGCCATCCCAGCGCAGGGTCGAGACCTTGTCCATGCCCTTCTGGCCGCTTCCGATTACCAGCTTGCCACTATCGATATAGGGCTGCAGCACCGACATCGAGCCGTTGTAGAAGAAGTAGGCGTTATTGTCGTCCGGCGAGCCACCGAACAGTTCAATGTTGAAGGGTCCCTTGCCGTCCTTCAAACCGAGCGCCTGCTCGATCGATTGCGCCTGCAGCACGCCGACCTGGAAATTGTCGAAAGTGGCGTAGTAGTCGACATTGGGCGTGTCGCGGATCAAGCGGTCATAGGCGATCACGACGATGCCCTTGGACTTGGCCTGCTTCAGCACGTCCGACAGCGTGGTGCCGTCGATCGCCGCGATCACCAGCACCTTGGCGCCCTTGGTCACCATGTTCTCGATCTGGGAGAGCTGGTTCGGAATGTCGTCCTCGGCATATTGCAGGTCGGTGCCGTAGCCGCGCTCTTTGAGGATCTTGACGATGTTGTTGCCGTCGTCGATCCAGCGCGCCGAGGATTTGGTCGGCATGGCGATGCCGACGGTTCCCTTGCTCTGGGCGAAAGCGCCGGTCACCGCGGTTGCGGCCATGGTTGCTGCCAGCGCCAGCGCCGACAATGTGGTCTTCAGACTAGTCATGCTTCACTCCCTTATCGAGGATCTGTAGTTCCTGGATTGTCGGACCGCTGAATACGGTTCTTGAAATTCATCTGCTCTTTCGCGTTTGTGCCGCGCCTCGTCTCCCTCATCAACCCGTCGCAAGTTTGACGTCCGGTTCGGGACGACCGTGCACCGCGACATCGAGCACGAAGGTGCGGCCATGGTCGGGATCGGCGCGCTTGGCGTCGTCTGCCATGCCCTGCCAGGCCGACGTAACCAGCAGTCGCGAAAAATCCTGGCCGACAAAAGCGGGGCAGCTCGATTGCCGTGCCGGAACGCGGATCGTGCGCAGATGCACGCCTTCCGGGCTGTAGACGTCAATGCAGCCGCCGCCCCAGCGCGCGTTCCAGATCAGCCCCTCGGCATCGACCACCGCGCCGTCGATGCCGCCGCCGTTCCGGCGCGTGACCAGCGCCGCTGGCTCGCCGCGCGGCAGGCCGGTCGCCGCATCAAGCTCAACGCGGAACAGCACGTTCTTCCCGGTATCCGCGAAATAGCCGATCGTCCCGTCCGGCGAGAAGCAGATCGCATTCGGGATCGTAATCTGGTCATAGAGCCGCGACAGCTCGCCGCGATGCAGCGCGTAGATGGCGCCCAGTCCCCGCTCGGCTTGGCGGCCCATGGTGCCGATCCAGAAGGTACCGGACGGATGCACCCTTGCATCGTTCGAACGCGTGGCGGCATTGTCGGCTTCGAGCGGACGGAACAGCGTCATTCGCCCATCCGCCGTATCGCGGATATAGAGTCCGTCATCGGCAACGAGCAACTGGCGATGCGCGTCAATCCGCCCAAGCGCACTGCCCATCACACCGAGCGCATGGATGGTAACCTGCCCGGTGTCGAGCCGCGCCTCGAACAGGCGGCGACCGACGATGTCGAACCACCAGGCCGTATCGGTGGCAGCATCGTAGGTCGGTCCCTCGCCAAGATGGCACCGCTCGCCGCAGAGAACGGTCGTCGGCACCTCTTCCATCCTGTGACCACCAATCATTGCCCGCTCCTGGGTCGCTCTACCTCGGATTGTGTCCCGATAGCGCCCTGGATCGCGTGCGTAAAGCGGTACGATGTGGTGTGGCGATAGACCTCGCCCGGGGCAAGCCGCGCCGTCGGAAAGTCCGGCCGATTTGGCGTATCGGGCCAGGCGTGCGGCTCAAGGCATATGGCATCGGATTGGCGATACAGGCGGCCCCCCTTTCCGCCGGTGGTACCGTCGAGAAAGTTTCCGGAATAGACCTGCAGGCCCGGCTGGTTGGTGAACAGTTCGAGCACGCGGCCGGAGGTGGGCTCGGCCAGCCGCGCGGCAAAGCGAGGCTCGCCACCTGCCGGTGCGAGGCAGAAATTGTGATCGTAGCCGCGGCCCACGCGCAATTGCGGATGGTCGTTACGGATCCGCGCGCCGACCTCGAAGCCTTCGCGGAAGTCGAACGGCGTTCCGGCGACCTCGCTGGGCGGCTGCGGCAGCGGGATCGCGCCGGCATCGATGGCGAGGAAATGATCCGCCGCCACGGTAAGATGATGATCGAGAATTTGCCGCCCCGAACGCGCGCCGGACAGATTGAAGAAACTGTGGTTGGTGAGATTGACCACGGTGGGGCGATCGGTCCGCGCCGTCATGTCGAGGGAGAGTTCCATCGGCCCGGTCAGACGCCAGGTCACCTCCACGTCCAGCGTGCCGGGATATCCCTCCTCGCCATCGGCACTCGTATACGCGAGCGTCACGCCGGGATGTTCGCCGTCCTCAATCCGGACAATCCGCCAGTTGCGGCGATCGAAACCTTCCAATCCGCCATGCAGCGCATTGGCCCCGTTATTGACCGCGAGTTGCACCGCGGTGCCGTCGAGCATGAAACGTCCGCCCGCGATCCGGTTCGCATAGCGGCCGACGGTCGCGCCAAAATACTGCCGCCGGGCGAGATAGCCATCGAAAACGTCATGACCGAGCACGATGTCGTCGCGACGTCCGGCGACGTCAGGCACCAGCAACGCCTGCAGGCTCGCGCCATAAGTGATGATCGATGCTTCGATCCCACCATCCCATTGCAGGACAACGCGCTCGACTTCGCTGCCGTCAGGCAGGACGCCGAAGCGGGAACGCGTGACGCGAGAGACGGAGGGAGCGATCATGCCTTGTCCTCGAATGGCTCGACCGTGCGGCGCCGGCCCAGCAGGAACGCGTCGGCGACGAGTTGCAGCGGTGCGAGATCGACGTCGCTCTCGCCGGTTTCAGTGAGTTCGCGGAAGCGGCGGTAGAGCCCGGCATATTCGGCGTCCGCGGCATCGACGAGTGGCGCGCCCCCTGCCCGCAGCCTTGCCCCGCCCATGGACAGCGTGACCGGGCCGGCATCGGTTTCGAGATCGATGTCCCAGCTCTGCGGGCCGGTCTGGAGGAAGTCGAATTCGGCCGCGATCTTCAGCCCCTCGGCATCGCTGAGCGCAAGGTTGGCCGCGATCGGCGCGTCGCGGTTGGCGGGAAACGCGAGATCGGCCGAGGTTACGAATAACGGCTGCGGCAGAATTCGTGTCAGGATCGAAAGCGCGTTGATGCCGGGATCGAACACGCCGAGCCCGCCCGCCTCGAAGATCCAGGCCTGTCCCGGATGCCAGACCCGCACGTCTTCCTTCCACGTGATCTTCACCGAAGTGACCTTCCGGCCGGCCAGCAATTGTCGCGCCGGCTCGACGGCTGAGGCGAACCGCGAGTGCCATGTAGCAAACAGCGTGCGTTGCGCTGCGGTAGCCGCGGTCGTCAGCGGCCTGATTTCGGCAACTGTGGCGCCTGGCGGCTTTTCCAGCATCACGTGCTTGCCGGCGGCAAGCGCCATCGCCGCCTGGGCGTGGCGAACCTGCGGCGGCGTGCACAGCGCCACCGCGTCGATCGGCGGACCATTGCGCAGGAGTTCATCGAGCGTCGCCGCATGCGGCACGCCAGGTAGCGAGGCATTGCGGCTGGCGATGGCAACCAGTTCCACGCCGTCGGTCGCAGCAATCGCCGGGACGTGCTGGTCACGCGCGATCTTGCCAAAGCCGACGATGGCGACGCGAAGCGGGCTCATGATTGCTCTCCAGGCTCGGCTGCAGCCGGGATCGCGGGCGCGGCACCTGATGATGCCGGTGCCCCCTCATGGCGCCGCAATCCATTATGGATCACCTCGGCCATGGCCGCCGTCGCCGCCTCGGCATCGCCGCCGGCGATCGCATCGACAATGCGCTGGTGCCACAACAGCACCGTCTCGCGGTCCTGCGTCTCGACCGGCGCGCTGAGCAGGAACGAGGCCCGCAACGCCGCCTCGATGACGTTACCGATCGAGCGCATGAACAGATTGCCGGAGGCATTCGCGACGGCCAGATGCAGGGCAAGATCGCCGTCGGCAAAGCCAACGGAGTCGGAGGCCTCGCGCCGCATCCGCTCCATGCTGCGATTGAGTTCGGCAATATCGGCCTCCGAGCGCCGGGCCGCCGCCAACGCGGCAGCGCGCGGCTCGACCGCCAGGCGAATCTCGGCGAGATCGTTGAGAAAGCGGCGGTCGATGCCGGCATCGAGATGCCAGGCCAGCACGTCGGCGTCGAACATGTTCCAGGCGCCGCGCTCGCGCACCACCGTGCCGACCCGGGCCTTGGTGGTGAGCAGCCCCTTGGCAACCAACGTCTTCACGCTCTCGCGCAAGACCGGCCGCGACACGCCGAACATCGCTGTGAGTTCGGCATCACCCGGCAGCCGGACACCCTCGCCGTAACGGCCGGCGATGATGTCGACGCCGATGCTGCGGGCAACCTCGGCGTGGTTGGAGTGCGCGCGCCGCGTCGGGATGACGACAAGCCGGGAGGTCATGATTTGAGGACTCCTGCCTTGCGGGGGCCGGCGCGGCGGGCGATGCCGAGCATGGCCTGCTGCAAGGCGATGAAAGCGAAAAGCAGGATACCGGTCACGATCTTGGTCCACCAGCTCGACAGGGTTCCATCGAAATTGATGTAGGTCTGGATCAGGCCCTGAATCAGCACGCCGAGCAACGTGCCGACCACCGAGCCCTGGCCGCCGGTCAGCAGGGTGCCGCCGATCACGACGGCCGCGATGGAATCGAGCTCGACGCCGACGGCGGACAGCGAATAGCCCGCCGCCGTGTAGAAGGAGAACACGATGCCGGCGAGCCCGGCAAGCACGCTCGACAGCATATAGATGCGCACCGTCATGGATCCGACCGGAATGCCCATCAGCGCGGTGGTCGCACGGCTGCCGCCGAGCGCAAAGACATTGGCCCCGAAGCGGGTGAAATGCAGCAGCACCGCGCCCGCCGCGACCACCGCGAGCATGATCAGCGCAATGGCGGTAAGCCGGCCTCCCCCGGGCAGCCGCAGCGCGAAATCCGACACCGTCGAATAGAGCGGCGCCGTGATCGGCGTCGATTCCGTCGACATCAGGAAACTGGCGCCGCGGGCGAGGAACATGCCCGCCAGCGTGACGATGAAAGGCGGCATGTCGAAGACGTGAATGATGGCGCCCATCGCCGCGCCGAACGCCGCGCACAGCAGCAGGATTGCGGCAAACGCAACCAGCGGCGGCACGCCGAGACGCTCGATCGTCAGCGCGACGAACACCGTGGTGAAGCCGATCACCGAGCCGACCGACAGGTCGATGCCCCCGGAAATGATCACGAAGGTCATGCCGACGGCGACGATGCCGAGAAAGGCATTGTCGGTCAGCAGATTGGCCGCCACGCGGGTGGAGGCGAAATTGGGGAATTGCACCGTGCAGAGCGCAAATCCGACGACGAAGACGATGGCCGTGATCGCAACCGGCGGCAGCCTCATTGGCGCGCCCTCCCCAGCACGGCCCCGGCATTGGCGAAGCGCGGCGACTGCAGCAGCAGGACGACCAGCACGACGGCCGCCTTGACGAGGAGATTGAACTCCGGCGGATAACCCGAGAGAAGAATGCCGGTGTTCATGGCCTGGATGATCAGCGCGCCGACCATCGCCAGCACCAGGCTGAAGCGCCCGCCGAACAGCGAGGTGCCGCCGATTACCACCGCTAGGATCGCGTCGAGTTCGAGCCAGAGCCCGGCATTGTTGGCGTCCGCCCCCATGATGTCGGCGGCGGCGATGACGCCGGCCAGCGCCGCGCACAGGCCGCACCAGACATAGACCGCGAGGATCATCGCCCGCGTGCCGATCCCGGCGAGCTCGCTCGCCCTTGCATTGCCACCGGTCGCCTCGATCAACAGGCCGAGCGCCGAGCCGCGGACCACGGCGCCGGTGATGATCAGCATCCCGATGACGACCGCGACCGGCGTCGGCACGCCGAGCACCGCGCCATTGCCGAGCCAGACCAGATCGGGGGCGGTGAAGGTGACGATGCGGCCCTCGGTAATGAGCTGCGCGACGCCGCGCCCAGCCACCATCAGGATCAGGGTCGCGACGATCGGCTGGATGCCGAGCACCGCAACGAGGAAGCCGTTCCACAGCCCGCAGAGCAGCCCGGCGCCGAGGGCTGCGGCGAGCGCCAGCGGCAGGCCGTACGCGTCGGCAAGACTCGCGGCAATGGCGCCTGATATCGCCATCACCGCGCCGACCGACAGGTCGATGCCGCGCGTCGCGATAACCAGCACCATCCCCAGCGAAAGCAGCGCGACCGGCGCGCCGCGATTGAGGACGTCGATCAGGCTGCCGAACAGCCGCCCGTCCTGCATCCGCAGATCGAAGAATTGCGGCGAGACGATGCGATCGATCGCAAGGATCGCCAGCAAGGCGATGATCTGGGCAAGGCCTCGGGTCTGCAGCAGTCTTTGCATTATGCTCGGCATCATGCTTGCCCGGCTTCCGCACCGACGGTGCCGGCGGCAATCGCCGCCAGAATATTGGAGACGTCGACGGCTTCCCCTTCCAATTCGTCGACATGGGCGCGATCGCGCAGCACGATCACCCGGTCGGAATAGGTCACGATCTCGTCGAGCTCCGAAGAGATGACGAGTAGCGCGAGGCCGTTGTCGCAGAGTTCGCGGATCAGGCGGATGATCTCGGCATGCGCGCCGACATCGATGCCGCGGGTCGGCTCGTCCAGCACCAGAAGCCGCGGCGCGGTGGCGAGCCAGCGGGCCAGCAGCACCTTCTGCTGGTTGCCGCCGGACAACAGCCCGATCGGCCGCTCCGGCTCCGGCGGACGGATGTCGAGCATCCGGATGAAACGCATGGCGATCTCGTCCTGCTCGGAACGAGACAGCGGCTTTGCGAGGCCGCGCTTGGCCTGCAACGCCAGCACGATGTTTTCGCGCACGGTCAGATCGGCAATGATGCCATCGGTCTTGCGCTCTTCCGGGCAGTAGCCGAAGCCATGGGCGACGGCGTCACGCGGCGATTGCAGCCGGACCGGCACGCCGTCGACAGTGGCGCTGCCGCTGTCGGCGCGCTCGGCGCCAAACACCAGCCGCGCGGTCTCGGTGCGCCCCGACCCGAGCAGGCCGGCCAGCCCCACCACCTCGCCGCGGCGAAGCGCCAGATTGAACGGCGCGACATAGCCGGTCTTGCCGTAGTCCTCGAAACGCGCGCAGACCTCGCCCGCCTGTCGCGCCTGTGCCGCCGCGCGCTCACTGGTGGTCTCGGCGAGTTCACGGCCGAGCATCATCCGGATCAATTCGATCCGTGGCAGCTCGGCTGTAGTCCGCTCGCCGATCAGCCGGCCGTTGCGCAGCACCGTGATGCGGTCGCAGATTTCGTAGACCTGATCGAGGAAATGCGTGACGAAAATGACGCCGATGCCACGCGCAGCGAGCTTGCGCATCACGGCAAAGAGGATCTCGACCTCGTGGTGATCCAGACTCGCGGTCGGCTCGTCGAGGATCAGCACGCGCGCCGACTGGTCGACGGCGCGGGCGATCGCGGCGATGTGCTGCACCGCGACCGAATAGTTTCCGAGCGGCTCGGCGACGTCGATATGCAGATCGAATTCGGCCAGCAGTTCGGTGGCGCGGCGGCGCATCTCGGCCTCGCGCACCAGACCGAACCGCGTCGGCTGCCGGCCGAGATAGAGGTTCTGCGCCACCGACAGGTTTTGCAGCAGATTGACCTCCTGATAGACGGTCGCAATTCCCGCATCGACCGCGGCCTTGGCCGAGCGCGGCGCGACCTCGGCACCGCCGAGCCTGACAATGCCGGCATCGCGCGGGAAAACACCGGTCACAGCCTTGATGAGGGTAGACTTGCCCGCGCCGTTCTCGCCGAGCAGCGCGTGGATTTCGCCGGCCCGCAAGGTGAAATCCACCTCCTGCAGGGCGCGCAGCGTGCCAAAACTCTTGCTCAGGCCCCGCACTTCCAGCAGAGCCGGACCAGGGTCGGAAGCTGCATTCATGCCGGCATCACTCCCACCGACGTTCGCATCGCGCGCGAACGCCTGGCATGTTCGCCTCGTGAGGCGGATTCGTCGAGAAGGCCTTTGCCGCCGGGTCCGGGGCTGGCTTGAGACCCGGCGGCGTAGCGTCGGCCGATCAGTAGCCGAGGCCTTTCTTGCTGTCGTAGATCTTCTGCGGATCGTCGGCAGCCGTATAGAGCTTCGATTCCGTCTGGATCCACTTCGGCGGCACCGTTCCCTTCGCCTTGTAGGCCATGATGGCGTCGAGCGCCGGACCCGCCATGTTCGGCGTCAGTTCGACCGTGGCATTGGCCTCGCCGGCCGCGATCGCCTTGAAGATGTCGGGCACCGCGTCGATCGACACTGTCAGGATATCCTTGCCCGGCTTGAGGCCGGCTTCCTTCATCGCCTGGATCGCACCGACCATCATGTCGTCGTTATGGGCATAGACCGCGCAGATGTTCTTGCCGCCGCCTTCGGCCTTGATGAAGCTTTCCATCACCTCCTTGCCCTTGGCGCGGGTGAAGTCGCCGGTCTGGCTGCGCACCACCTTGAGGTTGGCGTTCTTGGCGACGACGCCGTCAAAGCCCTTCTTGCGGTTGGTCGCGACGCTGGCGCCGACCGTGCCCTGCAGTTCGACGACGTTGCACGGCTTACCGGCCACCGTCTTTGCCAGCCATTCGCCGGCGACCGCGCCTTCGTGCACGCTGTCCGAGGTGACGGCGGTGAGATAGAGTTCCTTGCCCGACGGATCGATGTCGCGGTCGAGCAGCACGACCGGAATCTTGGCTTCCTTGGCCTCCTTCAACACCGCATCCCAGCCGCTCGAGACGACAGGCGCGAGGAAGATGGCGTCGACGCCCTGGGCGATGAAGGAGCGGATTGCCTTGATCTGGTTCTCCTGCTTCTGCTGCGCGTCGGCGATCTTGAGCGTGACCTTGCGCTTGGTCGCCTCCGATTTGGAGACCGAGGTTTCCGCCGCCCGCCAGCCGGATTCGGATCCGATCTGGGAAAAGCCGACGGTGAGTTCAGCGGCGGTTGCGGGAAGTGCGAGGGTGAGAGCGGCCAGCGCGGTGGCCGCAAGAAGGGCTTTGGAGGTCATGAGGCGCAATCTCCCAAATGTTGTTCAGGGTGCCTGCATCCCCGAAATCGGTATTTCGGCACCTTATTCGCTGTCCGTTGGCGGCAGCGCGGGGAATATTCCATGGAAGATCGGCGCTGACTAGTCATATTATTTTACTATTTGGTTCCGGCCGTCACTCCCGGGTGAGCCTTAGCTCTGCTCCCTCCATGCGACGACTTCCGACCCCGCGGCCGCTTGATCACACCAGCGGTTTGACCTTGATTGCCCTGCGCATGCGGCGCAGTTACGCGTTACGCCGCCAGACCTGAGGATTCGACATGCAGCCCGTCGCCGCGAAACCGCTCTACATCCGCATGCACGCGGACGATAACGTCGCGATCGTCGCGAACCGCGGCGGTCTGCAGCCGGGTGCCGAATTTGCCTGCGGCTTGCGGCTGATCGAGCAGATTCCGCAGGGCCACAAGGTTGCCCTCGCCGATATCGGCAAGGACGACGCCATTCGCCGCTATGGCGAAGTCATCGGCCATGCCGCAGCGCCGATCGCCAAAGGCAGCTGGGTCAAGGAATCGCTGGTGCAGATGCCGGATGCGCCCTCCTTCGACAATTTGCCACAGCCGAACGGCGGCGCGATCCGGCTGCCGCCGCTGGAGGGCTACACGTTCGAAGGCTATCGGAACGCCGACGGCTCGGTCGGAACCCGCAACATCCTCGCGATCTCGACCAGCGTGCAATGCGTCGCCGGCACGGTCGAGTTCGCGCTGGACCGGATTCGCAAGGAACTCTTGCCGAAATATCCCAATGTCGACGACGTGGTGGCGGTCACGCATGCCTATGGCTGCGGGGTTGCGATCAACGCGCCGGGCGCCGCGGTGCCGATCCGCACGCTGCAGAACCTTGCCCGCAATCCCAATTTCGGCGGCGAGGTGATGATCGTCGGCCTCGGCTGCGAGAAGCTGCAGCCCGAACTGCTGCTGCCCGAAGGCATGAGCGCCGACGACGAAATCATGCGGATGCAGGACGAAGGCCTCACCGGCTTCGGCGAGATCGTCGAGGACATCGTGCAGATGGCCGACGCGCGTCTCAAGATATTGGACCAGCGTCGCCGCGAAACCTGCCCGGCTTCGGCGCTGGTGGTCGGCATGCAATGCGGCGGCAGCGATGCGTTCTCGGGGGTAACAGCGAATCCGGCGCTGGGTTTTGCTGCCGATCTTCTGGTCCGCGCCGGCGCCACCGTGATGTTTTCCGAAGTCACGGAGGTGCGCGACGCCATCCATCTGCTGACGCCGCGTGCGGCGAACCAGGAGGTTGCAGATGCGCTGGTGCGCGAGATGGCCTGGTATGACCGCTATCTCGCCGGCGGCGAAGCCGACCGCAGCGCCAACACCACGCCGGGCAACAAGAAAGGCGGCCTCTCCAACATCGTCGAGAAGGCCATGGGATCGGTGATCAAGTCCGGCACCGGCCCGATCGCGGGCGTGCTGGCGCCGGGCGAACGCGTCCGTGAAAAAGGCCTGATTTTTGCGGCGACGCCGGCCAGCGATTTCGTCTGCGGCACATTACAGCTTGCCTCGGGCATGACGCTGCACGTCTTCACCACCGGCCGCGGCACGCCGTATGGTCTTGCCGCCGTCCCCGTCATCAAGGTCTCGACGCGCAGCGAGCTCAAGCAGCGTTGGCACGATCTGATCGACGTCGATGCCGGCAGCATTGCCACCGGCGACGCCACGATCGAGGACGTCGGCTGGGAGATCTTCCGCCTCATGCTCGACGTGGCAAGCGGCCGCGAGACCTGGGCCGAGCACTGGAAGCTGACCAACGCGCTCGCGTTGTTCAATCCCGGTCCCGTGACCTGACGCGATGCAAAGGCAAGCCGTCGTGGCCGACGGCAGCTAAGCCGCCATCAGCTTTTCGATCTCGGGTATCGGATGCGAGGTCAGCTCCTTCGCAATCTCGGCAACGATCCGCTCCGCGACTTCGGCATGAAAGGCCTGCCGGAGATTGCCCAGCACCTTTGCCGGCGCAACGACGACCAGCTTGTCGAAGCGATTGCCATGAGCCAGCCGATAGAGCGCTTCGGCAATGGTGGCGGCGAACCGCTCCTCTGCGAGGTAATGCCAGTCGGCCTGCTCCATTGCGCTTCGGGCGGCGCCGACGCTCTGGATGGAACGGCCGGGACGATCCGTCCCCTGCTCGCGCGTTGCCGGATTATCCTGCTCGAGAACCTGCTCGACTTCCAGATTGAGTCGCTGCGGGGTACCTTTGTTGCGGAGAAAAAGCGCCTTTCGTCCATCGCCGATAAGCATGAGGGTGTTGTGGGAAATCTGTGGTTTTTGACCAGCCATCATCGTCCTTGCTCCATGCGGGCCTAACGCATGAAGGGCCGGGTTGGTTGCCTACCGGACAATACCTGCGGCAAGGAAGACAAGCGGCCGTCGGGCCGCTTCTCTCCTCGACATATTTAGACGTATTTATATGTCAGTCTTCGATTTCCTCGATGATCCGGCGTGCGCCGGGCTCGATGATATAGGTCCGATCGTCGCGCTCGATATAGCGATACTCGCGCAGCCGCGGCGATTCCCGATATACCTCATCCGGGAATGACCGGATCACGACCGAGTCCGGCAGGCGATCGCCGACGCGAATGCGCGTGGAGGCCGCGCTGCCCGTGGTGCGCGGCTCGGTCCGGTTCGAATGCTGCTCCATCCTCGACGAACGCGCATGCTTGCGAACGACGTCGCGTTCGCTGTCCGAGAACGTCGACTTGCGCGGTGCCGGGGCAGCCGCGGTCGATCGGCCGCCGCGCGGCAACACGTCGACGATCTTGTAGGTCGAGGGCTCGATGATCACGATGTCCTCGCGAACCACGATGAAGTTGTAGCCGCGATATTGCGGCATCACCTCGACCACGTCGGCCGGCAGCGGCTGGAAGCGCACATTGCGGGGCACGACGGTGCCCACCGACAATGAGAAGTTGACGTTGGTCACCGGCCTGGCGTTGAGCCGGTTGATGGATGTGCTCACGCGGGTACGCTGGTTCTCCGTCAGATTGGCCGAGACATTGATGTTCGTTCGCGACTGCGCGGCGTAGGTCTGCGTGTTCGAAGGCTGAGCCGCCGTATTGGTCGAAGGCTGGGCTGACCCGGTATTCGGTGCATTGTTGGTCGCATTGGCCGGACCCGTCGATGGCTGCGTGCGGGTCGACTGGTTGTTGGCCGGCGGCACTGTATTGGTCTGCGCCTGCGAAGGCTGCGAAGACGAGCCCGGTTGTTGAGCCGACTGCGCTTGTGACGGTCGCTGCGAGGGCTGCTGAGCCTGCTGCTGCGCCGGCGGGTTGGCTGCATTGCCATCGGATCTCGCCTGCGGTGTCGCGGCGGGCTGATTTGACTGAGCCTGCGGAAGTGGCGAGTCAGCCGTGGCATTGGTCGGCGGTTGCTGCGCGTTCGAACTGCCGCTTTGGGTATTTTGTGTGGTCGAAGGCGATGGCGACGCCTTGGGCGACGAACTCTGCGCTGATGGCGCATTGGTTCTTTGTTGATCGCTCGGCGATTGCGCGAATGCGCTCGTACCGAGCATCAGGCCAGTAATGGCGCCGGCCAACAGACGATGTTTCATATTCCGCTCCTTGTTCCGTTCTTGGACGATTTGTGTCAGCGGCGGAATAACTCGGCGCGGCTCAGCGCCGTTCCGCTCAACTCGCGGGCGCCAATCTTCCGGAACCGCTGGTCGTTCCATTCCACTCTCGGAACCAAAGCGGGAGCGATGCTTTGAGCCTCGTAGGGCAGCATTCGAATGAGGAGAAACTTATGAGGAAGATTGCAATCGGCCTCTTGGCCGGCGCGGGTGCGCTCCTGGCCGGCAGCGCAAATGCGACTGACGTCTACACCGAGAGCGAATACACCAACTCCGACCTGATACAGCAGGTCCGCATGGTCTGTGACGAAGACGGACGCTGCTATCGCACCCGCGGCGGCAGCCGCGTTATCGTGCGCGATTCCTACGCCTATGCACCGCGTGAACGCTATATTGAGCACCGTCGCTATCGCGACTGGGATGAACCGCGAGCCGGCGTCGGCATCCGGACACCCGGCGTAAGCGTGGGCGTCGGCATCGACAGCAACCGCTGGTAGGACGATCCAGGGGAGGCTTCGGGTGCGGTTCGAAGTCTCTCCACCTGCCTGATTAGTTCATGTGCCCCAATATTTTCATATGCCCGCGGGAACAGCGATCTGCGGTCGCCTGTTAGCGGGTTAGCGGGTGAAGCAACCGGCAAACGGAGAGGCACATGAAAGTTTCCGATGCGATGACGTCAGAGGTCCAACTCTGCACTCCCGATGACACCTTGAAGGACGCCGCGCAGGCGATGGCGGCGCTCGGTGTCGGGTTGCTGCCCGTGACCGACAACGACCGCCTGGTCGGCATGATTTCCGACCGCGACATCGCGATCCGCGGCATCGGCATGGGCCGGGGCCCCGAGGGACGGGTCGGCGACGTGATGACGGCCGACGTCAAATACTGCTACGAGGATCAGGATCTCGACCAGGTGAGCGCGATCATGGGCGACATTCAGGTCCGTCGCCTGCCGGTGCTCAATCGGAACAAGCGGCTGGTCGGCATCATTGCGCTGGGCGACATCGCGCTGGTGCAATGCGGCAATGGCACGGGCGCGGCTTTGAGCAGGATTTCGCGGCCCGGCGGACAGCATGCACAGCTCTGATCCGTGCGGCCCGACCGGCTGCGGTGCTGAATATCGCCGTGGATGGTGACGTTTTCCGCCTGCATTGGTCAGCCGCCGCTGGCGTAGCCGTTTTGCATGAGATCGCAGGAACCTCGGTCAGCCATTAGCCGTTCTAATGCCCATCACACCGTGGGGGAACACCGGCGGAGCGGTCAGGACCGATGGCACCGACACCCAGATCAACGTTCCCTCGAAACCGCAAAACCTCGCCACGACATCTCGAGCGCTATCGCATTCGCGCACTCGATGATTTCGGAGACGAATTGCTTGACGACTGGATGGTGGCCTATCCGGCCGCCGATCTGGCGCGGTCGGATTGACCCGATCAAGACTTCTTCGCGCGCTTCTTCGAACCCTTCTTGGGCACCTTGGCGCCCTTCTTTCGCGCTTCCGACAGGCCGATCGCGATTGCCTGTTTCCTGCTCTTCACCTTCTTGCCCGACCGCCCGCTCTTAAGCGTTCCGGACTTGCGCTTCTTCATGGCGCGGCCGACCTTCTTCGTCGCCCCCTTTGAGTATCTGCGCTTCTTTGCTTTCTTCGCCATCTTGCTCATCCTCACCGTTCAAACAGTCCGCGCGGACGCGGCTCTGGCGGCCTTCTGCGCGCCCGTTCCTTGCACCTCCTAATGCTTGCCGACCGTCTGTCCCGCAGCCAGCTCCTGCGCCATTTGCAGATGATGACGCAGCGTCGGAAGCATCTTGTCCGCCCACTCCTTCAGTTTCGGATGGTCGCCGCCCTTGGCGTAGCGCTCGAACAGCGACACGGCGTCCTTGTGGCCACTGACCTGTTCGATCTGGTAGCGGGAGCTGAAGTCGCCACCTTTCAACGATTTCAGCTTGTCGATCTTGGTCTGATGGGTGCTGTCGAGCTGGGTCGGGAGCGCCACTTTCAGATCCCCGCCTGACACCATCGACTTCAAATCGTTGCTCGTCTTCTCGTGATCCCTGATCATGGCAGCGGCAAAGGTCTTCTCCGCAGCATTGCCCCGCTCCTGCGCGAGTTGGCTGGACTGAATCTCGAACATGTCGCTGATGGCGACCTGCTTCACGAAATCGTCCGTCGCCGGCGTAATGCTAAGGGTCGAATTGGCTCCGGTCTTCTCTCCGATCGACTGGGTCATGGCAGGCGTCGCCAGGAGAAACACGGCAAGGCACGCGGCAAGACACGCGGCAAGGTATTTCATTTTCTCATTCCTTCCGCCACCGGGTTTGGCCGGCATCTGCCGTATCAAGCAGCAATCCTCCTCTATCGTTCCCTTTGCGTGCCGGTTGCCGCGAATCCGGTGTGGAATCCGTTCGGGCGTTGCCCCGTTTCGGGACGCTATTTCCCGAAACCGTGTGTCAGGGATCGGACAGACGAGAATCGGCTCAAAGGATAGGTTGACGCGTGTGAGCCAGATGCCCGCCTTGCCGGCCGATCGGACGGCGAGTGCGGCACGACCGAACCAGTAAGGCGGATCGGGGAAGCTGAACCGTTCAACAGAACGTCAGGCCGGTGGCATGAACCTAACTGTCATTCGGATTGCGATGCAGATCGCGATGCCTTGCGCGCTCATTGCCGTCGGCGCCGCCGGTCTCTTCATTGTGGTCAGACATATGACGTGGGTCGGATGATGCTACTGCCCGCAATTTTCACCCTGGACATCGATGGAAGACCCACGCTTGCGTTCGAAGCCAAAAACTTGCGCGAATCCCAGCAACTTTGTCATGAGCATTGGCTGCGTCAGGACATCGCCGGCTTGATGTCGAACGGCGAACCCCTATGGGATGGCAAGGCGCGGCTCAGGTCCCGGCGTTCGACCGAGAACGAAATTGCCGCCTATCGGAAAGCGGCGCAGGATTCCAAGCAGGCGGAAGGAGACCTGCTGCTCGCTTACCTCGTCGAGCTCGACGATCTCCAGGAAGCGTCTGACGGGGCCTGATGCTCACGCACGTACCGAACGGGGTTACGCCATCTCGACAATCCCCTCAAGCGCTTGGCTGATCCGGGCTCTGCCATCTGCGTTGCT
>Ga0081455_10004226_pt1 | contig 16188 bp, 16 predicted proteins | sample TabmetS3T2R1_FD_70207 | JGI IMG/M metagenome (GOLD analysis project Ga0081455, IMG submission 70207) | Tabebuia heterophylla rhizosphere microbial communities from the University of Puerto Rico - S3T2R1 | ecosystem: Host-associated > Plants > Roots > Rhizosphere ... | reverse complement strand
CCGCCGCCCCGACCCAGCCGGCGGCCCGCGGCGTGGACCGGCTCACCCGGGCCTTCACCGATCTGGTGGCCCGGCACAACCTGACCGTCGGCTTCGGCTTCCTCGCCGTCCTGCTCGCGATCGTGCTCGGCGCCCTGCACGCCTTCGCGCCCGGCCACGGCAAGACGGTCATGGCGGCCTTCCTGGTCGGGCGGCCCGACGAACCCGGTGGCCGGCGCACGGCATGGCGCCAGGCCGCCACCATCGGCCTCACCGTCACCGCCACCCACACCGCCGGTGTCATGGTGCTGGGCCTGGTCCTGGTCGGCTCGGTCACCGTCGCGCCGCAAACCGTCTACCCCTGGCTGGGCCTGGTCAGCGGCCTCCTGCTCGCCCTGGTCGGCATCACCCTCCTCCGCCGGCCGCCCAACCAGCACCACCATCACCACCACGGCCCGGGCGGCCACACCCACCACCACGCGCCCGCCCGGGAGTTGGCGCTGGCACACAGCCACAGCCACTCACCCGGCGACCCCGGCCACTCGACCGGCCACGCCCACGCGCCGGCCCATGACCACCGGCACGACCACGATCACGGGCACGACCACGATCACGGGCACGACCACGATCACGGGCACGACCACGATCACGGGCACGACCAGGGGCACGATCATGACCACGGGCACGACCGTCCGTCCGCGCGCGACGGTGCGCGGGGGGTCGTGGGCCGGGGCCGGCTGCTGGCGATGGGGTTGGTGGGGGGACTCGTACCGAGCCCGTCGGCACTGGTGGTCCTGCTCGGCGCCGTCGCGCTCGGGCGGACCTGGTTCGGTGTGACGCTGGTCGTCGCGTACGGCCTCGGCATGGCAGCCTGCCTGGTGGGCCTCGGCGCGTTGCTCGCCCGGGGTGGCCGCCTGCTCAAGCGGGCCGAACGCAACCCGGTCGCGCGCCGCCTCGGCCGGGCGCTGCCCCTCCTCACCTCCCTGGTCATCGTCGTGGTCGGCGCCGGCCTGGCGGTGCAGGCGGCCGCCACGTTGGTGGGGTGAGCTTGTGCAGCGCATACCCGGTATGCATACTCAGTATCCATGTCCATCAGACACGGGCTGCTCGCCCTGCTGTCGGCCGGCCCCCGGTACGGCTACCAGCTGCGCGCCGAGTTCGAAGCCGCCACCGGGGCCAGCTGGCCGCTGAACATCGGGCAGGTCTACACCACGCTCAACCGCGCGGAGCGGGACGGCCTGGTGGAGATCGCCGAGACCGACCCGCAGAACCGGGTGCTCTACCGGATCACCGCCGCCGGCCGGGACGCGCTGGCGGCGTGGTTCGGCGGCCCGGTCGCGCTGACCGACCGGCCCCGGGACGAGCTGGCGATCAAGCTGGCGCTCGCCCTGGTCGCCCCGGGCGTGGATGTCGCCCGGGTGGTACAGGTGCAGCGCACCGCGACGATGCGGCACCTGCAGGAGCTGACCAGGCTGAAGACGGCACCGGAGGCCAGCGGCGGCGCCGAGCTCGGCTGGGCCCTGGTCCGCGAGTCGATGATCTTCCACGCCGAGGCGGAGATGCGCTGGCTCGACCACTGCGAGGCCTACCTGGCCAGGGCCGCCCGGCACCCGCGCCCGGCGGTTCCGGCCGGGAACGACCAGGACACCGAGGCGGTGCGGCGGTGAGCGACGTCCTCTTCCTCGACAGGGCCGACCGTACGCACGGCAGCGGCGAGACCGCCGTACACGCCCTGCGCGAGGTCACGCTGCGGGTCGCCCCCGGCGAGCTGGTGACCGTGATGGGCCCCTCCGGCTCCGGCAAGTCCACCCTGCTCAACCTGGCCGGCGGCCTGGACCGGCCGACCGGCGGCCGGGTGCTGGTCGAGGGCACCGACCTCGGCGCGCTCAGCGGCCGCGGCCTGGCGGCACTGCGCCGCAGGCACATCGGGTACGTGTTCCAGGACCTCAACCTGATCCAGGGCCTGACCGCGGCCGAGAACGTGTCGCTGCCCCGCGAGCTGGACGGCGTACGCACCGCGAAGGCGAGGAGGGAGGCCCTGGCCGCGCTGGAGCTGGTCGGCCTCGCCGACCTGGCCGACCGCTTCCCGGACCGGCTCTCCGGCGGCCAGCAGCAGCGGGTCGCGATCGCCCGCGCGCTGGTGGGGGAGCGGCGGCTGATCCTGGCCGACGAGCCGACCGGCGCGCTGGACTCGCACACCGGCGAGGCGGTGCTGCGGCTGCTCCGCGAGCACTGCGACAGCGGCGCCGCCGGCCTGCTGGTCACCCACGAGGCCCGGCACGCGGCCTGGGCGGACCGGGTGATCTTCCTGCGGGACGGCACGATCGCCGACTCCTCCGGCCCGGTCGGCGGCCCCGAGACGCTGCTGCAGGACGCCCGGTGAGGCCACTGGTCCGGATCGCCTGGCGGGACATCCGGCGGTCGCCCGGCCGCAGCCTGCTGATCACGGCCATGGTCGGGCTGCCGGTCGCGGCGGTCACCACCCTGCTGGGCATGGGGGCGGCGGCGCGGCTCGACATCGGCAAGGACGACGTCACCGACCCGGCCACCGCGGCGGTGCTGGCGCTGGTCATCGCGGCCATCGTGCTGGAGGTGGTGCTGCTGGCCGGCGCCGCGTTCGCGGTGGGGATGCGCCGGCAGCGGCGCGCACTCGGCCTGGTGGCCGCGGTCGGCGGCCACCCGGGCCAGCTCCGTGGGACGGTGCTGGCCGGCGGCCTGCTGCTCGGCGCGCTCGGCGCCGCCAGCGGCGTGCTGCTCGGCGCGCTCACCGGATGGCTCGTCGTACAGCACTGGCGGCAGCACTTCGCCGGCCCGTACGGCCTGCCGCCGGGTGCCGTGCTGGCCACCGCCGCGATGGCGGCGCTGTCCGGGCTGCTCGCGGCCGCGGGGCCGGCGGCGCGGGCGGCCCGGCTGCCGGTGGTGGCCGCGCTGGCCGGGCGGGAGGGGCAGGTCGCGGTACGTACCGGCATGCCGCTGCTGGGTGCCGCGCTCACCGCCGGCGGGGTGCTGGTCAGCGTCGTGGGCGTCCGGGCGCACGAGTTCGGGGTGGCGACCGGCGCCGTGCTCACCACGGTCGGGCTGATCCTGGCGACGCCGGCGATCGTCGCGCTGGCCGGCCGGCTCGGCGCGCGGCTGCCGGTGCCGGCGCGCTTCGCGGTACGGGACGCGGCGCGGCACCGGGCCCGGACGGCGCCCGCGGTCGCGGCGATCATCGCGGCGGTCAGCGGCTTCACCGCGCTGGCCATCGGCGGCAACAGCGACAACGCCCAGTCGCGGCAGGACTACGTGCCCGCACTGCCCCTCGGCACGGCGACCGCGCAGGTGTTCGCCGGCCCGGACGGCCGGCTGCCGGACAGCGGCGGCCTCGGCCCGGCCATCGCGGCGGCCGCGCCGGGCACCCACCCGCTGCGCTTCGGCGCGCTGGCGGAGGAGCAGGCGCGCATCCCGACGCCGGACTGCGAGTGCACGTTCAACTACTTCCTCGGGTTCGGCCTGCTGGTGGGCGAGGCGGATCTGGTGCCGCGGCTGACCGGCCGGCCCGCCGACCCGGCCTGGGCCCGGGCGCTCGCCGGGGGAGGCGTGGTCGTGCTGGACGGGCGGCTGGTCAAGGACGGCCGGCTGTCGCTCGGGATCCGCGGCCGTACCGTCCGGCTGCCGGCCGTGGTCGCCACCCAGTCGTACCCGCTGACCTCGATCCCGGCACCGGCCCTGCTCTCCCCGGCGACCGCGACGAGACTCGGCCTGACCGGTGCCTCGTCCGGCTGGTTGCTGGATGCCCGCAACCTGGACGGCGCGACCGAGCAGCGGCTCCGGGCCGAGCTGCAGCGCCGCTACCCGGACTCCGTTGCGATCTACATCGAGCGCGGCTACCAGACCGACTTCGGCCCGGTCCTGCTCGGCCTGGCCGGCGTCGCGCTGGTGCTGGTGCTCGGCGGTGCGCTGATCGCTACCGGCCTGGCCGCCGCGGACGCGCGCCCGGACCTGGCCACCATGGCCGCGGTCGGCGCCGGCCCGCGGGTACGGCGGCTGATCTCGATGAGCCAGGCCGGTGTGGTCGCCCTGCTCGGCACCGTCATCGGTACGCTCGCGGGCCTGGTGCCCGGCATCGCGATCACCTGGCCGCTGACCGCCAACGGCAACGGCTACAACAACCTGGCCGGCGTGCCGCCGCACGGCGCGGTGATCGACGTCCCGTGGCTGACCATCGCCGGGATCGGCCTGGGCGTACCGGTCCTGACCATGCTCGTGGTCGGCGCCTGTACGCGCGCCCGGCTACCGCTCACCCGCCGGCTGGCCCTGTAGCCAGGCCGCCGCCGCCTCGACCAGCCGGTCCACCGGCTGGTCGAGGGGGAGCACCACCCCGGGCTCGTCCGGGCGCAGCGGCTCCAGCGTCTGGTATTGCGAACGCAGCAGGCTGGCCGGCATGTAGTGCCCGGCGCGGTGCCCGACCCGCTCGGCCACCACCGGCTCCGGCCCGTCCAGGTGCACGAACACGACCTGGCCCGCGGCCCGCAGCCGGTCCCGGTAGCGCCGCCGCAGCGCCGAGCAGCTCATCACCGCGTCCGGGTGCGCCGCCAACCAGGCCGCGACCGCGTCCAGCCACGGCCACCGGTCCTCGTCGGTCAGCGGCTCGCCCCGGGACATCTTCGCCACGTTGGCGGCCGGGTGCAGGTCGTCGGCGTCGGCGAACTCCACGCCGAGCCGCCCGGCCAGGGCCGTACCCACCGTCGTCTTGCCCGACCCGGACACACCCATCACCACGACCGACACAACCGATGACGGTACGTCCACCGCAGCAGCGCCGCAGTTCGGCGCACCGGGGCCGATCGGCGGCACGGGCGTACGCGCAGAATGGTGAACCCTGATCGCCCGCTCGCGCGTACGTACGGCCGACCACGAGGAGGCCCGATGACCGATCAGCCCGCCGCCACCCCCGCCCCCGAACCCGAGACCGCCGCGCCGCCCCCGCACCGCGACCGGTCGCACTGGCTCTACCTCGCCGTGCTGGTCGCGGTCGGCCTGGGCATCCTGGTCGGCCTGGTCGCCCCCGGAGTCGGCAAGAACCTGAAGCCGCTCGGGGACGGGTTCGTCTCGCTCATCCGGATGATGATCAGCCCGATCATCTTCTGCACCATCGTGCTCGGCATCGGGTCGATCCGCAGCGCCGCCCGGGTCGGGCGGGTCGGCGGCCTCGCGCTCGGCTACTTCCTGGTCATGTCGACCGTCGCGCTGATCATCGGCCTGATCGTCGGCAACGTCATCCACCCCGGCGACGGCCTGCACCTGACCGAGTCGCTGAAGGGCCTGGGCGCCAAGCAGGCGGCCGCCGAGCCGACCAGCACCACCGACTTCCTGCTCGGCATCATCCCGACCTCGCTGCTGTCGGCGTTCACCGAGGGCTCGGTGCTCCAGACGCTGCTGGTCGCGCTGCTGGTCGGGTTCGCGGTGCAGTTGATGGGCCCGGCGGGGGTGCCGGTGCTGCGCGGCATCGGGCACATCCAGCGCCTGGTGTTCCGGGTGCTCGGCATGATCATGTGGGCGGCGCCGATCGGAGCCTTCGGGGCGATCGCCGCGGTGGTCGGCGTCTCCGGCAGCACCGCGCTCAAGAGCCTGCTGGTGATCATGCTCGGCTTCTACCTGACCTGCGCGATCTTCGTCGGCGTCATCCTCAGCGGGATCCTGTGGACGGTCAGCCGGGTGAGCACGGCGAGCCTGTTCCGCTACCTGGGCCGGGAGTTCCTGCTGATCCTGTCCACCTCGTCCTCCGAGACCGCCCTGCCCCGGCTGATCGCCAAGATGGAGCACCTCGGGGTGGGCCGGGCCGTCGTCGGCATCACCGTCCCGACCGGCTACTCCTTCAACCTCGACGGCACCGCCATCTACCTGACCATGGCCTCGCTGTTCGTGGCCGACGCGCTCGACCAGCCGATGTCGCTGGGCCAGCAGGTGTCGCTGCTGCTGTTCATGATCGTGGCGTCCAAGGGCGCGGCCGGGGTGACCGGCGCCGGGCTGGCCACGCTGGCCGGCGGGTTGCAGGCACACCGGCCCGAACTGCTCGGCGGGGTCGGGCTCATCGTCGGCATCGACCGGTTCATGTCCGAGGCGCGCTCGCTCACCAACTTCGCCGGCAACGCGGTCGCGACCGTCGTGGTCGGCACCTGGACCGGCGAGTTCGACCGCGAGCGGGCCGCCCGGGTGCTCGACGGGCAGGACCCCTTCGACGAGAGCACCATGCTCAGCGACCACGACGCCGGACCCGGCCGGGACGATCGGCCCAGCACCGCGGAGCCGGCCGGCGCGGTGGTCGACTGAGCGGTCGGTCTCAGCACTCGCCGTGGGCGTCCAGGACGCTGACGGCGAGTGCCCGGGCCGCCCGGGCCGGGCGGCTGGCGGGGTCGCTGGCGCCCACGACCAGGACGCCGTCCACGAGTAACTGCAACTGGTGGGCGGCGAGGACGGGCCGCGGATGGCCCAGCTCGGTGAGCTCGCCTTCGAACATCGCGCGGACCCGCTGCTTGTGCGCGCGGCTCTCCACCCGGGCCGGGTGGTCGGGGGAGGGCAGCGTCAGCTCGGCGCTGGCGAAGTGGCAGCCGCGGAATCCGGGATCGGCCACCCGGTGGTCGAGCATGTCGAAGACCGCGAGCAGCCGCTGCCGCGGATCCGGCCCGGCGCCGGCCAGCGCCTGGGCGTACGCCCGCTCGTGGTCGGCGGCGCTGCCGCGGACCACCTCGGCCACCAGCTGGTCCTTGCCGCCGAAGTGCTGGTACAGCGAGCGGCGGGCGACATCCGCCTCCTCCAGGATGGCCGCGACCCCCACCCCGAAGCCGCGCGAGTAGGTCAGGTCACGGGCCGCGCGGAGCAGCCGTTCGCGCGGGCCGGGTCTGGCCGGCGCCGCCGCCCCGACCGGTAGACCGGCCGGTTCAACGAGGGTGTCGGCGCGGGCGGGCGGGTGTGCCAGGGAGGGGTTCACGTCGGGGGCCACGGCCACCGATCGTGTCAGCCGGCGGCGGGGCAGATCAACCAGTACACGCCGGTACGTCCACCCAGTCCACCCGGTCTACCCGGTGGCGGACCTACTGCGGTTCGACCTCGGCCAGCGTGGTGGGCACGTGGAACGGCGGGTGGCTGCTGCCGCTGACCCGGTACCGGCCCCACAGGTCGGGCTCGGTCACCTCACCCACCGCCTCGCCGGTGGGCGTACGCAGCCGGACCAGTAACCGCCCGGAGCCGACCAGCTCGGCCAGCTCCGGCGCGCTCACCCGCCCGTACCACTGGTACCTGCCCTCCACCGGTTCGAAGGCGCCGGCCAGCACCGCCTCGACCTCGATGGTGCGGTCCTCGGTCAGGAGCGTGGCCGGGCCGCGGTAGCCGTCCTCCTCCACCAGTACCTCCCCAGGTCATTACCGGTCGGTAGCGATGGGCACGATGATGCCACCCCCGTCAGGCCGCGAATCACCCGGACGATCCCTTTGCCGGCGCAAACTCCCCGTGAGATGTTCGGATCGGCCCGGCCGGCTTCGCGTCCCCGGCCGGGCGACGGCCCCGTCCCGCATGCCCCCGGGAGGTGAGGACCCCTGTCGCGGCCACCTGGACCAGCCGCGCGCCACCAGCACCGCCCGGCAACCGCAAGCGTGTACGGCGGACCCGCGCAGCCGGCCGGACGGCGCCCCCTCACCGCCCGCGAAAGGCACCGAACCATGCGCCTGCGCCACCGACCGCTGATGATTGCGGCCGCCTCCGCCGTGGCCACGCTCGCCGCGATCGCCCTCGCCGTACCGCTCACCCGCCACACCAGCGCCGCAGCGGCGCCGAACCCCACCGCGGCGGCCGCGGCGTACCCGAATCCCGGCCGGGTGAGCGGCAACGTGAACGTCCACGACCCGTCGATGATCCACGGCCAGGACGGCACCTGGTACCTGTTCTCCACCGGCAACGGCCTGGAGATCCGCACCTCCACCGACCGGGTCACCTTCACCAGGGCGGGTTCGGTGCTGCCCGGCGGCGCCACCTGGGCCGGCCCGTACACCAACAACAACACCACCGCGCTGTGGGCGCCGGACGTCTCCTTCCACAACGGCAGGTACTACCTGTACTACGCCGCCTCCACCTTCGGCTCGAACCACTCGGCCATCGGGCTGGCGACCAGCACGACCGCGCGGCCGGGGAGCTGGACCGACCAGGGCGTGGTCTACACCTCGAACAGCGGGACGAACTACAACGCCATCGACCCGGACCTGATCGTCGACGCGGCCACCGGGCGCTGGTGGCTGACCTTCGGCTCGTTCTGGTCGGGCATCAAGATGATCGAGATCGACCCGGCGACCGGCAAGCAGAAGGGCACCGCCCGGCTGAGCATCGCGCAGCGGCCCGCGCCGGACGCGATGGAGGCGCCGGTCATCTTCCGGCACGGTGGCAACTATTACCTGTTCGTGTCGTGGGACACCTGCTGCCGCGGCGTCAACAGCACCTACCGCGAGATGGTCGGGCGGGCCACCAGCATCACCGGCCCGTACGTGGACCGCGGCGGCACCGCGATGACCAGCGGCGGCGGCACCGAGGTGGTGGCCGGCCACGGGAACATCATCGGTCCCGGCGGCGGCGGCCCGATGGCCGACACCGACCATGACCTGCTCGTCTACCACTACTACAACGGCGCCAACAACGGCACACCGACGCTGGGCATCAACATCATCCAGTGGGACTCGGCGGGCTGGCCGGTCCTGGTCTAGCCGCCCGAGGGGTCGATGGCCCGGCCGGTGCGCGCCCGCCGGCCGGGCCACGCCTCATTCGCGCCCTGCTCGCACCCGGCCGGGTCGGCGCGCCGCAGGATCCGCTCGCCGATGGTCTGGAGCTGCGCCAGCTCCCGCGGCGACAGCGCGTCGACGACCAGCGCCCGGACCTGCTCGACGTGGCCGGGCGCGGTGGCCACCACCTTCGCGTACCCCGACTCGGTGAGCAGCGCGTTGGTGTAGCGGCCGTCCTGCGCGCACGCCTCGCGGCGTACCCACCCGCGCTGCTCCAGCCGCTTCACCACGTGCGACAGCCGGGACAGCGAGCCGTTGGCGAACCCGGCCAGGTCGCTCATCCGCAGCGACCTGCCGGGCGCCTCGGACAGGCCGGCCAGCACCATGTACTCGAAGTGGCTGATCCCCGAGTCGCGCTGCAACTGCGCGTCCAGCGCGGCCGGCAGCTTGATCATCAGCTCGGCCAGCGCCAGCCAGGCACCCTGCTCGGTGCCCGACAGCCACCGGACGGGGTCCGCGGAGTCAGCCATACCGACCAGTGTACTTGACGCTTCAAGTAACTCAGCGCAGGCCCGCCTCCGCGTGCAGCAACGGTCCGAGCGCGTCGGTACCCGGTACGCCCTGGGCGGCGAACCAGGTGCCGATGTTGGCCGCGTCCCGCTCCAGGAAGCGCGGCCCCTGCGGGTTGGCGATCACGTCCACCACCTGCGGCAGGTCGATCATGACCAGCGTGCCCCGGTGCACCAGCAGGTTGTACGCCGACAGGTCGCCGTGCGCCAGACCCGCCCGCGCGAGCACGACCAGCATGAACTCCAGCTGCCGCCACAGGTCCGCCAGGCCGTCGCGCACCTGGGCCAGCCGGGGCGCGGCGGTGCCGTCCGGCTCGCCCACGAACTCCAGCAGCACCTCGGTGCCGGTGATCTGCACCGGGTACGGCACGCTCACCCCCAGCGACCACAGCTGGGACAGCGCGCCGAACTCGGCGGCCGCCCACTGGCCGGCGATGAGCTCCTTGCCGAAACCCGTCCGGTTCGTCATCGCGCGCATCTCCCGGGAGCGCCGCATCCGGCGGCCCTCCAGGTAACCGGCGTCCCGGTGGAACTGCCGGTGCTCGCTGCCCCGGTACCGCTTGGCGGCCAGCAGGGTGGACCGGTCGGTCTCCGGCACTTCACGGCGCAGCAGGAAGACGTCGGCCTCCTTGCCGGTCTTCAGCACGCCGTACTCGATGTCGACGGCGCCGAGGTCGGTGACCACCCAGTCCGGGCGCGGCTCGGGGCCGCGTTCCAGCGGGGTGGACTGGTCCCAGGTCGACCACCGGTCGCCGCCGCCCGGGATCGCCTCCTCGTACACGTCGTAGCTGATGGTCTGCTTGCGGCTGGACTGGAAGCGCGGCTCGTCGTCGTCGAACCGCGGTTTGCGTGGCACGGTGGGATCTCCTCAGGAGCGGCATCCACCGGCCGTAGAAAGCCTCAGCCGGTGGGCGGGAATGGGCGGGGCGCGGGCAGCGCGCAGCCAACGACGGTCCTCATCACGCCACCTCCTTCACCACCGCCGGCCAGGCCGGCTCCTTCGGCTCCCGCGCAGGATGACCGAGTCGCGAAGATCCCGCAACGCAATTACCTGAGGGGGCATACGCCGGACCAAATTCGGGTAGCCAGCCGTGCCCGATCGGGCTGACTAGGGGGGAATTTGGGTCAGGTGGGTCGGCAAGCGGCCGGTGGAGCGCTAAGGATGGAGGGCGAGCGCGGCACCCGCGGCGCGCGGATGGGCGGTTTGGACACATGAAGGAGTCGAAGCAGACCGGCGCGGGGCGTACGCGCCGGGCCGGCAGCCGGTTGCTGGTGGTGGCGCTGGTAGCGGCGTTGCCCGATGCCACCGGAGGCTCGGCGGTGGCGCTGGCCAAGGGTCTGGCCGGCACGCTGCCGGGGCCGGACCTCACCCCGGACGTCTTCGCCGACGTGCCGCCCGACCTGTCCCACGGCCTGTCCTCGCCGGACTGGAAGGCGCCCACCCCCGAGGTGGCCGCCGTCGACCTGTCCCACCTGACCGCGCACCCGGCGCCCTCGGCCACCGCGCCGTTCTCCATCGCCTCCGCGGTGGTCATCGACGCGCGCATGGACGCGCTGGCCGCCCGCCTGCTGCACGCCGCCCCCACCAAGGTGAACGGCGTCGCCCCCGGCGCGCAGGCGATCAAGGCCCTCCAGTACGCGCTGCAGCAGATCGGCAAGCCGTACCTGTGGGGCGGCAACGGGCCGCTCGCCTTCGACTGCTCCGGGCTGATGCAGCAGTCGTACCTGCGCGGCGGCATCCAACTCCCGCGCACCTCCGCGGAGCAGGCGACCGTGGGCGTCCCGGTCCGGCTGTCGGACATGGTGCCCGGCGACCTGATCTTCTACGCCACCGACGTGCACCGGGCCAGCACCATCCACCACGTGGCCATGTACGTCGGCGACGGCCTGCTGGTGCACGCGCCGCAGACCGGGGACGTGGTGCACCTGAGCCCGGTGTGGCTGGACGAGTACATCGGGTCGGTACGGCTGGTGCCCGCGGTGGGCAAGCCGATCCTGCCCACGACCGGCGTCACCTTCGGTCCCGGCACCGGCGGTCCCGTGCCCGGCCCGACCACCCCGGTCCCCGTACACGGCGCCCAGCCGCCGGCCCCGGGTGAGACCACGCCGCCCGGCACCACCCCGCCCGGCACGACACCGCCGGACACCACGCCGCCGGGCACGACGACGCCGCCCGAGACCACGCCGCCCGGGACGACCACCCCGCCGGAGACGACGCCGCCCCCGAGCGACCCGCCGACCACCGAGCCCCCGGCCAGCGACCCGCCGGCCGAGACGCCGAGCGACCCGCCCACGACCAGCGAGCCGCCGACCACCGAGCCGAGCCCGAGCGACACCGGCACCGGCACCGGCACCCCCGAGGCCTCGCCCTCGGCCACCGAGTCGGTCGCGCCCACGACCACCCCGTAGGAAGGACGGTCAGGCGCCGGGCAGCTCAGCCGGGCTCGCGTACGCCCGCATGCGGACGACCTGACCACCGGCGACGGTGAACACGTCGGCGACCGTCGCCTCGTGCGGGGTGCCGTCACGCAGCGTGCCGCGTACGTGGTGGACGACCACGATGTCGGCGCCGCGCCGGTACGCGGTCGGCTCGGAGACCAGGTGGGACCACGTCTCGTACGAGGCGGTCAGGTACGCGGCGACCGCGGCGGCGCCCTGGTGCCGGCCGCCATGGGGGAATGTGTCGGGTTCGATCCACTCCACGTCGGGGTGCAGGTCGGCGACCGCGGCCGCGATGTCCCCGGCGGCGAAGGCGCGGTAGGCGCGCAGGATCAGGTCGATGTCCGGGTCGGGGGAGTCGTCGGGGGAGTCCATGCCTGGCGAGGCTACCCAGGTCGCAGAACGCAGCAGAACGCAGCCGGGGGCGGCGTCCAGATCCGGCGGACCTGGACGACGCCCTGAACCGAGCTTGGGGGAGACTCGGCTCAGCACCATCCGGCTGTCCGGTGGGTCCGGTTGAGCGGTTTTGGTGCTGGGGACTACTTTGCCGGGCTGAGAAATATGGGGACCTGGGCGCAGGGTCAAGTTCGGGTTAAGCGGGTGGCTGGCCGGTCGGGCGCAGCCGCAGCGCCAGCGCCGGGCAGGCGGCGCGGGCCCGGCGGGCGTGCTTGGCCAGGTCCTCCGGGATCGGCCGCGGCGCGAACAGCGGGTAGCCCCAGTCGTCCGGCTCGATCAGCTCCGGTACGAGTTCGGCGCACACCAGGTGCCCGGTGCAGCGCGCCCAGTCCACCTCGAACCTCATCGCCCCTCACCTCCACGCCCGCGGGCGGCCGGCAGCGGCAGCAGCGGGTGCCGCGACTGCGCGTTGCACCAGCCGGACAGGTGCGCGCCGATCTCCGCGCCGAAGGTCGCCAGCGCCGAGCGGACCAGCAGCGCCACCCCGTCCGGGTGCGCGCACAGGCCCCGCCCGGTGACCATGCCGGACCAGCGGACCAACCGGTCTACCAGCGCGCTGTCGGCCGGCCCGCTGGCCAGTTGCCGCAGCCCGCGGGCGATGGCGGGCAGCCCGTTCACGCACGGCCCGCACTGGCCGGAGGACTCCCCGGCCAGCCAGCTCGCCAGGTGCGCGGTCTCCACCAGCCCGCACTGGCTGGTCGGCAGTACGGCGACCACGCCGGCCCCGAGGGCGGCGCCGGCCGCGCGCAGGTGCCGGCTGGTGATCGGTACGCCGGCCGCCTGGGGCCACGGCACCCACCCGCCGGCGTACCCGCCGACCAGCAACGCCTGCGGTTCGGCGGTCGGGCCGGTGGCCTGCACCACCTGCCCGAGCGGGGTGCCGAACGGGACCTCGACCACCACGTGCCGCCGGACCGCGCCGGCCAGCGTCACCAGCACCGTGCCCTGCTCGTGCGGGTCGCCGACCTGGCCGAACCAGGCCGGACCGTGCCGGCCGAGCAGCGCCAGCTGGGCCAGGGTCTCGGCGTTGCTCACCATCGTGGGCCGGCCCTGGACGCCGTGCTCGGTGGCGTGCGGGCCGAGCGAGGGCAGCGCGCCGGCCCCGGACAGGGCGTTGACCAGCGCGGAGGCGTTGCCGGCCACGAACCGGTGCGGGCCCACCTCGACCCGGATCGCCACCTGCTCCAGGTCGGCCCGCTGGCGTTCGGCGATGGCGGTGAGGACCGGCTGCGCCGGGCGGGCCGGGTCGGCGGGCAGCCACACCACCACCTCGCCGGCGCCGACCGCCTCGGCGGCCAGCACCGCGCCGTCCAGCACCAGGTGCGGCGCGCGGCCCAGCAGGGTGGCGTCCTTGCGGGAGGCCGGCTCGCTCTCGGCGCCGTTGACCACGACCAGCGCGCGACGCCCGTGCACCGCGGCCAGCTTCTCGGCGACCGGGAACCCGCCGCCGCCGCGACCCCGGATGCCGCACGCCCGCGCCGCCTCGATCAGCGTGTCGCGGGTCAGGGAGTCGGTGGTGAGCGCCCGCGGCAGGCAGCGCGGCCGGGGCCCGTGCAGGCTCAGGTGCTCGCCCAGCGGCAGCATGCCACCGGCGATGCCGGCCAGCAGCCGCTGCCCGGCCCACTGCGCGCCCGTACCCGGCCGGGCGCCGGCCACCCGGGTCACCGCTGGCCCGGGGCGGACGAGGTGGGCTGCGTTGAGGTGGGCTGCGCGGGCGCGTTGGCCGGCGGCGGGGTGCCGGCGCGGCGGGACCAGTCCGGTTGCAGCGGCCCGGTCCGCAGCCACAGCGAGGCCAGCAGCGGCATCGCGACCACCACCGCGCCCAGCGCCAGCCGCGCCACGCCGGGCAGGCCGGGGATCGCGGTCAGCCGTACGAGCAGGCCGAACAGGACCACCGCGACGCAGCCGAAGGTGACCACCAGGACCCACTGCCGCCGCGTGTCGGTGCCGGTGCCCAGCCCGTGCACGACGGCCAGCGGCCAGCACAGGTACGCCAGGTAGTGGGTGAGCCGCCAGGTGCCGTACGGCAGCCGGTGCCGGACCAGGGTGGTCAGCCCGACCACGATCCCGACGTCCAGGGCCAGGGTGCCGAGCGCCAGCCACACCGGCCGGTACGGCGAGCGCCCCGGGACCACCGCGTCCAGCAGGCTGATGTCGACGTAGTTGTCGATCACCGCGCTCGACACGTGCACCACCAGCAGGCCGACCGCGACCAGCGTGACGTTGCGGTGTAACTCCAGGCTGACGAAGCGGGGGACGCGCCCGGTCGCGGTGCGGGCGGTGGCCAGCTGCCCGAGCAGCAGCGCCAGGCTGAACAGCACGAGCAGGACCAGCCCGGTGGCGCGGTTCAGGTACCACAGCGCGGCGGGGTCGTCGAGCAGCGGCAGGGCAACGGTGTTCACGGCGCCCCGAGGGTAGCGCCAGCGTCGGCCGGCCACGCGTTGACGGTGCGTACGGTTCCCCCGTTGGAGACCAGGCGTGCCGGCAGCCCGGCCTCGCGCAGCCACGGCAGGGCCAGGTCGCCGAAGACGATCGCCGCGGTGCTCGCGGTGTTGGCGGCCACGCAGGTGCCGGCGCAGACGGTCGCGGTGCGCCACGGGCCGGCGGTGGGCAGGCCGGTCAGCGGGTCGATGAGGTGGTGCTGGTCCCGCCCGGCCAGCCGCCAGCGCCGTACGGTCGTGGTCGAGGTCGCCACGCCACCGTCGCCGACCCAGACGACCGGGCCGGCGGTCGCGCGGTGGTCCTCGGCGATGATCAGCGGGAACGGCCGGCGGTCCGCGCAGCCGGCCACCGCGATGTCGCCGCCCAGGTTGACCAGCACCGGCGTGCCGGCCAGCGCGTACGCCCGGCTCGCGGCGTGGTCGGCGGTCCAGGCCTTGGCGGTGGCGCCGAGGTCGAGTTCGACCCCGGGCGGTACGCGGACCCGGTCGGCGGTGAGCTCGACCTCCGGCCACCGCGGCCCGCTGTAGCGGACGGTGACCGGGGGGCTGCCGGTGCCGGCGAGGGCGATGTCCCGGTCGTACCCGGCCCGGCGCAGCGCCGCGCCGACGGTCGGGTCGACGGCGCCGCCGCTGGCCTGGGCGGCCTCCAGCGCGGCGCGCAGCAACGTGCCGAACAGCGGGCTGACCTCGACCCAGCTGCCGGCCGCGGCGTTGACCCGGGACAGCTCGGAGTCGGTACGGAAGCGGCTGGCGGCGGCCTCGACGGCGGCCAGCGTGACGCGCAACTGGGCGCAGGCCGGGTCGAGCGCCCCAGCTTCCTCGACGACCACGGTCGCGGTCGTGCTCCACACCGGCCAGGACGCCAGCCGGGTGGCACCGGCGATCTGGGTGTCAGCCGTCACGAGCCGCCGGAGCCGGTGGGCGGCGGTGGGGGCGGGGGTGGCCACGACTGCTCGCTGGTCGGGGGCGGGTCGGTCGTGGTGGGCGGCGGGGCCGGCCGGCTGGTCTGCGGCTTCGGTACGACCGGCGGGGTGCTGGTGGCGGCGGGCGTGCTCACCCCGGCGGAGGTGCTGGAGCGGTACGAGGCGTCGCGGAGCCGGGTGCTGACCCTGGCCGAGCAGGCCGCCGGGGCGCCCCGGCTGGGCAGCGCCGCCGAGGTGATGGCGCCGCTGGCACCGCGCCGCCCGCACGCCGTCGCGGCGGGCCTGGCCGTCCGGGCCCGGACGCCGAACGACTGGTCCCGGCACCGTGCCTTCGACGGCAAGCTGCCCGAGACGCAGGGCCCGCTGACGCTGGCCCAGGCCATCAACCGCACGCTGGCCGACGAGCTGACCGCCCGGCCGGGAATGATCGTCTTCGGCGAGGACGTAGCCCGCAAGGGCGGCGTATATGGCGTGACCCGCGGCCTCCTGCGCGCGTTCGGCGCCGGGCGGGTGTTCGACTCGATCCTGGACGAGCAGGCCATCCTGGGCCTGGCCCTGGGCGCCGGGCTGGCCGGCCTGCTGCCAGTCCCGGAAATCCAGTACCTGGCCTACCTGCATAACGCGGCCGATCAGATCC
>Ga0081455_10004225_pt1 | contig 16189 bp, 14 predicted proteins | sample TabmetS3T2R1_FD_70207 | JGI IMG/M metagenome (GOLD analysis project Ga0081455, IMG submission 70207) | Tabebuia heterophylla rhizosphere microbial communities from the University of Puerto Rico - S3T2R1 | ecosystem: Host-associated > Plants > Roots > Rhizosphere ... | reverse complement strand
GGTCGATATCACATCGGACGACACCAGAATGGAGCTGATCTGCGGGAGCGCCCGGTTTACGCTGCAGACGCTTCCGGTCTCGGATTACCCATCTCTGCCGAAGATGCCCGAAGCCACGGGCACAGTGCCGAGTGGTGCGTTTGCCCAAGCTGTCGCCCAGGTCGTGGTCGCCGCCGGCCGGGATGAGCTGCTCCCGGTCTTCACCGGAGTCCGGGTCGAGATCGATGGCGACACCATTTCGCTGCTCGCCACAGACCGCTACCGGATGGCGCTGAAGGAACTGAGCTGGAATCCGAGTTCAACTCAGATTTCGGCAACCGCCTTAGTGCCGGCGCGGGTGCTGAACGAGACCGCTCGCTCGATGACCGCCGGTGAAGAAGTGACACTGAGCTTGTCCGATGGTGGCGCTGGTGACGGGATCATCGGATTCGAAGGTCACGGTGCGGCTGGCGAGCGGCAGACCACGACCCGATTGCTGGACGGGGAGTTCCCGAAGGTCCGCCACATCATGAACACGCCCGCGCTGATGAACGTTCGGGCGAGCACTTCTGAGGCGATTGCGGCCGCCAAGCGGGTTGCTTTGGTTGCGGAGCGCAATACCTCTCTTCGAATGCTGGTCGGCGAGGGTTTCGTCACCTTGGAGGCCGCAACGGGCGATCAGGCGCAGGCATCAGAGTCAATCGAGGCGACCATCGATCAACCTGGTGGCGGCGATCCAGCGGTCACCGCGGCCGGCTTCAATCCGAGCTACCTGCTCGACGCGCTGGGGGTGTTCGAGACCCCGTATGTGAACTTCGCTTTCACTGCACCCAGCAAGCCCTGCCAGCTGACTGGCCTGGAGACCCTTGATAGCGATCCACAGACCGACTATCGCCACGTCATCATGCTTATGCGACTGCCCACCTGAGACCCACCCTGAATATGCATCACCATTGCCTGCAGACGGATCGATTTAGGCGCCTTTGTGTTCACCAGTGACGCGAAATCAGGGCCCGCCTGAGCGCATGCGAGTGGGACCTATCGTCGGCTGATCAACCTCTGTTATGTTGACGAAACCATCGAGCGTAAGGGGTTTCCATGCAGCTGGGAATGGTCGGTCTGGGCCGGATGGGCGCCAATATCGTTCGCCGTTTAATGCGCGACGGGCACGAATGTGTTGTCTTCGACACAAATCCCGATTCCATCAAGCAGCTCGAGGGTGAGGGAGCCACCGGTGGCTTCACGTTGGAGGAGTTCGTCGGCAAGCTGGAGCGACCTCGCGCAATTTGGGTGATGATTCCAGCGGGCATCACCGGGAAGGTCGTCGAACAAATCGCCGGGTTGCTCGACGAGGGCGACATCATCATCGACGGCGGCAACTCCAATTACCGTGACGATGTCCGGCGAGCCGCCAAGCTTCGGCAGCAGGGCCTCCACTACGTCGACATTGGCACCAGCGGCGGCGTTTTCGGCTTGGAGCGCGGCTACTGCCTGATGGTGGGCGGCGACGACGAAGCGGTCAAGATCATCGATCCGGTCTTGAAAACCATCGCCCCTGGCGTCGGTGACATTCAGCGGACTCCTGGGCGTACTGGTGAGCTGGCGCCGGAAGAACAGGGCTACCTGCACTGCGGGACCTCCGGCGCGGGCCATTTCGTCAAGATGGTGCACAACGGCATTGAATACGGCATCATGGCGGCCTTCGCAGAGGGCCTGAACATCTTGGACAACGCTGACGCCGGCATCGAAGCCGGGGAGCACTCGGCCGAGATAGCGCCAATGGAGGAGCCGGAGTTCTATCAATTCCAGATCGATACCGCCAAGGTTGCCGAGCTATGGCGCCGCGGCTCGGTGATCTCGTCGTGGCTGCTCGATCTGACCGCCGCTGCGTTGTACGCGAATCCCACGCTGGCTGGCCTGGCGGGGCGGGTATCGGACTCTGGCGAGGGGCGCTGGACGGTCAAGGCGGCAGTCGACATCGGCGTCCCTGCCCCGGTGCTCGCGGCCTCCCTGTTCGAGCGCTTTGCATCCCGTGATCAAGACCACTTCGCCAATCAGGTGCTCTCTGCCATGCGGCAGCAGTTTGGCGGCCACCAGGAGCTTCCGCAGGGCAGCCAACTCGAGGCGGGCGGGGAGAAAGCCGACAAGCTTGGCGACCCGGCCAGCTGATCTTTACGCGCGAAGCAGAGCGTCGTAGCTAGTTTGACGACTGGACACTGATGACGACGTTGCCGATCTTCTGTCCCGTCTCGACGTACTGGTAAGCCTCGACGATCTGGTCTAACGGATATGTCCTGTCGATCACGGGCTTGAATTTTTTGGATTCGATCAATTCTTTGAAATGCCTCGCCATGCCCTGGTCTTGCCTCGGAATTGGGAACTTGACCCTCTTGCCGCCGATTACCGGCGTAACGAGCGCCAGGATTGGATTCTGAGACCCCGGACCTAAGTCCGATGACAGGTAAAGACCGGTCGGCCTCAGCAACGGCTTGCACTGACCGAATGAGCTCTTGCCGACCGCATCAAGCACCACGTCATAGCTCTCCCAGTCCTTCGTGAAGTCCTTCACCTTGTAGTCGATGACCCGTTCTGCGCCCAAGCTTTCGACCAGCTTCACGTTCTCGGTGCTGCACACCGCGGTGACGTTGGCACCAAGAGCTCTCAACAGCTGTACCGCGGCGGAACCGATCGCTCCGGTCGCCCCATAGACGAGGACGTCGTGCCCGGATTGGACCTTTGCGGCTCGGATGAAGGAAAGGGCGTAGTGCGAACCCTCAGTACTGGGAGCCATCTCCTCGAAGGTCAGGGTTTCTGGCATGGTCGCGAGCGGCTTCGATTCCGGAACCGCGAGGTATTCAGCATGTGCACCAAACCGGTCGTCGTTGTATCCGAACACTCGGTCCCCGACGGCGTACGACCTGACCTCACTGCCGATTGCCTCGACGACGCCGGCAAACTCATTCCCGAGTACCGTCGCCCGAGGCTTGGTGAGCCCGCTGAAGAACCTCACGATGAACGGCTTGCCCGACCGAAGTCCGCAATCGGTGCGATTCACCGTCGTGGCGTGGACCTTGACCAGCAGCTCGTCGGCCTTGATAGTCGGCTCGGCTATGTTTTTGACCTGCACGACCTCCGGCGGGCCGTAGCGGGTGTGGACTGCTGCCTTCATGGATGGACTGTAGCGATCAGGAGTCGCGTTCCGAGTCGCACGCGGCCCAGGGTGGCTCTGGAGCCAGATGTGATCAGGCGCCGATTGTGGCGCGCAGCTGGTCCAGCATCCTCTGCTCGCCCTCGCTGACTTGCACCGCACCAAAGCCCATGAACCCACCCTCCTTGGCGGCGTCGGCAGCGGCCTGGGCGGTGGTGAGCAGCCATTGTTTGAATGCCGCTGCTTCCTCAGCGGTCGCCTTGGAGGTCACGATCTCACTCACGGCTCCCAGCTCGTCCAGGATCTGTTGAGGTGCCTGCGGCTTGAAGCCACTGACCGGACTCTGTCGCTGCTGCGTCATTGACTGAATATCCAGGGCGATCTCGCTGAGCAGTTGCTCACGGGTGGGCGGATTCGTCGCGGACTTCATGGTGGTCATCGTCTCTTTGGACATCTCGATAGGACCGCCGGGATCGGCTATGGAGATCGCCATCCCAGCCACGAACGGCGCTCGCAGGACGCGGGTCCATTCCTCGTCGGTGAAGTCGGTCTTCGTCGTCATGAGATGTCCTCTCTGCCCTGAGTCGTCGCCCGCTAGCTTGGCATGTCGCAGCGCGGCATGCCTATACCGGGCACTCGCCGGCGAGTCCTTGCCTGCTGCGGAGGAACGATGAGCGGGGGTGGCGACAGTTAGGCTTCAAAGGTGTACGTCGACCACCTCCAGTTGACCGATTTTCGGTCGTACGAGTCGGTCGACCTAGCGCTCGATGCAGGCGTGACCACCTTCGTCGGCGCGAACGGGCAGGGCAAGACCAACCTGGTCGAAGCGATCGAGTATCTGTCGACGATGAATTCGCATCGCGTGGCTTCCGAGGTGCCCCTGGTGCGGTCAGGCGCGGCCCGGGCCGTAGTGCGGGCCAGGGTGCAGGCCGGGCTCGACGATTCGCGGCAGCTGACGCTTGAACTCGAACTCACTCCTGGCAAGGCCAACCGCGCCAAGCTCAACCGTTCGCCGCTGCGCTCGGCCCGCGAAATCATCGGCGTACTGCGCACTGTGGTGTTCTCGCCGGTGGACATCGCAATCGTCAAGGGTGATCCCAGCGAACGCCGCCGTTTCCTCGACGACCTGATCGTCGCTCGTTGGCCGCGGCTGGCCGGCGTACGCGGGGACTACGAGCGGGTACTGCGACAGCGCAACACCCTGCTCAAATCCCTCGGCGGCCGGCTCCGGGATGGTCAGCCGCGGAGTGAGGCTGCGGGCACCTTGGATGTCTGGGACACACACCTCGCACAGACGGGCGCCGAACTGCTCGAGGCGCGGCTTACCACGCTGGCGGATCTGGCGCCGCACGTCAGCAAGGCGTACGCCGACATCGCGCCGACCAACAATGACGCCGCGGCGGAGTATCGAGCGTCGGTGGATCTCAGCGCCCTTCGACAGGCTCAGGGCGCATTGGATGGTCGGGGCGCGGATGGTCGGGGCGCGGATGGTCGGGGCGCATCGGATGGTCAGGGCTCGTCCACTGCTCAGGTTCCGTCGGAACGAGCAGTGCTGACAGACCTCTTGACCAACGCGATGGCAGAGCGCCGGGTCGAAGAGATTCAGCGCGGCGTCTCGCTGGTGGGCCCGCACCGCGACGACATCACGTTGTCACTTGGCATGCTGCCCGCAAAGGGCTATGCCAGCCACGGCGAGTCCTGGTCGTTTGCTCTCGCCCTCCGGCTAGGCAGCTTTCATCTGTTGCGGGCCGACGGCGTCGAGCCGGTGCTGATCCTCGACGATGTGTTCGCGGAGCTGGACTCCATCCGCCGGGAGCGCTTGGCTTCCGGAGTCCGGGTGGCAGAGCAAGTCCTTGTCACTGCGGCCGTCGGCGCCGACGTTCCCGAGCTATTGGCGGGTCGCCGCTTCCGAGTAGCCGATGGTGATGTGACGCCCGATGTCTGAGGAGCAGCGACCGCAGCCCACACCCAGCGACCCGCCGACACACGATCCAACCGGCCTTGAGCTTGCGCAGACCATCGCCCGGTCGCTTGGCGCGCAGGCACGACGGCGGCGGCGCCCCAAGTCGCCTCCGCAGCCCGGTCCCCAAGTATCCGGAGCTCGGGCCGACGATCGGGATCCGAAGCTGCTGTCGGATGCGGTGGAACGGCTGGTGGAGACAAAAGGGTGGGCCACCGAGATCAACCTGCACACCCTGCTGGCCCGCTGGGCTCTCCTGGTCGGTGCCGCGAACGCAGCTCACTCGCAGCCCGAGGGATATGCGGAGACTGTGTTGACCGTGCGCGCCGACTCAACCGCCTGGGCTACCCAGCTGCGATACCTGGCCCCGCAGCTAGTCGCAATGCTGAATGACCAACTGGGGGACGGCACAGTCACCCGGATCAAGGTTGTGGGTCCCGATGCTCCGTCCTGGAAGAAGGGCCGTCGCGCGATACGTGACGGACGCGGTCCGCGCGACACCTACGGCTGACCCGACATGTGCCCAGCTTGTCGAAGGGCGCGCAGCGCATCCGATGGGGGCTCAGCAGGTGGTTGAGCGCGGGTACAACCGAACCCCAGCACTCTTAGGATGCTCGGGTGCTGTGGACCGACCTCAGGATCCTGATCGTCGACACCGGGCGCGTCTGGTGGCGGCTGCTGCCCATGATCATGGGCATCTATCTGCTCGGTTGGCTGGGCTCTGAGCTTGCGTTGCGAGTCGCGGTGATCGCCGGCGACATCAGCCCGTGGCTGGCTCTGGTGCTGTTCGCTTTCAACTTCGTCTGCGTACTTACTGCGGCGATAGTGATCTTGAGCCTGGCCGGTCGCGAGCTGGGCATCAGAGAACTGCTGCCGGTCGACGAGCGGGAGATCGACGACCGTGACACCAGCCTCAGCCGGCTGGTCGCCATCACACTGCTGCCCTTCCTGGCCATGTACGCCGCATTCGGCCAGGTAGCCGAAGCTGCGAGCCGCCTGGTCACCCAGCAGTGGATCCGCTATGGATTCCTGAGCGATCAACAGACGGTGCTGGGCGCTTTGTACGACCTCGCCAGCCAGCATCTTCCCTGGCTGGTGGCCTTGCTTGTGGGTATCTACGTACTGCGCCGGGTGCTCGATTTCGTGGCCGAGCGCACTGGTCTGCGCATTCTCGATCTGCTTGCAGTGCTCGTCGAGTCCTTCTTCATGCTCCTGGTGATCGTGGGAGGCATCCGGGTCTTGCAAACCTTCCAGGCGTGGTTGGAGGGCCGAGCGGTGATGCAGTGGCTCGCTGAGATCGAAGCCGCCGTAGCTGGTTTTCTGGCCATCTTCGCTATTGATCTGCCGGAGATCTTGACTCGGGTGGCATCGTTCCTGTCCGAACAGGTCTGGCCAGTGCTGGTCGATGTGGTGGCGCAGCCGATGCTGTGGCTGGCCGTTGCTGCGCTGGTCTTCGGCTCCAGGGTGCTTTCGCTTGCCGAGCTTTGGCGCAAGGGTCAGCCGTACGCCGCACGCATTCCTGGAGCAACCGCGTTCGCCCGCTATCGCGAGAAGAAAGCATTCCGCCGCCTGGGACCGCCGCCACGAGGCATTCGGCTGGCGGCCGCCCGCTTCCAGGAGGCATTCTTCGGCGACATCGACGACAAATACCTGCCGGCGCTGCATGCCCTTCGCCTGGTGTTTCGCGCCGGGCCGCTGTTCCTCGGCTCGTACATCTTCGTCTACACGCTGGTGATCATCGCCCAGAACTACATCGACTCAGGAATACATTGGCTCGCCGGCGGCCACGAGGCCATGTTCTGGGTTCGCTGGGAGCCCGTATTCGCGCTGCTCCAGGACGCCCTCACCGAGCCCATTCGGTTATGCCTGCTTGCGGTGGCCTTCCGTCGCTGCCTTGAGCTGTTCGCCCAGCGAGCAGCCGACCAGACCGAGAAGGCGGCGCAGCCGGTTGCGACACCGGTCCCGAGGCGCGCTCTGGCCGATGCCGAGGCGCACTCATGACGCCAATCCGCTCCAAGCTCGTACCAATCCTCGCCGCCATCGCATTCGTCGGACTATCGGCGGCTGGCCTGCGGTTCAGCGAGACACCCGAGGATGCCAACTTCGAGGTGATCGACGGCGTATTCGGGGATCCGGTCAAGGTCAACAATGGCGAGGTCACCGTCAGCCAGGTGAAGGTCGGCACCGCCCTCAAGCAGTTCGGCGAGATCAAGGATCGTACTGACGGAATCTTCCTGGCGGTCACCATGACCGGAGCCGCCACTGGCCCGAAACCCTTGGAGATGGCAGCTGGTCGGCTGCTCAGCGGGGACATCCGGTACGAGGGCTATCAGCTCAGCCAGGGCGTCACGGCGCAACCCGGCTTCCAAACCACTATCGACAGCGTGTTCGAGGTTGATCCTGCTCAGATGGAGGATCTCACTATCGAGCTCGGGTCGAATGAGGTCCTTCACGGCTACCAGCAACGGGTACGGATCAAACTCGGCTTGCGACCCGCCAGCGCAGAACAGTGGCGCGCGGCTGCCAGCGGTGTCCTGGAACCGGCCACGAGCACCACCGAGGCGATCCCATGACGGCGGTCCCGATGCGGCGCATTCTCTTCGCGGTTGCGGCGTTCGCCGCGGTACTGATTTATCTGACCTGGTGGGTGACCTATGCCGGCATTCACTACATGCCGCGCTATCGCCTGCTGGCACCCGGTATCAATGGTGAGACTCAGGGCACCACTGTCCGAGTTCTGTCCATGACCCAGTCGGACCAGCTGGCCAATGTCAGCGGTGGTCAGCCGGCTCCCCCGGATCCCGGTGCGGTGTGGATCGTCGCCGAGCTGGAGGCGGTGCGGCATGACCCAGCCAAAGAGTTCTTGTGCGGGAGTGAGCTGATCGGCCCCGAGTGGCGGCAGTGGCCCACGGCGTCGGTGCAGGTGCAGCGTGCCACGCCGTTCTGCCCGCTCGATCTCGCAGTCGAAGCGCCAGTGCGGTTCGAGTCGATCTTCATGGTGCCGACTCGCTATGCCGACCAGCTTTCCGGCATCGCGCTCAGGGACGACTCCTCAGCCGCGCGCACCCCGGTGATCAGACCACCGGAGAAGTAAACAAGACGCCACTGAGGGCCGCATCACATCAATAGGAATTTTCGGGAAGCACGTCGACGGGGAGGTGGAACTGGTTGCCGTGGGTGCCGTTGTGCCAGCCCTCCTCCTCACTCGTCAGGTAATGCTTCCCATAGACCAAGTCCCAGACGACGAAGCGAATTGTGGGCCCGGGGCGGTAGCTGTCTTTGTATTTGAAGACCACTGAGTAAGGGCTGAGCGGCAAGCCGGGCGTGAAGCGGTATCGGGTGAAGCCCTGTGACTCACCCATCCGTACGCTGTCCGGCAGCACGATCTCCTGACTGGCATCGTCCTTGCTGATGAACATGCCGCTGTTGCCGTTGTAGACAGGGCTGATGGACTCCGTGCCAGTGGTCCGGCCCTCGCCGATCATGACGACTTCCCAATAGAAGGTGTCGTCGTAATTCTTCTTGTGTTGCGCCGTTGCCTTGGTGAAGCGGAACTCGTATGGGCCCGTCGTCAACAAGCTGCCGACTGGAACGGTCCTCAGTAGGTCGGTTCGTCTCTTGAAGCCGCCGAATCCCCAGACCGCAACGACCAGCAGCACCAGCACGAGGAAGATCGAGCCGTATACCAGCGATCCCGGAATGGTTTTGCGGCCCGGCGCCTCGGAGCCACTAGGACCGCTGGATGGTGCAGGCCAGGAGGGATCGACAGCGCTCGGCTCGGGAACGGTTGCGTTCTGATGGGAGTCAGCTGGGGCGGGCTGCACCGGCTCAGTGTAAACAGCCGGGGTGTCGATTGAACGCCTCACGGCGCCCTGAGGAGTGGCGGGTGCGTAGGGGGAGTCCTCGGACGGTTCGTACGCCCGCAGACTGGCCACGTAGACCTTGCCAGGCACGCTTTTGTGCGCCCGGAGGTCCGTCCGAACGGCCCATTTCAACATGTCGGCGGGGTAGACTAGACAGGGTCGCCAAGGCGGGTGGACGCCTCGTACGGCCGCACAGAAAGGCCATCGAATCCGCCAACGTGACCATCAAGAACTAAGAGAACCACAACTTTGGCGTGCCGCCTGCGTCACCTTGTCCACAAGGTGAGGTCCGGGCGGCGCACGTCTGACAGGAGTTCCGCGCCGGTGCAGCATTTCGAACAGCCCGACGACGTCAACCCGACCACATCCGACCCCATCGCCCTCAATTCGAGGCCGCATCCGGCGGCAAATGGCGCCCTCAACCACATTGAGCCGGGCGTGTACGACTCGGAGTCGATCACTGTCCTCGAGGGTTTGGAAGCCGTGAGGAAGCGGCCGAGCATGTACATCGGCTCGACGGGGGAGCGCGGGCTGCACCACCTTGTATATGAAGTCGTGGACAACGCGGTGGACGAGGCACTCGCGGGATACTGCGACACGATCCTCGTCCGCATCCTGCCCGAGGGCGGAATCCAGGTCACCGACAACGGTCGCGGCATTCCGGTCAAGGACCATCCCAAGGAGAAGATTCCGGCCGTCACCTTGGCTCTTACGGTGCTGCATGCGGGCGGCAAGTTCGGTGATGGCGGCTACAAGGTTTCCGGCGGGCTGCACGGGGTCGGGGTCTCGGTCGTCAACGGGCTGTCGGCTCGCCTGGTCGTGGAGGTCAAGCGCGACGGCTACCGGTGGACGCAAAGCTTCTCACTCGGCGAGCCGGATGGGTCGCTGGAGCGACTCGAACCAAGCGAGGAGACGGGTACCACCGTCACCTTCTATGCCAGCCCTGAGATCTTCGAGACGACGCACTACTCCTACGACACTCTCGCGGCGCGCTTCCGGGAGATGGCCTTTCTGAACAAGGGCCTCACCATCACGATCGTCGACGAGCGCCCGGACCGCAGGGACGAGGACGGCAATGCCTACGCCGACACCTTTCGCTACGACGAGGGACTGATCGACTACGTCCGCTACCTCACCGGCAGCAAGGAGCCGGTGCACTCCTCAGTGATCGCGTTTGAGGCTGACCGGCCGGACCGGGGCATCAGCCTCGAAGTCGCCATGCAATGGAACAACTCCTATACCGAGTCGGTGCACACTTTTGCCAACACGATCAACACCCATGAAGGCGGTACCCACGAGGAGGGCTTCCGCGCAGCGCTGACCAACACCGCCAACAAGTGGGGCGAGAACTGGGGGCTGATCAAGAAACCAGACGACCGGCTGTCCGGCGATGATATTCGCGAGGGCTTGACCGCGATCATTTCGATCAAGCTCGCCGAACCGCAGTTCGAGGGTCAGACCAAGACCAAGCTCGGCAACACCGAGGCTCGCTCCTTCGTCCAGCAGGTGGTCAACGCACAGCTCGGCGATTGGTTCGAGCAGAATCCCGGCGAGGGCAGGATGATCATTCGGAAAGGTCAGGCGGCTGCCATCGCCCGTATCGCGGCCCGGAAGGCGCGGGACGCGGCTCGTGATCGTAAGGGATTGTTGGGCCGCAGCGGGCTGCCCGGCAAGCTCGCCGACTGCCAGTCGACCGATCCCGAAGAATGCGAGATCTTCATCGTCGAGGGCGATTCGGCCGGCGGATCGGCCAAGGGTGGCCGGGATCCGAGAATCCAGGCGATCTTGCCCATTCGCGGCAAGATCTTGAACGTCGAGAAGGCCCGGATCGATCGGATCCTGCAGAACACCGAGGTGCAGGCGATCATTTCCGCCCTGGGAACCGGCGTTCATGAGGACTTCGATATCGCCAAGCTCCGGTATCACAAGATCATTTTGATGGCTGATGCTGACGTGGATGGCGCGCACATCCGTACCCTGCTGTTGACGTTGATGTTCCGCTTCATGCGGCCGTTGATCGAGGCGGGCCATGTGTTCCTTGGCCAGCCCCCGCTGTTCCGGATCGGCTGGAGCAACGCGCCGCATGAGCTGGCCTACAACGATGCCGAGCGGGATGCGCTGCTTCGCGTCGGAGCTGAGGAAGGCAAGCGACTGCCGAAGGAGAACGCGATCCAGCGCTACAAGGGCCTCGGCGAAATGAACCCCGACCAGCTGTGGGACACCACCATGGACCCGAACAACCGCATCCTGTTGCAGGTCACCCTCGAGGACGCTGCGCAGGCCGACGAGATGTTCTCGATCTTGATGGGGGAGGACGTGGAGCAACGCCGTACCTTCATCCAACGCAACGCCAAGGACGTCCGCTTCCTCGACATCTAATGCGCCCTGAACTTGTCTCACCTCAATGCGCCCTGAGCCTGTCGAAGGGCACGTCGTCGGGCTTCGACAGGCTCAGCCCGCATGTGGAAGGAACCCATGAGTGATATGACTCCGGAGCCGATCACCGACCGGCGGGAGCCGGTGGACCTGCAGGACGAGATCCAAAAGTCTTACCTCGATTACGCCATGAGCGTGATCGTGGGTCGTGCGCTACCGGATGTTCGGGACGGGCTCAAGCCGGTGCATCGGCGAATCCTTTACGCGATGTACGACGGCGGTTACCGGCCGGATCGGGGCTGGAACAAATGCGCACGCGTGGTCGGCGAGGTCATGGGCCAGTACCACCCGCATGGCGATACCGCGATCTACGACACGTTGGTCCGGCTCGCGCAGCCGTGGGTGATGCGCTACCCGCTGGTCTCCGGACAGGGGAACTTTGGATCCGCGGGGAACGACAAGGCCGCGGCCATGCGCTACACCGAGTGCAAGATGGCGCCGCTGGCCATGGAGATGGTGCGCGACATCACCGAGAATGCGGTGGATTTCAAGCCCAACTACGACGGCAAAGAACAAGAGCCCGTCGTTCTGCCGAGCCGCTTCCCTAACCTGCTGGTCAACGGCTCCACCGGTATCGCGGTCGGCATGGCCACCAATATCCCGACCCACAACCTGCGTGAGGTCGCTGCTGCGGTGCAGTGGTCACTCGAGCACCCAGAGGCTCCGGCGGAGGAGTTGCTGGAGGCGGCGATCGAGCGCGTTCAGGGTCCCGACTTCCCGAATGGTGCGTTGATCGTCGGCCGCCGCGGCATCGAGGACGCTTTCCGAACCGGTCGCGGCTCGGTGATCATGCGTGCGGTTGTCGACATCGAGGAAGATCGAGCCGGCCGGACACAGCTGGTGGTCACCGAATTGCCGCACATGGTGAATCCGGACAACCTGGCGCTCAAGATCGCCGAACTGGTCACGACAGGCAAGCTCAACGGCATTGCCGACATCCGCGACGACTCCTCGGCGCGTACCGGTCAGCGACTGGTGATCGTGCTCAAGCGTGACGCCCAGCCGCGGGTGGTATTGAACAACCTGTACAAGCACACCCAGCTGCAGGACACCTTCGGCTGCAACATGCTGGCCCTCGTCGACGACGTGCCGCGTACCCTCCGGCTGGACCAGTTCATCAGCTATTGGATCGGTCACCAGATCGAGGTCATCCAGCGGCGTACCCAGCACCGCCTGGACGACGCGCAGGCCCGCGCACACATCTACCGCGGTTTGGTCATCGCCCTTGATCAGTTGGACGAGGTGATCGCCCTCATCCGGCGGAGCCCGAGCACCGAGGATGCCCGGGAAGGTCTCAAGACGCTGCTGGAGATCGACGACCTGCAGGCCAACGCGATCTTGGACATGCAGCTCCGCAGGCTGGCGGCATTGGAGCGGCAGCGGATCATCGACCAGCTTGCCGAGTACGAGCGGATCATCGCCGACTTGATCGACATCCTGGCCAAGCCCGAGCGGCAGCGCAAGATCATCAGCGACGAGCTCGCCGAGATCGTCGAGAAGTACGGCGACGAGCGGCGCACCGAGCTCATCGCCGCCGATGGTGATCTTTCCAATGAGGACTTGATCCCCGATTCCGAGGTGGTCGTCACGATCACCCGCGGTGGGTACGCCAAGCGCACCAACACCGACCTCTACCGGGTGCAGAAGCGCGGCGGCAAGGGCGTACGCGGGGCGACGCTGCGCGCCGACGACGAAGTTGATCACCTGTTCGTCACCACCAACCATCACTGGATCTTGTTCTTCACCAACAAGGGCCGGGTCTATCGCGCCAAGGTGTGGCAGCTGCCCGAGGCGGGCCGGGATGCCCGCGGCGGCCACGTCGCCGGCTTGCTGTCCTTCTTGCCCGATGAGGAGATCGCGCAGGTCCTGTCGATCCGTGACTACTCGGCGGCGCCGTACCTGCTGCTGGCCACCAAGCGCGGTCTGGTGAAGAAGACCGCGCTTCCGGTGTACGACTCACCTCGACAGGCCGGGATCATTGCCGTGAACTTCCGCGAGGAAGACGACGAGCTGATCGGCGCCGAACTCTGCGGTCCTGATGACGAGGTACTGCTGATCTCTCGGAAGGGGCTCTCGATTCGGTTCCCCGCAAACGATTCCGAGCTGCGGCCGATGGGCCGGGCCACTTCCGGAGTGACGGGAATGAAGTTCCGTCCAGGAGATGAGCTGTTGTCGATGTCCGTCATCCGGGCAGGCGTGACCGATGATGAGCGTTTTGTGTTTACCGTGACTGATGGTGGCTTCGCGAAGCGTACGCACGTCTTCGAGTACCGCCAGCAGGGCCGGGGCGGCCTGGGCATCAAAGCGATGAAACTCAACGAGGACCGTGGTTCGTTGGTCGGGGGACTGGTAGTGACTGACAATGACGAGGTCATCGCCATCAAAGCAAGTGGTCAGATCACTCGCAGTGCCGTTGCCGAGGTTCCGGTCAAGGGGCGTGACACGATGGGCGTCAGGTTCGTTGGGGTGGGTGAGAGCGACTCAGTCGTCGTCATAGCCCTCAACCCCGAGACAACAGCAGAAGCGGCACAACTTGCAGACGGGGCTCCTGCGGGTGATGATTCCAATTCGACCTCGGGCGTGGTCGAGGATGATTCTTCGCTCGAGTCAGGACCGCAAATACCGCCCGTGACCCCACAGGGGGTATCTGAAGATGCGGGGGTCCAGGAGGATGACAGTGAGTAAAGGCAACGCGGAACAGCCCACGGCTCAGGTTCCCAGAGGTCAGAGCTCACCGACCCGCGTCGACGAGGGACGACAGGGCTCACCGCAAAGCCCCGGCACTACGCGTCCACAGAGCCCGACTAGTCCCGGTCCGCGGGATCAGTCCGGAAACAACGGTCCTCAGGACCGGACGCCAACTGGCGCAACCAACAACGTCTCGGCTGCCAAGGTCGAGAGCCGTGAGCCACCGACCCCAAACGGTCAGAGCAAAGGGTCCCGCCAAGAAGCCGCCACTGGCGACCGTCCGGCAGGGTCCTCAAGTCCTCCGTCGGTCGAGCAGAAGCAGGCGACCGCACCGCAGACACAGCAGCCACAGCTGAGACAGTCACCGGCACCGCAAAAGCAGGCAGCGGCACCACAGGAGCAGGCAGGGTCGCCACAAAAGCAGGAGCCGTCCCAGGCACCTCAAGCAAAGCAGCCGCAGAACCAGGCAGCTCAGCCGAATCAGCCGCCGAATCAGCCACAACCGCGACCTCAGGCCGGCGGTCAAGCTGCGAGCGCGGCGACTCAGGAGAAACCTCGTACTCCATCTCCACGAACCCCGGGGACTCCGAATGCACGCCCTGCTGGCGGTATTCCCGTGTGGGATCCGCCCCAGCCGCTCGCTCCCAGAAAGTCCATCTTCGGGCGCTTGGGCTTCGGAAAGAAGACGGAAGAGCCAGAAGTAGGCGGGTCCGCTCCGCCTGCGCAGCAGACTTCAGCTCCTGCAACGCCGGCGCCAAGTTCATCGAGTGGGGCCTCCCCGAGGCCGACCGCGCCGACCACTCAGCCCCGTCCAGTTGCTCCGGTTGGCCCGCAGGCTCGTACCCCAGCTCCGCAACAGCAGCGCCCGACGCCTGTTAACCAACCTGGAACTACAGCCGGTCCGGGAGCCGCCGTGGTCGCTGGTCTGACGGCCGCAGCAACGACCCAGGCTGGGTCGCAAGCGCCGGCCGGGCGTACCGGCACACCGCAGGGTCCGGTACGACCGGGCGAGACCACCGGTCGTCCGGCAGACGTCCAGGGCGGCACCGCCGCACCAGCGGCACCTCCTACTGGACCGCAGGCTCAGATGCCAGCAGCACCGACCGATCCCGCGATGCGGGCGCCGGGGGGTCCGGCACCACACTTCACTCCAGGGGGGCAACCGCTTCCGCCGCCGGTGCAGGCGTTCAGGGACGCGCCGACAATGCGGAACATGCCGGTCGCGGGAGCTCCGGACGTTGGCGTACCGGAGGAGCATCAGGCCGCGAAACACAAGGTGGGCGTCGCCCGGCGAACCCGAAAGGCCAGGCTGCGGTTGTCGAAGCTCGACCCGTGGTCGGTGATGAAGACCTCATTCCTCTTCTCCATCGCGGCCGGCATCATGCTCGTGGCAGCCGTGTATTCCATCTGGACGGTGCTGAGCACCTCCCAGCTCTTCGAATCGGTCAACGACATCGTCCGCAGCGTGGTCTCGACGCCGGGCGACATGACACCGTTCCGGATTCAGGAGTACATCAACACCCAAAAGGTGATGGGTGTGACGGCCCTCATCGCCTGCGTTGATGTAGTGATCTTCACCGCGCTGGCGACGCTCGGGTCGTTCCTGTACAACTTGGCGGCCACCATGCTCGGCGGGCTGGAGATCACGCTCGCCGAGGACTGATGAACCCGACTCTGCTTTTTTGTGACCCCCGGCTTGCCCGGTCGGCCGGGCAACCTACGTTCACGTAGCTTGCGCTCGGTTTGCACTGGTTGCAACGTATGTAAACCGTCAGAAAGCTGTGCAGAGCAAAGCGTTCTCTCACCCTTCAACGTGTAGATCGGAACAGATTTGAGGCGGTCGCTCGGGATCAGATAGCCTTTCGGTTTGTGCCCGTACGGGCATCTCCCAGACATGCGGGCCTATAGCTCAGTCGGTTAGAGCGCTGCCCTGATAAGGCAGAGGTCAGTGGTTCAAGTCCACTTAGGCCCACTCTCGAAAGATTTCTCTGACTAGCCTAAATGGTTCTTCGGAGCGCTCCTGTTGGCTTGGCCCAGCCGTAAGAATCGGCTCCGGGACTCTTTCGGGACTCACCTCAGTTTCCGTGTGTCCAGTTGAAGCACGTTGTCTGAGTC
>Ga0081455_10004224_pt1 | contig 16189 bp, 9 predicted proteins | sample TabmetS3T2R1_FD_70207 | JGI IMG/M metagenome (GOLD analysis project Ga0081455, IMG submission 70207) | Tabebuia heterophylla rhizosphere microbial communities from the University of Puerto Rico - S3T2R1 | ecosystem: Host-associated > Plants > Roots > Rhizosphere ... | reverse complement strand
TACCGCAAGCCGAGCAGCGAGGAGAGCGTCGGTTTCTCCGGCGCGGGTGGCGAAGCCGGCGGCGCGCTCGCCGGCTGGCGGCTTGCCTGTCGACGCCGCGCCTGCGGGCGAGGGGTGGCTGGCGCTCGCTTCACCGTCTCCTCCGGACCTGCCGTGAGCTTCTGCCCCTCGAAGACCGTGGTCTCGCAGGTCCGGTCATCGGCCGTGAGCACCGCGCAAAGCCTTGCGGCGGCGGCGGCATCCGGGATCGGGCCAGCCACCAGATGCACCTGCAGTCCGACACCCTTGCTGCTTTGCCGAATCGCCAACACCGGATTGAGGGTCGCGAGCTGTTTGCCGTGAGTCTTGTTGAGACCGGCCCACAAGGCGCGCAGGCCCTCCAGGGAACTCGCTCCGCCGAGATCGAGCCCGAATTGGGTCGGGGCAACCGGCGCGGCGTCCGCCGCCACCTCAGCGGGAGCCGATGCCGGCGCCGGCGCAATCGCCGCGAGTTGTTGGGGCGGCGCAGACGCGGTGGCCGTGCCGGCGGAGGCGGCCGGAGCCGCAGCGGCCACGGTCGGCTCGCTGGCCAATTTGCCCGGTACCGGCGGGGGCGGCTGAACCGGCTGAATTGCTGCGATTTGAGGGGCTTGCTGCGAGACGCTCACCCTGGCCTGAGCAGAGGGGGAAGACGGCGGTGACGTTTCCACGGGAGCCGGGACGGGCGGCGGCTGCGAGACATTGGCGACGGCGCCGGGAGCCTTGTCGGCGCCGGGCTTGTCCGCTGTGACCCGGTCGGTCACCGGGGACGACGGGGCGGCCGCCAGCGGGCCGGCGGCACGCTGGATCGAGCCGGTCACCGATTCCAACCCTTGTTCAAGGCTGGAGACGCGACCGAAAAGCCGGTCGCGGTCCTTGTTGAGAATGTCGACCGCGGCGGTCAGGCGGCGGGACTCCAGCCTGTTGTCGCGCGCCAAGGCCTGCAATTGCTGGCTCTGTGCGGCGAGTTCCGTCGCGGTCAGATCGGCACGCCGTGTGGTTTCCGGCACTTCGGCCGCCAGCAGGCCGGCGATCAGCGCCACCACGGCGGCGACGCCCCACGAGCCCAGCCGCCACAGCGTCACCCGCTCCGGCTCGTGCTCGTCGGCAATGATGCTGTCCAGCCAATTGCTGGTTTCATCGACATAGCCGCCGGAGGACAGGTTAGACGTCTTGGCCATACAAGCTCGGAATCCGGGCGGCGTTTGCGAATCAATCAGGAAACATTAGCAGTATCGGTCGAAAGGGGCATGGACGGCCTTCATTCCGGCACAACAAGCGTCTTTCCACAGGGTTGCGGGGTGTGGTTTGAAGCACCGGGCGCGGGCAGTGCGCCGCCACCGATCCAAATGAAACAGGCCAACCGAGATCCGATGACCGCACGTTCCTGCCTGACCATCGTCCTTGCCGCCGGCGAAGGCACGCGGATGCGCTCCTCGCTGCCCAAGGTGTTGAACCCGATCGGCGGCAGCACGCTGTTGGCCCGGGTGCTGGCCAGCGTGCCGTGCCATGACGGCGCACGGATTGCGGTCGTGATCGGACCGAACCACGAGGCCGTAGCGCGAGAGGTCGCGCGCACCAGTCCGGATGCGAAAGTCTTCATTCAGCGGGAGCGGCTCGGCACGGCACATGCGGTGCTCGCCGCGCGCGAGGCAATTGCCGTCGGAGCGGACGACATTCTCGTGGTGTTCGGCGACACCCCGCTGATCACGGCGGCGACGCTGGAGCGGCTGCGCCAGGGGCTCGGCGCAGGCTCGGCCATCGTGGTGCTTGGCTTCCGCGCCGCAAATCCCAAGGGGTATGGCCGGCTGATCATGGACGGCGACAGGCTTCTTGCGATCCGCGAGGAGGCCGAGGCCAGCGCGCTGGAGCGCGCCATTGATCTCTGCAATGCCGGCGTCATGGCCTTGCAGGGGCGTGACGCGCTGAAGCTGCTGGATGCCATCGGCCATGGCAATTCCAAGGGCGAATATTATCTGACCGACGCGATCGAAATCGCACGGACGCTGAATCTCCCGGCCTCCGTGGTTGAAACGACGGAGGACGAAGTGCGCGGGATCAACACCAAGTCCCAGCTCGCCGAAGCCGAGGCGGTGATGCAGCAGCGTCTACGCGACGCCGCGATGGCCGATGGCGTGACGCTGATTGCGCCCGAGACCATTTATCTCGCAGCCGATACCACGTTCGGCAAGGACGTCGTGATCGAACCTTTCGTCGTGATCGGCAAGGGCGTGTCGATCGCGGATGGCGCGGTGATCCGCTCCTTCTCGCACCTGACGGAGGCAAAAGTCGGCAAGAACGCCACCGTCGGCCCCTATGCCAGGTTGCGGCCGGGCGCCGTGCTCGGCGAGAGCGTGCACATCGGCAATTTCGTCGAGGTCAAGGCGACGACGCTGGAAGCCGGCGCCAAGGCCAATCATCTGACGTATCTGGGCGACGCCCATGTCGGCGCCGGCACCAATATCGGCGCCGGCACCATCACCTGCAATTATGACGGCTTCGACAAGTACCGCACCGAGATCGGCGCCGGCGCCTTCATCGGCTCCAACACCTCGCTGGTGGCGCCGCTGAAGATCGGCGACGGCGCCTATATCGGCTCGGGCTCTGTCATCACCAAGAATGTCGCATCCGACGCGCTCGCGCTCGAGCGCTCCGAACAGGCGGCACGGCCGGGCTGGGCGGCGCGCTTCCGCGAATTGAAGCAGCGCGCCAAGGCGGCATTAACCGCGCCGGCCAAGACTCGGTCAAGTTAACCACGCCGCCTGTCGTCAACGGCAACAATATTTGAGTAAGATTTGCGGCAATATCTTTTAGAGCATGATCCGGAAAAGCGAACACCGGTTTTTCCGATAAGATCATGCTCAGTCAAAAACCTGAAGCACTCAGCGCTTTAGGATACGCCCGCTCTGGAGATCGCGCCCCGCATGTGCGGCATCATTGGAATTCTCGGCAACAGCCCGGTCGCGGAGCATCTGGTCGATTCGCTGAAACGTCTTGAATATCGGGGCTATGACTCCGCGGGCGTTGCGACGCTTGAGGGCGGCAAACTGGAGCGGCGCCGCGCCGAGGGCAAACTTAAGAATCTCGAAGCGCGGCTGAAGAGTTCGCCGTTGTCCGGGCACACCGGCATCGGCCACACCCGCTGGGCGACGCACGGCAAGCCGACCGAATCCAACGCCCATCCGCACGCGACCGACCGCGTTGCCGTCGTCCACAACGGCATCATCGAGAATTTCAAGGAGCTGCGCGACGAGCTCACCAGCGAGGGCGTCAAGTTCGCAAGCGAGACCGACACCGAGACCGTGGTGCAACTGGTGAGCCAGTTCCAGCGCAAGGGCCTCAAACCGGTCGATGCGGTGAAGGCGACGCTGCCGCGGCTGCGCGGCGCGTTCGCGCTCGCCTTCCTGTTTGCCGGCGAGGATGATCTTCTGATTTGCGCGCGCAAGGGATCGCCGCTCGCGATCGGCTATGGCGATGGCGAGATGTTCGTCGGCTCCGACGCCATTGCGCTCGGTCCCTTCACCGACACGATCAGCTATCTCGAGGACGGCGACTGGGCCGAGCTGACGCGCAAGGGCGCGACCGTCCGCCGTGCCGACGGCACCATCGTGCAGCGCGAGGTGCTGAAGTCAGGCACCAGCGGCCTCGTCGTCGACAAGGCGAATTTCCGCCATTTCATGGCGAAGGAAATCCACGAGCAGCCGGAAGTCGTCGGTCATACGCTGGCGCACTACCTCGACATGTCGGCCGAGCGCGTCGCGCTGCCGATGAAATTGCCGTTCGATTTCGCCAAGATCGAGCGCGTCTCGATTTCGGCCTGCGGTACCGCCTGCATCGCCGGCCAGATCGCCAAATACTGGTTCGAGCGGCTAGCGCGGCTGCCCGTCGACATCGATATCGCCTCCGAGTTCCGCTACCGCGAGGCGCCGCTGCGCAAGGGCGATCTCGCGATCTTCGTATCGCAATCGGGCGAGACCGCCGACACGCTGGCCGCGCTGCGCTATGCGCGCGAGCAGGGCATGCATGTGCTCTCGGTCGTCAACGTGCCGACGTCGAGCATCGCGCGCGAAAGCCATGTCGTGATGCCGACGCTGGCCGGGCCCGAGATCGGCGTCGCCTCGACCAAGGCTTTCACCTGCCAGCTCGCCACATTGGCCTCGCTTGCGATCGCCGCCGGCCGCGCCCGCGGCGTTTTGTCCGACGACGACGAGCGGCGGCTGGTGCAGGCGCTGATCGAGGTGCCGCGGTTGATGGTCGGAACGCTCGCGCTCGAGCCGCAGATCGAGAAACTCGCGCGCGACATCGCCAAGGCCAAGGACGTGCTCTATCTCGGCCGCGGCACCAGCTATCCGCTGGCGATGGAAGGCGCGCTGAAGCTGAAGGAAATCTCCTACATCCACGCCGAAGGCTATGCCGCGGGCGAACTCAAGCATGGCCCGATCGCGCTGATCGACGAGACCATGCCGGTTGTCGTGATCGCGCCCTATGACCGGATTTTCGAAAAGACGGTGTCGAACATGCAGGAGGTGGCCGCGCGCGGCGGCCGCATCATCCTGATGACCGATCCAAAAGGGGCGGCGGAGGCGACCGTGGATTCGCTCGTCACCATCACCTTGCCGGAGATGGCCGCGACCGTGACGCCGCTGGTCTATGCCATTCCCGTGCAACTTCTGGCCTACCATACGGCCGTGATCATGGGCACCGATGTCGACCAGCCGCGCAACCTCGCCAAGTCCGTGACGGTGGAATAGGCAGCGGCTTTTTCCGCCGCTATCTGGAAGCGGCGGCGATCTCTGCTACATATAGGGCGGGACAGGACTTTTTAGGACCGCAATGGCCGACAACGACACTTTGGACTCCGCACCCGTTTCGCCGATGGACCCGACGCCGGAGGTCAGGCACAGCTTTGCCGGCCGGCTGCGTAACTACTTCCTAACCGGGCTGATTGTCGCGGGACCGGTTTTGATCACGGCCTATCTGACCTGGTCCTTCATCACCTGGATCGACGATCTCGTCCGCCCCCTGGTTCCCGTGGCCTACCGGCCCGAGACCTATCTGCCATTCAAGGTGCCCGGATCCGGACTGATCGTTGCGATCGTGGCGCTGACGCTGCTCGGTTTTCTGACCGCAAACCTAATCGGCCGCTCGCTGGTCGATCTCGGCGAGATGGTGCTGGGCCGGATGCCGATCGTGCGGGCGATCTATCGCAGCCTGAAGCAGGTGTTCGAGACGCTGTTCTCCGGCTCCGGCTCGAGCTTCCGCAAGGTCGGGTTGGTCGAGTTCCCGGCGCCGGGCATGTGGTCGATCGTGCTGCTGTCGCAGGCGCCGAGCGCCGACATCGCCACGAGCTTTCCCGGCAATGAGGAGCATGTCTCGGTGTTCCTGCCCTGCGCGCCGAACCCCACCACCGGATTCTTCTTCTATCTGCCGAAGAGCCAGGTGATCGAGATCGACATGAACGCCGAGCAGGCGGCAACGCTGATCATGTCGTGCGGCGTGGTGCAGCCGGGCCGAACTGATCCGAAGAGGAACGTCGTCGCCCTCGCCGACATGGCCGCTGCTGCGCGGCTCGCGCAGGCGAGCAAGGCAACCAAGGTGGACGTGCCGTAATCATCTCTCGTCATTCCGGGATGCGCCGACAGGCGCAGACCCGGAATCTCGCCGTTATTCCTCATTGCCAGATTCCGGGTTCGGCCCTGCGGGCCACCCCGGAATGACCTCCAGAACTTACCCCGCGCCGATCAGCGGCAGCGCCTCGTCCTTCTCGAACAGATAAAGCAGCGTGCGGAGCGCAGCGCCACGCGCGCCCTTGAGCTGCGGATTGTCCTTCATGATGGCGATGGCGTCGTCGCGCGCCTGCGCCGCGAGCTGGCCGTGCAACTCTGGGCGCGCAAGCCGATAGCCGGGCAGGCCGCTTTGGCGGGTGCCGAGCACGTCGCCTTCGCCGCGCAGCCGCAGATCCTGTTCGGCGATGGCAAAGCCATCCGTGGTGTCGCGGATCACCTGCAGCCGCGCCTTAGAGAGGTCGCCGATCGGCTCCTTGTAGAGCAGCAGGCAGGTCGAAGCTTCGCTGCCCCGACCGATGCGGCCGCGCAATTGATGCAACTGCGCGAGGCCGAAACGCTCGGCGTTCTCGATCACCATGATGCTGGCGGCGGGCACGTCAACGCCGACCTCGATCACGGTCGTCGCCACCAGCAGGCCCGTCTCATGCGCGGCAAATTGCGCCATCGCGCGGTCCTTGTCGGCAGCACGCATCTGGCCATGGACCAGGCCAACGCGGTCGCCGAAGCGCTTCTTCAGGCTCTGAAAGCGCTGCTCGGCATTGGTGAGGTCGATCTTTTCGGATTCATCGACCAGCGGACAGATCCAGTAGACCAGCTTGCCGGCCTCGAGCGCACGGCCGATCGCGTCGAACACCTCGTTCAGCCGGCTCGAAGGCACGACCCGGGTGTCGATCGGCTGCCGACCGGCCGGCTTCTCGCGCAATTCCGAGACGTCCATATCGCCGAAATAAGTCAGCACCAGCGTGCGCGGAATCGGCGTCGCGCTCAGCACCAGCACATCGACCGCGGTTCCCTTGCTGGTCAGCGCCAGTCGCTCGCGCACGCCAAAACGGTGCTGCTCGTCGATCACGGCAAGCGCCAGATTCTTGAAGATGACGGGATCCTCGATCAGCGCGTGGGTGCCGACCAGCACATGAATCTCTCCGGCGGCAAGACCGGCGAGGATTGCCGCGCGCTCCTTGCCTTTTTCGCGGCCGGTGAGAATCGCGACCGTCATGCCGGCGGCCTCCGCGAGCGGCGCGATGGTGCGCAGATGCTGGCGCGCGAGGATTTCAGTCGGCGCCATCAGCGCCGTCTGCTGGCCGGTTTCAGCGACCGCGGCCGCCGCAAGCAGCGCGACCACGGTCTTGCCGGAGCCGACATCGCCCTGCAGTAAACGCAGCATGCGGACAGGTTCGGTGAGGTCCTTGGCAATGGCCGCCAGCGCCTGCTGCTGCGAGGACGTCAGCGCATAGGGCAGGGCATCGATGATGGCGCGGCGCAAATGGCCGTCGCCGGCATTGCGCGACCCGGCCGGCCGGCGCAATTGCGCGCGCACCAAAGCCAGCGCCAATTGTCCGGCGAGCAATTCGTCATAGGCGAGCCGGCACCAGAACAGGCCTTGCTCAAGGATGTCGGCCGGCTCGGCTGGCGCATGGATATGGTGCAGGGCCTCGCCGAAGCTTGGAAACTTGGTGCGGCGGAGGGTTTCGGGCGCGATCCATTCCGGCAGCTCCGGAATCTTCGGCAGGGCCTGCGTCACCGCACGCCGCAGCGCGCCCAGCGCAAGGCCCTCCGTCAGCGGGTAGACCGGCTCGATCAGGCTGAGGCCTTTGAGGCCGTTCTCGTCGACGATGCGATCGGGATGCACGATCTGCAGCGTGCCGTCGAACATCTGCGCCATACCCGAGACGTAGCGCTTGGCGCCGACCGGCAGCAGCTTTTCCAGATGCGAGGTGAAGGCGTGGAAATAGGTCAGGACGACGTCGCCGGTCTCGTCGCTGGCATAAACGAGGTACGGCGCGCGCGACCGGCCGCGCGGCGGCGCCTTGTGGCGGTCGATCGTGACCTCCAGCGTGACCACGGTGCCCGGCACGGCATCGCGGATTTTTGGCCGGGCGCGGCGGTCGATCACGCCAGACGGCAGATGAAACAACAGGTCGACCAGCCGCGGCGTGTCGGTGCGGTCCAGAAGATGGCGGAACAGTTTGTCCTGCTTCGGCCCGACGCCGGACAGGGTCGTCACCTGGGCGAACAGCGGATTGAGGACGGCAGGGCGCATCGGACCGGTGGATATTCAAAATCTGGCGGCCATGCTGGCCTGCGCCTGCGTCGAATGCAACGTGCCCCTCTTGATCTTTGACGCGCCATTGAACCCTCATGATCGATTGTGAATCCACTGCGACGAAGCGCTTCCCACACGCCAAAAGGATCGCTATATCCAGCCGCGCCCGGCACGTCCGGGCTTTTGGCGTTGGACGGATTTGGATGCGATGACGGGATCGACGCTCTCGAGCGACGGGCTGGACGCGAGGCGCAAGCGGCTGTTGTTCCGCTGCTGGCATCGCGGCACCCGTGAACTCGATCTCATCATCGGTCGCTTCGGCGACGCGCATCTGGTTGGCCTGTCCGATGCCGAACTTGGCGAGCTCGAACGCATTCTCGATGTGGCCGATCCCGAACTGTTTGCCGCGCTGACCGGCGACGGACCGGTGCCGCCGGTGGCGGCGGGATCAGTCTTCGACAGGTTGAAGGATTTTCGGGTGGCGGACCACGGCGCATGAATCTGCAGGTGAAGACGATCAAATCTCCAGCCGAGCGGCTGCAAGCCGGCCGGCCGCTGACGCTCGCCAATGCCGGCGATGGCGCCGGCGGCCTGATCGCCGCCGATCTCGCGCGCGCGGTCGCGGCCAGGCCGAAAGCCCCCGCCGTCAGCCTGGCGGTGGTCTGCCGGGACGGCTCGCGGATGGCGCAACTGACGCGGGCCCTCGATTTCTTCGCGCCCGACGTGGCGGTGCTGCAGTTTCCGGCCTGGGACTGCCAGCCTTACGACCGCGTCTCGCCGCATGGCGGCCTCGTCGCCCAGCGCGTCACCACGCTCGCAAAACTGTCGAGGCTGAAAGGCAGCGACAAGCCCTTGATCGTGCTGACGACGGTGAATGCGATCCTGCAGCGCGTGCCGCAGCGCGACCTCGTCGCGGCGCAGGCCTTGTCGGTCGCCCCCGGCAATGTGGTGGCGATGGACAGCGTCGTTGGCTGGCTGGAGCACAATGGTTACCAGCGGACATCAACCGTGCGCGAGAGCGGCGAATATGCGGTGCGCGGCGGCATCCTCGATCTGTTCCCGGCCGGGCTCGAACAACCCGTCCGCTTCGATTTCTTCGGCGACACGCTGGAATCGATCCGCACCTTTGACGCGGAATCGCAGCGCACGCTGCTCGACATGCGCGGGCTCGACCTCGTGCCGGTGTCGGAATTCCGCCTCGTCACCGAAACCATCTCGAAATTCCGCATGGGCTATGTCGCGGCGTTCGGCGCGCCGCAGCGGGACGATGCGCTCTATGAAGCGGTCAGCGAAGGCCGCCGCTATCCCGGCATGGAGCACTGGCTGCCGCTGTTCCATGACCGCATGGAGACGCTGTTCGACTATCTCGAGGAGACGCCGCTCCTGCTTGAGCCGCAGGCCGACGATGCCGCGCATGAGCGGCTTTCGCAGATCACGGATTATTATGAGGCCCGCCGCGAGACCATGGGGCAGGCGGGCGGCGGCGCGCCCTACAAGCCGCTGCCGCCGGACCGGCTCTATATCACCGAAGACGAGTGGAAGGGCCGGCTCGCGACGACGGCGCTCGCCAAGCTGACGCCGTTCGCGGTGCCGGACAGCGCCGAGGCGATCGACATCGGCGCCTGGCAGGGGCGCGACTTCGCCCCGGAGAGGCAGGATTCCTCCGTCAACGTGTTCGAGGCGGTTGCCGCCCATGTGCTGGCGAAACAGGCCGAGCGCAAGAAGGTGATCATCGCGTCCTGGACCGAAGGTTCGCGCGAACGCATGTCGCATTTGCTCGCCGACCACAAACTCCACAATGTCACCAGCATCGGCTCATGGCGGACCGTGCAGGCGACGCCGCGCAGCCAGGTGATGCTCGCCGTGGTCGGCATGGAGCAGGGTTTCGAGACCTCGGACATCGTCGTCATCACCGAGCAGGACATTCTCGGCGACCGGCTGGTGCGGCCGCGCCGCTCCAACCGCAAGCTCGAGAACTTCATCTCGGAGGTGACGAGCCTCGCCAGCGGCGATCTCGTCGTCCATGTCGAGCACGGCATCGGCCGTTTCATGGGGCTGCAGACGCTCGAGGTCGGCGGCGCGCCGCATGACTGCCTCGAACTGCATTATGCCGGGGAGACCAAGCTGTTCCTGCCGGTGGAAAACATCGAGCTGTTGTCGCGGTTCGGCTCCGAAGACGCCGGCGTCGCCCTCGACCGGCTCGGTGGCGGCGGCTGGCAGGCCCGCAAAGCCAGGCTGAAGAAGCGCATCCAGGAGATCGCGGGCGACCTGATCAAGATCGCGGCGGAGCGGCAATTGCGCGAGGCGCCGAAGCTCGCGACGCCACAGGGCTCCTATGACGAGTTTTCCGCGCGCTTCCCCTATGACGAAACCGAAGATCAGCTCTCGGCCATCAATGCCACGCTGCAGGATCTGGAAACCGGCCGGCCGATGGACCGGCTGATCTGCGGCGATGTCGGCTTCGGCAAGACGGAAGTCGCGTTGCGCGCGGCGTTCGCCGCAGCGCTCGACGGCAAGCAGGTTGCGGTGGTGGTGCCGACCACACTGCTGGCGCGGCAGCATGCGAAGACGTTCACCGAACGCTTCAAGGGCTTTCCGGTCACGGTCGCGCAGGCCTCGCGCCTGGTGCCGACCAAGCAGCTCAACCAGGTCAAGACGGACCTCGCCGAAGGCAAGATCGACATCATCGTCGGCACCCACGCGTTGCTCGGCAAATCCATCAAGTTCAAGGATCTCGGCCTGCTGATCATCGACGAGGAGCAGCATTTCGGCGTCGCGCACAAGGAGCGGCTGAAGCAATTGCGCTCCGAGGTGCATGTGCTGACGCTGAGCGCGACGCCGATACCACGCACGCTGCAGCTGGCGCTGACCGGCGTGCGCGACCTCTCGATTATCGCCTCGCCGCCGGTGGATCGGCTTGCGGTGCGCACCTTCGTTGCGCCGTTCGATCCGTTGATGATCCGCGAGGCGCTGCTGCGCGAGCGCTACCGCGGCGGCCAGGCGTTCTATGTCTGCCCGCGCATCGACGATCTCGGCGAAGCGAAAGCCTTCCTCGACAAGCATGTGCCGGAACTGAAGGTCGCGGTTGCGCACGGCCAGATGCCGCCGGGCGTGATCGAGGACATCATGGGCGCGTTCCTCGACGGCAAATATGATATCCTCTTGTCGACCACGATCATCGAGTCCGGCCTGGACATCCCGACCGCCAACACGCTGATCGTGCATCGCGCCGACATGTTCGGCTTGGCCCAGCTCTATCAATTGCGCGGCCGCGTCGGCCGCTCCAAGCTGCGCGCCTATGCGCTGTTCACGCTGCCGGCCACCCACAAGATCACGCCGCAGGCGGAGAAGCGGCTGAAGGTGCTGCAGTCGCTGGAAAATCTCGGCGCCGGTTTCCAGCTCGCCTCGCATGACCTCGATTTGCGCGGCGCCGGCAATCTGCTGGGCGAACAGCAGTCCGGCCACATCAAGGAGGTCGGCTTCGAACTCTACCAGTCGATGCTGGAAGAGGCGATCGAGGCGCTCAAATCCGGGATCGCCGAACCGGTCGCTGACCGCTGGTCGCCGCAGATCACGCTCGGCATGCCCGTGCTGATCCCGGAGGATTACGTCGCCGATCTGTCGGTGCGGCTGTCGCTGTATCGCCGACTTGGCGATCTGCAGGACGAAGAGGCGATCGAAAATTTCGGCGCCGAATTGCGCGACCGATTCGGCCCGCTGCCGGACGAGGTGCGCTATCTGTTCAAGGTGATGGCGATCAAGAATTTCTGTCGCCGCGCCAATGTCGAGAAGGTCGATGCCGGACCGAAGGGCGCTGTCATCAGCTTCCGCGACAACAGCTTTGCCCATCCGGACCGGCTGATGACCTTCATCCAGCGGCAGGGCCCGTCGGCCAAGGTTCGTCCCGACATGAAGATCGTGTTCCTCGACGAATGGGACAGTGCCGACGAGCGGGTGAAGGGCGCGACCGACATCATGCGCAGCCTTGCGGAGTTGGCGGAAGGCCGCAAGGCCGCCTGACACAAGTACGGTTTTCGCGCGGCATGCCAGATGCTGACGCAGGCCCGACTCATTGTGGCCACAGACGGGTGGCGATCATGGCGCTGTGCTCGCTCATGATTCGCCGGGACCGCCCGCCATGTCGCATCCAGATCGCTCGAAGGCCTACCGGACGGCGATCCTGTTGAAGGCCGCGCGGCAGCGGCAACATGATGATCACACGCTGGCCGCGCGAGCGGTGCGGGAACTTCTCGACGTGGCCCGTCCGTTGGCGACCCGGTCGATGGAGATCGAATATGCGCAGGCGCTGGCATATCTGGCGCTGAACACGTTGTACGAACGCCTCTGCGGGGACGATGCATCGGCCGATATGTGGTGGGCCGATGCCGAACGCGCGGTGGAGGCCTGGAAGGCACTGTTGCCGAGAGGCCCGGAAGGCCCGCCCGTGCTGCTTACGACGCCACCCGCTGGCCATGCAGCCGCGCGAACGCCGACTCCGGCGTATCGTCCGGCTTGACGGTTGCAAGCGTCACCGACGGATCAATTCGCGTTTCCGCGCCAAGCGCGGTCTGCCGCAGCACGCTGGCGAGCCGGCGCGCGATGACGTGAGCGCTGCGCAGATCGGTTTCCGCAAAAGCCGTGACGATGGAATCCTCATGCAGCGCGGCAAAATCGGTGCCGCGGAGCAAGCGCGCCAAAATCCGCGCGGCGTCGCGGCGGGCGCGGGCGTCGGCGCCCTCGAAGGAGAAGCGCGCGGCCGATAGCGCGGTGCCGGTTTCGATCGCCTCGGTGACGGCCTTCGACCAGTCGGTGACAAAGGCATCTGATGTCAGCAAGCCGGTCGACGGATCGACCAGGCCGCCCGCGTCCAGCGCCTTCAACGTCCGCATCAACCGCATCTCGAATGCGTGCTGGCGCGTCAGCGGCACCGCATGAGCAACCACCTGTTCGGGTGCACCACGCATGATCTGCAAATTCGGCAGATCGGGCAGTGTGCCGCCGGCAAAACTACCTGACACGATGACGGGAAGATTGCGAAACCGCACATCCTCCGAGAGCACCGTGAGGAACGCCAGCGCCACGCGGTGGCTGAAGCCATCGCCCAGAATGACGGCATCGATGTCGCGGCCGTTCAAGTGCTTCGCCGCGGCCTCGACCGAAAGCGCGCCGACCACCGCCATGCGCTCGCCGAGCGCAACCGACAGCGGCGCATAGGCCCGGCCGCGTCCGACCAGGAGGGCCGCCGCGTCCTGCAGCGGATCGCCGTCCGGGAGTCGCACCGCACTGTCGGTGAGCCGGCGCAACACCGTCATGTGGGCGGTGCGAACCCGAAGCGCTGCGGTCAGGCGTGCATCCAGCCGCTCAAGACCGAGTTCGGTGGCAAAGGGCAGCGCATTGTGCGGCGGTTCGTCGATCCGGCCGAGCACAATAAGCGGGGTATAGTGCGCGGTGGCCTCGCAGCCGGCGGCGAGCGCGGTCAGTTCGGGCTGCGGCCCGCCTTCGAGATCGGCAATGACAGCGCCGGGCTGCACGTCGGCAATCGCCGCCGTCGCATCCTTCCAGCGGCTGTGGACGATCGGAAACGCGCCGAAGGCGGCAAGGCGCGCCTCGAGCGGCGATTGCGCGGCCGAGCCGACCAGGACGATGGGGACTTGCGAGGACATGGGCGAAAAGAGACTGGACGCACGGATGGGCTGAGTGAAAAACGAGCCCCGGACTTTAGCGTCGCAGCCTTAATGCGCGGTCAATACCAGCAGCAAAATCATCAGCCCGCCGCCGTGCGGTCCCGGAACGCCTCGACCATCAGCGGATTGAGGCCGAGTTCGGCCAGCGCGGCGCGGGCACGGGAATTCTCGGAGGCGCGGCCGGCGAGGCGATGCCCGCTCATGCGGTCGGGCAGGGCGGTCAACATCGCGCCCTGCGCCAGCCGCTGCGCCCATTCATTGAGGTCGCGTGCGAGGAACCGATAGCCGCCCACAGCCACGATGCCTGAAGGCGGCGAGGTGATGCAGATGGCTTGTGTCTTGCGGTCGAGCCGGGCCGCATAACCAGTGTCGACATAATCGGCGGTTTCGGCGAGCAGGGTGCTCAGCGTCTCCTCCGAACGCCGCGGCGGCGCGTAGGCGGCGAGCGGCACCATCGGGCCCTTCAGCCCGAGCGTACCGGCGCGCGTCAGCACGGCCTCGCTCGCCATCGCCGTCGGCGCCCCGCCGGCTTGAGATCGCGGCACCTGGTGGATCGGCGCCGGATCGCCGTCGGCGCCGCGACGCAAGGCCAGCAGGCCGATTTCGCCAAAGGCGTAGAGATCGGTGAGGGCGGCCGGGCCAAACCAGCTCGCGCTGCCGGCCGCCTGTTCCGGCGTCCGCCACAACCCGATCACGCTGCGCAGCGACGTCTGCACGGCGCGGAAGTCGCGCTCGCCGATCCGCAACAGCAGCGGCGCCGGTGCCACCAGCACGTCGCAGCCTTCATCGGCGATCTGCCGCCACATTGCGTCGGCGTCGAAGGGGTGATGCAGCGCCAGCGTGCCACCGCTGATCAGCCAGGCGACGAGCCCGGTGCAGAGCCCGGCGAAGCTGGACGGCGTCAGCGTCGAGAGGATCCGCGCGCCTTGCCGGATGTCGGCGTCCAGCACCACGGCAAGGCCGCCGGCAATGGTCTGCGCCTCGCTGCGCGGGATCACACGGGTGCCTTCGGCCGTGACGTCGAAGGTGATGAGCGCGGCTCGCTTGATGTCGGTTGGCGGAAAGCGCAGCGGGTCATCGGATGGTCTGGCCAGCACATCATCGAGTGAGGCCATGCCCTCGGGCAATTGATCGCCGAAGCCGCAGACATGGCGGATCGAGAAGACTTCGGCCGCCGCCTGCATCATCAAATCGGCATGGCTGACGCCATCGATCCGCGCCGTCGTCACCAGCGCGCGGGCGCCGATGCGATTGAGCGCATCGGTCAGTTCGGCGTGACGCCACAGCAGCGGCAGCCATGCCGCGACCAGGCCCGCGCGCCACAGCGCCAGCGTCGTCAGCACGGCTTCCACCGTATTCGGCAATTGCAGCGCGACGATCGAGCCCTCGGGAAGGCCTGCGCTGATGAAGTGAGCCGCGAGCGCCGACACCGCGTCGTCGGCTTCCGCGAAGGTCAGCCGGCGCGGCTCGCTCCCCGTCACGCGCACTTTGTCGAGCTGATCGGCGAGGGCGAGTTCGGCCGGCTTGCGCGCGACGCTGCGGCGGAAAATCTCGTCCAGCGAGGGCGCGCCGCCGACGGGTTTGTCCCGGTCAGGACTTACCCGGTCAGAGCTTACGCGGTCAGAACCTGCGCGATCGAGGCTTGTGCGGTCAAAACTTGTGCGGTCAAAACTTGGCATGTTCATCGCGAAGCCTTTCCGTTCAAGTCGCCGTGTCGATCAACGCTTCTGCCACCACGTCTCCGGCAGGTAACCGATCAGCGAGGATTTTTCCGGCCGCTCGATCCGGTCCCAGCGCGCGACCCACTGTCCCGGTACGCTGAACACCGGGATAGTGTAGAAGCCCGACATCAGGAGCCGGTCGAGCGCACGCACCGCATCGACAAAGGCCCGCCGCTCCCGCGTCTCCAGCAGTGCACCGATCATGGCATCCACGCCGGGGCTCCTGACGCCCATATAATTCCTTGTTCCCTGATTCTCGGCCGCTTTGATACCGAAATAGAAATATTGCTCATTGCCGGGCGACAGCGACTGGTCCCAGCGATTCTCGATCATGTCGAAATCGAAGGCGAGGCGGCGCTGGTCGAACTGGACGGCGTCGGTGACGCGAACCGAAGGCTCGATCCCGGCGCGCTTCAGGTCGCGGGCAAAGGCCAGCGCAATGCGCTCCTGGTCGCGGGTGGTGACCAGGATCTCGAAGGTGAACGGCTTGCCGTCGCTCTTGCTTCGCAGCACGTTGCCGGCGAGCTCATAGCCGGCCTCGCGGAGGAGGCCGAGCGCACGGCGCAGCGTCTCCCGGTCGCGCCCGGTGGCATCGCTGACCGGCAGGCGGTAGCTGCCATCGGCGATGTCGGGCCTGACTTCGCCGGCATAAGGCGCCAGCAGCTTTGTCTCAGCCTCGCTTTCCGGACGACCGGCGGCGGAGAGCTCCGAGCCCGCGAAATAGCTCGGCGAACGGCTGTAAAGATCGAAGAAATAATTGTGGTTGATCCACTCGAAATCGAACAGGAGTGTCAGCGCCTCCCGGACGCGAATGTCGGAGAATTGCGGCTTGCGGGTGTTGAATACGAGATAATGTGACGGCTGCGGCGCGCCGTTGTCGATCGTCTCCCTGATCACCCGTCCGTCCTTGGCCGCCGGAAGATCGTAACCTGAACT
>Ga0081455_10004223_pt1 | contig 16195 bp, 14 predicted proteins | sample TabmetS3T2R1_FD_70207 | JGI IMG/M metagenome (GOLD analysis project Ga0081455, IMG submission 70207) | Tabebuia heterophylla rhizosphere microbial communities from the University of Puerto Rico - S3T2R1 | ecosystem: Host-associated > Plants > Roots > Rhizosphere ... | reverse complement strand
ACGACATCGTGCAGGACGGCCGGCGGCGGCCCTTCGAGATTTTCATCAACTCGAAGAACATGGAGCACTACGCCTGGACGGTCGCGCTGACGCGCATGATCTCGGCGGTGTTCCGGCGCGGCGGCGATGTGAGCTTCATCGTGGACGAGCTCAAGGCCGTGTTCGACCCGCGCGGCGGACAATGGATGGAAGGCCGCTACGTGCCGTCGCTGCTCGCCGCGATCGGCGACGTCATCGAAAAGCATCTGGTCGCGATCGGCTTTCTGGCCCGCGGCCGCGAGCCCCAAATCGAGCCGCCGCCTGTGGTGGGCGATGTCGAACTTATTGCCTCGACGCCCGTGCGGCCGCGCGGATGCCCGCGCTGCGCCAGCGCCGGCCTTGTACGCTCCGAGAACTGCGACGTCTGCCTCAATTGCGGCTACTCGCGCTGTGGGTAGGTTTGGGTTGAATCGCCCCAAACCCGGTGTCACCCCCGGGCTTGACCCGGGGGTCCAGAGTTAGGGAACCTCGAGCGTGGTGCCTGGATTGCCGGATCAAGTCCGGCAATGACACGGAGTTTGAGCACATGCCGTTGTAATTCCACATGAGCGCACCCTGCTCTAAGTGCTGCAGGTCGCTTGATCGTGCCCCAGCTGCATGCTCAAGTTTCCTTGAATAACCAATCAAGGGAACAGGGAGAGCGCGCGATGGCCGCAAGCGGAGCGTTCACAGGACAGGTCGTAACCGTCGTCGGCGCGGGCGCCGGTCTCGGACGCCAATATTGCCTCGACCTCGCGGCCGAGGGTGCGCAGGTGGTTGTTGCGGGCCCGAGTGCCAGCGTCGACGCCGTGACGGACGAGATCAAAAAAGCCGGCGGGGATGCGACGGTGTGCCGTGCCGACGCGCGCGACGGCAAGGCCGTCATCGATGCGACCTTGAAAGCTTACGGGCGCATCGACAGCCTGATCGTCAACGCCGGCATCCTGCGCGACCGCTCCTTCTCCAAGATGACTGAAGCCGAATGGTCAGCGGTGTTCGACGTCCATCTGAACGGCACCTATTCCTGTATGCGCGCCGTGTGGCCGGTGATGATGGACCAGCGCAAGGGCCGCATCGTGCTCACATCGACGTCGGGCTCGCTCTACGGCAATTTCGGACAGGCCAATTACATCGCGGCAAAGGGCGCGGTGAACGGATTGGCCTTGACGCTCGCCCTCGAAGGCAAGAGCCGCGGCATCGTGGTCAACGTCATCGCGCCGGTCGCGCTCACGCGCCTGACCGAGGACATCTTCACCGACGAGGTGAAAGCCGCCTTGCCGGTCGAGGGCGTGTCGCCCTTCGTCTTGGCGCTCGCGCATCCGAGCTGCGCCGAGACCGGCGCCATCATCGAAGCCGGCGGCGGCTGGGCGGCCAAGTATCGCCTGGAGCGGTCCGGGGGACGGCGCTTCGAGGGCCGCGACCTCAATGTGACGAATGTGCTCGCCCATTGGGACGACATCGTTCGCTTCGACGAGCGGGCCGATCACCCCACAGGGCCGATCGACACCATGACGGCCTGTGTGGGACCCGGGCTCGCCAAGCGCCTGCTCACACACGGGAGCTAGTCCCGCGCCCGGAGGCGATCTTCGATTGCGCTCCGGGGAGCGAGTGGGTAACGTGCCGCCCGCTTTGCCGACGGGCTCTCGCCCTCTTGTCCGTCTTTTGACGGACAAGCCGCCAAAAGGGGCGCGGCAGCTCAGCGACTTGCGAGAATTGGGGCGTAGCCAAGCGGTAAGGCACCGGATTTTGATTCCGGCATTCGGAGGTTCGATCCCTCCCGCCCCAGCCATTCGGTTCAGCTAGAGAGCGACCGCAGGCAGAACGTTCAACCAAATTCCGACTTGAACGGCGGAGGCCAACGCGGCGAGAACCGTCAGCACGATGGCCAGAAGCTGAAGTCCGCGACGCCGTCCGCTGAAGGCGCGGGCGACATTTGCGATCAGGTCCTGGCCGAGCAGGTTGAACTGATCAGAGAGAAAATCGAAATTCTGATAGATGGCTTTGACGTGATTTCGGAGTTCGTCACAGCTCATGTTTTCGATGTCTTGAGGCGTGAACGGCAGTGGCGAGCGATTTGGCAGCCCCCGCATATAGTCTTTCAGAAACTGCTTTTGGAGCGTTCGGGCTTGCGCCGTCGAGCGTATCCATAGGAACAACGACAGCAGAAGGACGGTGAACGTGATTGAAATTGCGGCGATCCAGAAGCCGGAGCTCGCGACGACCTGATAGGCGTCACGCAAATATGCCGGCACCCCCTCGACACTCGGCTGCATAGCTCCCCCCGGGTACGCAGGCTCTGGGCCTAAGCTCAGCCATATTCGCCCAGGTTTGTTCTTTGAGCATAGCCAAAAAGGTGTCGGAACTACCTTTTTGGCGGGTTTCGACACCACGCCGGTGAACGGCCCCCTTCCTATGGAGGCCCGAACGGACCTGCGGAAAGCCTGCTTGTCTGCGGCTGATGCCCGCCTTCATTGGTCCAGAAACTGGATGAGTTTTGGCGGGTGGGCCCCTATGATGCCCGCGAAGAAATAAGACCAATCGCGATCCTTCGGGGCCTGGAGCCCACGGGGGAGATCCGGGAGAGCGACATGAACCTGGTGGAGCGCAGCACCCCCAAGGGCCCCAACGCCTACGACGTCGTCGTCATCGGGGCGGGGTTCTCCGGCCTGAACGCCCTCCATGTTCTGCGCGAGCGGTTCAAGGTGCGCGTGTTCGAGGCGGGCGATGGCGTCGGAGGCACGTGGTACTGGAACCGCTACCCCGGTGCCCGTTGCGACGTCGAGAGCCTGGATTACTGCTACACCTTCTCCCGCGAGCTGTACCGCGACTGGGACTGGAGCGAGCGCTACGCCACCCAGCCGGAAATCGAGCGTTACGCCAATTGGGTGGCGGATCGTCTCGACCTGAGGCGCGACATCCAGTTCTCGACCCGCGTGATGTCGGCGGTGTTCGACGAGGATGCCAATCTCTGGACTGTGACAACCGACCGGGGCGATGTCGTCACCGCGCGCTGGGTGATCGCGGCCACGGGGTGTCTCTCGGCGCCGAATAAGCCGCCCTTCAAGGGGATCGACTCCTTCAAGGGCGAGATCTACCAGACATCGCTGTGGCCGAAGGAGCCGATCGACTTTAGGGGCAAGCGCGTCGCCGTCATCGGGACCGGCTCCTCGGGCATTCAAGCCATCCCGCAGATCGCCGAGCAGGCGCTCCATCTCACGGTGTTTCAGCGCACCGCGAATTACAGCATCCCGGCGCGCCAGGGCCTTCCTTCGCCCGAATATGTGGCGACCCGGAAGGACGAAGACCATTTCAACGATTGGCGCGCCCGCGCGGTGGTCGCGCCCCAAGGCCTTCCCACCGAACCGATGGCGTTGAAGGACCTGCCGCCGGAAGAGGCGCAGTCCGAGCTCGAACGGCGCTGGGCGCTGGGCGGGCTCAGCGAAATCCTGTCCCCGTTCTATCTCGTCGGGTCGTCCCACGAGGAAAACAAGATCCACGCGGATTTCATCCGCAGCAAGATCCGCGAGACCGTGAAGGATCCGAAAACCGCCGAGCTTCTGTGCCCCGACGATCATCCGTACACGGCAAAACGTCCCTGCGTCGACACCGGCTATTTCGAGACGTTCAATCGCGCCAACGTCTCCCTCGTCAGTGTGCGCAACAATCCCGTTGCAGAGGTGACGCCGGACAGCCTGCGCCTGCAAAACGGCGAGGAGTTCAAGATCGACGTGCTCGTGATGGCCACGGGGTTCGACGCCATGACCGGCGCGCTCACGCGGATGGACATCCGGGGCCGGAACGGCGTGTCGCTCAAGGATGCGTGGTCGCACGGACCGCGCACCTATCTCGGCCTTCAGACCGCGGGCTTTCCCAACTTCTTCATTTTCGTCGGGCCGGGCAGCCCGTCGGTGCTGTCGAACATGATCCTGGGCATGGAGTACCACGCCCAATACATCAACGATTGCCTCCGCTACCTCTGCGAACGCGGCATCGAAACCATCGAAGCCAGCCCCGAAGCCCAGGATGCCTGGGCCGCGCATATGGAGGAGTGTGCGGGCGCCACGATCTACAACGACACCGCGTCGTGGTGGCGCGGCGCCAATGTGGAAGGCAAGCCGCAAGGCTTCATGGTCTATCTCGGCGGCTGGCCGCTTTACACGCAGAAATGCGCGGAATCGGCCGCGAAGGGCTACGCCGGCTTCATCCTCGATGGCCAGCGCGTCGCAGCTGAACCGGTCGCCTGAACAGCTATCCCGCTATTTGGCGCCGCCGAAAAAGACATTCGTCATCAGCAGCGAGTCCATGTACTCGTAGGACTTGACGATCTTGCCGTTCCGGAATGTCAGCAGGAAATGGTACTTGTTGCGGTAGGGCTTGCCCGACACGTGGATCGCGTCGCCATGCGCCATGATCGCGACCCTGTCCTCCTCGGCCGTCATTTCATCGACGATGATCTTGAGACCCGTTTCCGGAAAGAGCGGCGTCAATTGAGCGATGAGGCCGCGGATATTCTCGCGCCCCTTTGTTTCGGGCGGCAGCGGTGTTTCGCTCTGCAAGATGATGGCCCCGTCGTCGGCGAAAAGATTGGCGACCGCGTCGGCGTCGCCTTTCGCGATCAGCTCCAGATAAGCGCGCGCGACTTTCTTGTTTGCAGCAAGATCGGCCATCACAGTCTCCCATAATTTTTGCGCCACAGCAGGCTTCGGAGCCCACTGTGGCGCAAATGATCGGCTCAAGTCAAAGCACGCGTGCCTTGTTATGCCCCTTCCGGAAGCGGAAACCCGCCGTCGATCTTCTTGCCCGGCGTGAAGGATGCCGGCACCGTCGCCCAACCATTGATCGACGAGCAGGACGTGTATTGCCGGGTCTTCGCATGATCGATCTTGTAGTCGGGGATCCGGGCCAGAACTTCCTTGACCATCACTTCGAACATAATGCGGGCGAGGAAGGATCCGACGCAGCGGTGAATGCCGCCGCCCCAGCCCACATGGGGATTGGGCAGCCGATCGAGAATGATCTCGTCCGGCCGCTCGAATACGGTCTCATCGCGATTGGCCGAACTGTATCCCAGCAGAACGGGATCGCCGGCGCGCAACGTTTGCCCGCCCACTTCGACATCCTTGGTCACATGGCGCGGCATGGTGTGAACCGGCGTATAGAAGCGCACGAACTCTTCCGTCGCCACGGGAAAGAGCGCGGGATCGTCGATGAGCCGTTGCCGCGCGTCGCGATTCTTGTCGAGATAGATGAGCACGTTGGAGGTGAGCGCCGTCGTCGTGTCGACGCCTCCGAGCAAGACCAGAACGCCCGTTTCGCGCGCCTCTTCCAACGTGACCCGCCGGCCGTCAATCTCCGAATTCGCAATATGGCTGAGGAGGCCCGGCCGCGGCGTCTTCTGACATTTCGCGATTTCCTCACCGACGCGGTCCCTCAGCCAGCTCATGCTCGCCACCACATGGCTGAACTCCGGCGCGCTCTTCGGCACTGCCGCCATATCGTGACAAGGATCCGACCACTGCTTCCAGTTTTCGAACGGCACGCCCAGGAGATCCATCGTCATCAGCGCCGGCAGCGGATTGGCGAGATCGGCGACAAAGTCGCTTTTGCCGCTCTCGATGAAGCGGTTGACGAGCGTGACGGCAAGCGCTTGCGCGGTTTTGCGCCGCGCCTCGAGCGACCGGGGCCCGAAGTAAGGCGCCAGGATCGAGCGAAACTTGTTCCAAACGGGCGGATCAAGCTCGATCGGAATTTGAACCGGCATGGGAGTGGGCGGAATGGTCTTGCCCTTGGTCCCGACGCCCGTGGCCGGATCCCAGATTTTCTCCGACGAGAACGTCTCCCAGTCCCGAGCGCAACGCATCAAATCCGCATGGCGGGTGATCACCCAGTAACCGCCATGGTTCTTTGACCAGGCGACCGGATGCTCCTTCCGCAAGGCGCGGTATTGATCGGTCCAATACTTGGCGTATTCCGGGGACTGATGATCGAACTCGACCGCGTCGCGGTCGGTAACGCGCATGTCATCCATGATACGATCTCCCGTTCTCAATAGCGTCGAGCGGCGGCAGTGATGGCCTACGCTCTGCCTTGAACCCATTTTGCCTTATGGCCCTAAGTTTTTGTTGCCTGTCTCGGCAACCCCTTCTTACGTTTACCCTCTTAGCGTCCGGAAAAACGCGCGGATATCCTTGATCATGGCCTCCGGCTCTTCCATGGCGGCGAAGTGGCCACCTCCGGGCAAGACCGTCCAGCGCTTGAGATTGTAATAACGCTCCGCCCAGCGGCGCGGCTGCACGAAGATCTCGCCGGGCAGCGCGACGATCGCGGTGGGCGCCTCGATCACCGGCTTCCGGTCATGTGACCGGACCCAGGGATGGTGGGCCATCTCGTAATAGTAGCGCATGGAGGTACCGATGCTCTCGGTCACCCAATAGAGCATCACGGTCGTGATCAGGTCGTCCTTGCTGAAGCGCGATTCGACGTTGCCATGGGTATCGCCCCAGGTGCGCCGTTTCTCGACGATCCATGCGGCGAGGCCCATGGGCGAGTCCGCGAGCGCAACGGCCGGCGTCTGAGGCTTGGTCATGTGCAGCGCGGAGTAGCCGCTCTCGTTCTGAAAGAAATTCAGCTTCTTTTCGAGCCACGGCTGTTCCTCGGGACTGTAATCCTCCGGGGTCGGACCATCCGCGTTGCCGGCCATGATGTCGAGATTGACGGTCAGATGGATGTGCACGCCGATCACGCGGTCGGCGTATTTGTGACCGAGCTGCGTCGTGAGAATCGAGCCCCAGTCGCCGCCCTGGGCCGCGAACCGCTTGTAGCCCAACTCGTCCTGCATGAGCTTGACCCAGAGATCCGCGGTGTTGTGGCAGTTGATGCCGGGCTTGGTCAGCGGCGTCGAATATCCGTAGCCCGGAAGCGAGGGCACGACGACGTCGAATGCGTCGTTCGGATCGCCGCCGAACGATGCGGGATCGGACAACGGCGCGATCACCTTCTGCAAATCCCAAAAGGTCCACGGCCAGCCATGAGTCATGATGAGCGGCATGGGATTCGGGCCCTTGCCGCGCTGGTGAATGAAGTGGATGGGCAGTCCGTCGATTTTGGTGCGGAAATGCGAAAATGCATTCATCTTCCGCTCTTGCGCGCGCCAATCGTATTTGTTGACCCAATAGTCCGCGAGTTCCTTCATGTAGGCGGTGTTCGCGCCGTACTGCCAATCGTCGTTGGCGAAATCCAGCGGCCATCGGGTCCGAGCGACGCGCTCTTTCACGTCGTTCAGAACCTCGTCGGAAACGTGGATCGAAAACGGCTCCATTAACGTGCCTCCCAGGAACGGCGCACCTTGGACTGCGCCCTATGGCTGCGTTTCAGGTTCAGGGTGCAGCAGCAATATCCACCTATTGTCACCCACGCGCAGAGTACGCGCTAGGGGACAGCATTTGTCGCTTGTCTCCAAGCGAAATCCGGCTTTTCATAGCAACATAGCAGTTCAAAAACTGCCGCCCATATCGATAGTAAACCGAGGGCTAGCCGGCCCCAAAAACGGGGAGCGTCCAGCGATGAAAGTCAGAATTAAAGATCATGTGTGCCAGGGCCACGCGCTGTGCCGGATGGCTTGTCCCGAAGTCTTCTTCTCCAAAGAAGAAGACGGCCACGCCTATGTCGAAAGCGAGCTCGTTCCGGCGGGCCTCGAGGAGAAGGTCTATCTGGCTCAAGAGAGCTGCCCCGAGGACGCGATCGAGATCGAAGCCTGACGATCGAGTGCTGTCGGCAGCACCGAGGCAACGAGACCAGCTTTCTTTTCTCTGACCTCATCCTGAGGTCAGAGCTCGGATCAAGAGCACCGGTGAAAGCCTGTGCTCACCGAACTACTGCTGAATGCCGATCGTAATCTTGCCTGTCGCGAACAGCTTGCCGGGATCTGCGTTCCAGGCATCGACGTTGACATGGGCGACGCGCTGGCCGAGCTTGACGATGCGTCCAAGCGCGCGATTGGGCGACATCGGCCCCGGCCGGAGATAGTCGACCGTCATAGAGACCGTCGCAAGCGATGGCGGCTTTTCGCCGTTGCCCTTCTGGCGCAGCGCATCCAGCACGGCCAATCTCGCCGCATATTCCAGAAGCGCCCCGGTCGCGCCGCCATGCATGACGCCTTCGCGCGCGTAACACGTCTCGCCTGGATTGAGCACCGCGACCTTGCGGCCGTCGGCATTCACTTCTTCGCTCAGATTGAGAAAGGCCGCGTAGGGCGAAGCACTCATTTGCGGTAAGCCTCCCTGCTGAAGGACATGAACGTGCCGCTGCCCGTTGCGACGGGATCGTCCGGATCCCCTTCATGAGCGATCGCGCGCATGAACGCATAATCGGCATCCAACGCGTAGCATTCGCCGCGGACGATGAGATCCGTGCGCGGTGTCGGCCGGCGCACGAAGTCGACCCGGAAATCGAGCGTCGGATAGCCGCGGAAGTGGCCCGCCTTCGCCCAGGTCGCCAACGCGCAGGCGGAGTCGAGGGTGCTGTAAATCACAGCGTTGTCGATGACGTCGGAGGTGGTGTCCGACGTCAGGTCCTTGCGCCACGGCAGAAGATACGTGATCCAGCCGGATCCATGGCCGGTCGCCACAAGGCCCATCTTCGCGACATGGCCGATGCTGGTGAAGATGCGCAAGCCCCCTTCGAGATCAGGGCTCTCGGCAATATCAAATTTGGGCGCCGCTGCTGCTTTTCCTGGGTCTGCACTCAATTGAAAGCTCCTCCCAATCCGTCGCGAGACACAGGGAACGCAGGATTTCTCCGGTTGTCATCCCGGGATTTATTCCCGGGATCCATTTTTCGGCACACGCGGTAGGGGAAAATGGGTCCCGGGGACAAGCCCCGGGACAACCGGAGTCAAGGCTTACTCCAAATCCAGTCCGGCCCTAGCTGAAGTTCAGCTTATAGAGCTCAATCACGTTGTCGCGCACGATCCAGCGCTTCTCTTGCTCCGACAAGCCTGCCGTGTGCCTCGACAAGAGCTGCTGACTCCAGGGCCAGGTGGAATCGCCATGCGGGAAGTCGTTGGCCCACATCAGCCGGCGCGGATTCATCATGTTCGTCGAATGGAATGCGACCCAGTCGTCCTGGAACGTCAGATACACATTGTCAGCGAAATATTCGCTCGGCAGCTTCTTGTAGTCACCGATCTTCGCCCAGAACCGGTGGCGGTGATAGAAGTGGTCGAGCCGATACATGAAATGCGGCGCCCAGCCGGCATCGGCTTCCACGCACACCAATTTGAGCTTGGGAAACCGCTCGAAGATCCGCCCCCAGATGAACAGCGCGATGAGGTCCTGGTTGGCGCGAACGATGGAATGTTGTCCGTTCGCGATCTTCGCGGCGGGCGACAGGCCACGCGACTGGGTGGCCACATCCAGTGAGCTGCGGCCGCGGCCGCCCGAGGTCAGGATGTGGACGCTGAGCGGCATTTCGAGAGCGCACGCCGTTTCCCAGACCGCGTCGAAGCTCGGATCGTCGTAATCGACATCGCTTGACGGATCGGCCGGGAGCATCACGCCCTTGAAGCCGAGCGCCTTCATGGTCTTCAGATCGGCGACTGTCTCCTTCACCGACCGCACGGCCGTCTGCCCGAGCCCGATCAACCGGTCCGGCGCCACCGAGCAGAACTCGGCGAGCCAGCGGTTATAGGCATCGAAGCACGCCTTTTTGTAGTCGGGGCTCGGATGGTTGCACATCACCATGCCGACGGAGGGATAGATGACCTCGGCGTCGACACCATCGCGATCCTGATCGGCGAGACGGGCGTGAGGCTCCCACCCGCCTTTGTGAATGTCCACGAACTTCGCCTGGTCGAACTTCATCTGACGAGGGTCGACGCCGGCGGAAGCAATCGCCTCCAGCGGTACGGGCTTTTCAATCCCGTCGATCTGATAGAAATCGCCGCCCGTTGGTCCTGTAATGACCCGCGGCGCGACATCGCGAAAGGATGGATCGATGTAGTCGACATAGCAATTCGGCGGCTCGGTAATGTGAGAATCCGCGGAGATTCCCTTGAAGCCGATCGGCTCATACGGCTTGTCGGCATAAGCCGAAACATGCGACGAGGCGGCTACGGTGTAGTCGTCGGGGCGATGGTCGTCCATCGAGGCTCCTCCTGGCGATGGTTGTCTTCTCTACAGCCGTAATGCGGCTCTTCTCACAAGAATGCTGCCATGGGCCCAAATCCTCGGCAAGTCACACAAAGAGCACCGAGGCCGCCGACGGCTTGATCAGAACGGCAGTTTAAATCCTGGCGGAAGACCCAACCCGCTCGCGAACTTACCCATTTCGGCACTCATGTGCTGATCGAGCTTGTCGCGTGCCTCCGCATGGGCCGCGACGATCAAATCTTCAAGAATTTCTTTCTCCTCGAGTTTCAGCAGCGACGCGTCGACGACGACCTTGAGAAGCACGCCTTTGCCGTTGAGCGTGGCGCGCACCAGGCCGCCACCCGCGCTTCCTTCCAGTTCGACCTTGGCCAGATCCTCCTGGAAAGAAGCCATCTTGGCCTGCATGTCCTGTGCTTGCTTGAGAAGGTTGCCCAGATCTTTCATCGCTCGTCCTCGTCGGGATCCTGCATGTCGGGATCGGAGATATAGCTCTCGGCGGCGGGCTCGGGTTCCTGCGCAACAACCTGGGCCCTGACATCGACGACATCGGCACCCGGAAACGCCCGCAGCACCGCCGCCACCAAAGGATGGGCCTCGGCCTCGGCGATCGCCTGCCGGCGCGCTTCGACACGCTGCGCGCTGAGCGTGGGCTGGCCTTCGTCGACGACAATCGACACGGCCCAGCGCGTACCCGTCCAGCGCTGAAGTGCCGTCGTGAGCCGTCCCGGCAAATCCGCCGGCGCGGCAGCCGCTGGACGAAACGCAATGTGCCCGGGCTCGAAGCGAACGACATGCACGAAATCTTCGAGCTGGGTCTTGAGTAGGATGTCCCGCGCCTCGGCGGCGCGCGCGACGACGTCGGCGAAGCTTTTGAGAGCCGGCTGCTCCGAAGGCGACGCGGCGATCACCACCGGGGCGGGCTCCTGCAATGCAGAGGCGCGCGGCCCGCCACCACCCGAGGGCGTGTAGGATGGCGGCGGCGACGACACCTTGTCCGCGCCCCGCGCTTTCAGCGCGCGCAACGCTTCGTCCGGCGTCGGAAGATCGGCCGCGTAGGCGAGCTTGACGAGCACCATCTCCGCCGCCGCCAGGGACTGGGGCGCGGCCTGAACCTCGGAAATGCCCTTCAGAAGCAGGCTCCAGGCACGCGTCAAAACATTCATCTGCAGCCGCTCGGCCAGCGCGCGTCCGCGGGCCATTTCGGCCGCACTCAAGGTGGGATCCTCGCCGGCGCCGGGCACGATCTTGAGGCGCGTCACCCAATGAGTCAGCGCGAGCAGATCCTGCAAAACAACCAGCGGATCGGCACCGGACTCATATTGCTCGGCAAGCTCCTTCAGCGCCTCGGCTGCCGCACCACGCAGAACTGCCTCGAACAGATCGAGCGTGCGCGAGCGATCGACGAGACCCAGCATGTCGCGCACTTCGGCTTCGTCCACCGGCCCCGCGCCGCCGTGGCTTATGGCCTGATCGAGCAGCGAAAGCGCATCGCGCACCGAGCCTTCGGACGCGCGCGCGATGAGCGCCAGCGCGCCGTCGGACACCGCCGCAGCCTCCTGCCGCGCGATGGAGGCGAGATGCTCGATCATCTCCGAGGCCTCGATCCGCTTCAGGTCGAAGCGCTGACAGCGCGACAGCACGGTGACGGGAACCTTGCGGATCTCGGTCGTGGCCAGGATGAAGACGACGCGCGGCGGCGGCTCTTCCAGCGTCTTCAGAAGGCCGTTGAACGCGGCCTTCGAAAGCATGTGCACTTCGTCGATGATGTAGACCTTGTAGCGCGCCGAAACCGCCGCATAGCGCGCGCCGTCGATAATCTCGCGGATGTCCTCGATGCCGGTGCGCGACGCCGCGTCCATCTCGAGCACGTCGATGTTACGGGAGTCCGAAATCGACCGGCAGGGCTCGCACACGCCGCAGGGCTCGACCGTAGGCCCACCATCGGCCTTCGACGTGCCGGTCGGGCCGATGCAGTTCAGCCCCTTCGCGATGATGCGCGCGGTCGTCGTCTTGCCGACGCCGCGGACGCCGGTGAGGACGAAGCCATGGGCAATCCGGTTCTGGGCGAAGGCGTTGCGCAACACACGGACCATCGCATCCTGGCCGATCAAGGCATCGAAGGTCTGTGGGCGGTATTTACGGGCAAGCACGCGATAGACGCCGTCCGCCGGCGATGCCAGCGGCAACCCCACGGCGTCGTCCCCGCTGCTCATCGGGCCAAGGACGGAGTCAAGGCTCGGATGCTCCTCGTCGCGCGCCATGGACTGAGCGCTCTCCTGATGGCCGATGGCGGGGAAGGCGGGAGGCTGGTCGACGACCCGCGGCCAATTCGTTACGGCTGCTTCCTTCCGGATCTGACCGGGTTAGCGACGGCTACGCCCACCGCCAACCTCCCAGCGAGTATGTAGCGGCTAATCCCGTCGAAACCAAGGCCAAACGGACCCGGTTTGCTCAGCCATCCTTCGAGACGCCGTTACGCGGCTCCTCAGGATGAGGATCGAGTTTGTTTGATACACACCCCCCGACCTCATCCCGAGGAGCAGGCGAAGCCTGCGTCTCGAAGGATGGGCCAAGCCTCACCCGACCCTCCAAAGCCATTGCTCTGCGTCCGCCATCCCGTCATCCTTGGGGCTCCCTCACGGTGCGGGTTCCCATGACCGACCTCGCCTCCCTTACCTTCGCCCATACGCCGCTCGACCGGGCGAGCCATTTGCGCACGGATACGGCCTGGCTTACGAAAGCCCGGCGCGATCCGGCCGCGCGCGTCGCGGTGTTGTGGCGCATGAAGCCGCTCGTGCTTCCCGCCGAGCGCGGCAATCCCCTGCGCGATGCGGCCTGGCTGACCTGGCCGGCCATCCAGGCGCTCAGGCTCCACGAGCCGGCCACGGTGTTCCTCGGCATGGCGGACGAGACGCCTCACTTTGCCGTCGACATCGGCGCCCTGCCCGATCCCTCCCTCGATGGACCGCTGGCGGGCCTCGGCGATTTCATCGAGCTGCGCGCCGCGCTGTCCGTGCTGTCCGACGACGATGCAACCTGCCTCGGTCAAGCCAAGGCCATGCTCGACTGGCACGCGCGCCACGGCTTCTGCGCGCGCTGCGGCACCCCGACGACCGTCGCCGACGCCGGCTATCGCCGCGACTGCGCCAATTGCGACAGCCATCATTTCCCGCGCACGGATCCTGTCGTGATCATGCTGGTGACGCGGGGCGAGCGGGCGCTGCTCGGACGCCCGGCGAAAATCGGCGCGGCGTTCTTCACCGCGCTCGCAGGCTTCGTCGAGCCCGGCGAGACCATCGAGGCCGCCGTCGCGCGCGAGGTCAAAGAGGAGAGCGGCGTCGACATCACGGGCGTCCGCTACGCCATGAGCCAACCCTGGCCGTTTCCGTCGTCGCTCATGATCGGCTGCTTCGCCGAGGCCGTGAGCGAAGACATTCATGTCGATGCCAACGAGATCGCCGAGGCGCGCTGGTTCTCGCGCGAGGAGCTCGCGGCCGCCCTCGATCGCCGCGTCGACTTCGAGCGCTTGCTTGCGGGTGGTGAGGACGTGCCCGATCCGCCTTTACGGGTACCGCCCCCTTTTGCCGTGGCACATCACCTGATCCGTGCCTTCGTCCAAGGCGGTTGACCCGTTCGCCTGAATCTGATTCCTGCGTTTGATCCCATTCGAACCGCACCAAGCGGTTCGGGCAACGGAGCTGCATGGACAGTCTGGCCAATGCCAATGTCTTGATTCTGTTCGGCGCAGCTCTTGTGCTGGCGGGGATCCTGTCCAGCCTGGTCGCGTCACGCTTCGGCGCACCGTTGCTGCTCGTCTTTCTCGTCATCGGCATGCTGGCGGGCGAGGAAGGGCCCGGCGGCGTCACCTTCAACGACTACAAGACCACCTACCTCGTGGGCTCGGTCGCACTCGCGGTTATCCTGTTCGACGGCGGATTGCGCACCAAGCTGACGCGGCTCCGAGGCGCGCTCGCGCCGGCCATCGTGCTCGCGACCTTCGGCGTTCTGGCGAGTGCCGCGCTCACGGCGTTGTTTGCGCATTTCGTGCTGGAGGTGGACTGGCTCGAGGCGCTGCTTCTAGGCGCGATGGTCTCCTCGACCGATGCAGCCGCCGTGTTTTTCCTGCTGCGCATCGGCGGCCTTCAGCTCAAGCCCCAGGTGAGCGCGATCCTCGAGGTCGAATCGAGCACCAACGATCCCGTCGCAGTGTTCCTGACGGTGGCGCTCACGCAGGTGATCGTCGCGCAGGCAGCTCACGGCTCGGTCGGCTGGATGATCGGCGAAATTGCACGCGAAACGCTGATCGGCGCATTCGCCGGGCTGGGCAGCGGCCTCATCATCGTCCGCATCATCAATTCCGTGCAGTTGCCCGGCGGGTTGCATCCGCTGTTCGTGATCGCGGCGGCGATTTTCTGCTATGCGATCACGACGCTCGCCGGGGGCAGCGGCTTTCTCGCCGTCTATCTCGCGGGCCTCATGGTGGGAAACCGCCCGTTGCGCGCGCTCCCGTCGATCATGGGCTTTCACGAGGCCGCGACATGGCTGTCCCAGATCATCATGTTCCTGGTGTTGGGGCTGCTCGTCACGCCGACGAGGCTGTGGGCTTATGCAGCACCGGGGCTTGCGATCGCCATCTTTCTCATCGTGGTCGCGCGGCCCGCCGCCGTCTGGCTCAGCCTTCAACCCTACAAGATTCCCGTGCGGGAAAAGGCGTTCATCTCCTGGGTCGGCTTGCGCGGCGCGGTCAGCATTTTTCTCGCCGCCATTCCGACGCTCGCCGACGTGCCGCACGCGGATGCGTTCTTCAACGTCGCCTTCTTCGTCGTCATCGTGTCCCTGCTGGTGCAAGGCTGGACGATCACCCCGGCAGCGAGACGGCTAGGCATCGCGCGGCCGAATGCCCTGCCGGCGGTCAACCGTGTCGAGCTCGACATCCCCGGTCAGTTCGAGCAGGAGATCGCAGGCTACCCCATTCTCGCGCGGAGCTTCGCGCTCACACGGCAGTCTCTCCCCACATGGGCGAAGCTCGTGCTCGTCGTGCGTGGGGAGTCCATTCTCAATCCGGTCGAAGCGGGCGCGTTGCAAGCCGGCGACTACGCCTATTTCCTGACCGCTCCCGACCGGGTGCCGCGGCTCGATCGCTTGTTTGCCGGACGCGAAGAAGGCACAGACTCTCCGCTCGGGCCGCTGTTCGGCGAGCTTCCCGTCAATGGCGACACGCCTCTGGCGCGGCTCGCCTCGCTCTACAATCTGGACATCGACGAAGAGCAGAGAAGCTTCAATGTGGCCGCCCTGTTCGGCGCCGAGTTCGACGGCGCGCCGGAGAGCGGCGACCGCATCGCGCTCGGCAACCGCGCCATTCTGGTCGCCCGCAAGGTCGACGCCAACACCGTTCTGCGCGCCGGCCTGCAGCTCGAGGAGATCATGGAGACGCTGATCGCAGGCGCGCATCTGCGCAACCGCACGCTGGCCCGATTTATCACCGCGATCCGGCGTCAGGGACGCGAGCACCTCGATCGCTTCACGAAGCGCTGACGTTTGCCTTGAGCCCGCGAAACGGGTGCGCGGGATAGACGCCCAGAATTTTCATGTGGGACGTGAAGAAGCCAAGCTCTTCCAAGGCAAGCCGCACGGAACGGTCTTCCGGGTGCCCTTCGATATCGACATAGAACTGGGTCGCGGTGAACGAGCCGTCGAGCTGATAGCTCTCAAGCTTGTTGATGTTCACGCCATTGGTGGCGAAGCCGCCCAACGCCTTGTAGAGCGCGGCGGGAACGTTGCGCACCCGGCAGACGAAGGTCGTGATCGTGGCACCCTGGCCGGGCTCCGCGTCTTCCGGCGCGCGGGCCATGATGACGAAGCGCGTGGTGTTGTGGCTCGTGTCCTCGACATCCTCCTTCAGAATATCGAGACCGTAAATCTCCGCGGCGAGACGTGACGCGATGGCGGCCACCGTGGGGTCGCCGCGCTCGGCCACGAGCCGCGCCGAGCCCGCCGTGTCTGCGCCCACGATGACCGACAGATTGAGC
>Ga0081455_10004222_pt1 | contig 16198 bp, 17 predicted proteins | sample TabmetS3T2R1_FD_70207 | JGI IMG/M metagenome (GOLD analysis project Ga0081455, IMG submission 70207) | Tabebuia heterophylla rhizosphere microbial communities from the University of Puerto Rico - S3T2R1 | ecosystem: Host-associated > Plants > Roots > Rhizosphere ... | reverse complement strand
GCGCGAGGTGGCAGCGCTCGGCGCCGGCGAAATCCTGCTCACCTCCATGAACCCCTGCTTGGTGCCGGTGATCGCCTCGGGCGGCGTCGGCGCGTTGGAGCACCTCGTCGAGGGTATCCGCGACGGCCATGCTTCGGCGGTGCTCGCAGCCTCGATCTTCCATTTCGGCGAGCACACCGTCTCCGAGGCCAAGCGGTATATGGCCCGTGCCGGCCTCCCGGTGCGGCTCGATCCTTAGCCTGAAGCACAATTTGCGATGGCAGACGGAGATGCTATGCCAAGGCGGAGCAAAGCCGATGGCGAATTTCACCCTCCGCGATCTCGAAAAGCGCGTGCAGGAACGCGCGAAGGCGAGCGCCCACGCGTCCTACACGCGCAGGCTGCTCGACCAGGGCGTGGCGCATTGCGCCAAGAAGCTCGGCGAGGAAGCGATCGAAACCGTGCTGGCGGCCGTCGAGGAGGATCGCGCGCGCTTGATCGCTGAAGCCGCCGACCTCATCTACCATCTGCTGGTCGTGCTCGAGGCGCGCGGCATCACGCTCGCCGATGTGGAGGCAGAGCTCGCCGAACGCACGCGCCAGTCGGGACTGACCGAAAAGGCGGCGCGCAAGCGGGGCTGAGCATGGAGCAACGCATCGACGAGCGGTTGTCGCCCTACCGCGTCTTCTCGCGGGCGGAGTGGGCCGCCAAGCGCGCCGACACCCCGATGACGCTCAACCCGGACGAGGTCACGCGGGTGCGTTCGCTGCACGATCGCCTCGACATGGCCGAGGTTGAGGAAATCTATCTGCCGCTGTCGCGGCTGCTCTCGCTCTATGTCGCGGCGACGCAGCGCCTGTTCCTGGCACAGCAGAACTTCCTCGGCACCGAAGACGCCAAGGTGCCTTTCATCATCGGCGTCGGCGGCTCGGTGGCGGTGGGCAAGTCGACGACCGCGCGCGTGCTGCAAGCGTTGCTGGCGCGCTGGCCCAATGTCCCGAAGGTCGACCTCATCACCACCGACGGCTTTCTCTATCCGAACGCGATTCTCGAGCGCGAGAATCTGATGGAGAGGAAGGGCTTTCCCGAGAGCTACGATCTGCCGGCGTTGTTGCGCTTTCTCTCCGACATCAAAGCCGGAGGGCGGCCCGTGCGCGCGCCGGTCTATTCCCATCTCACCTATGACGTTATGCCCAACCAATCGATCGAGATCGATCGACCCGACATCCTCATCGTCGAAGGACTCAACGTGCTGCAGGCCGGCATCCCGCCGAAGGGCGGCAAGTCGAGCCCCTTCGTATCGGACTTCTTCGATTTTTCGGTCTACCTCGACGCCGACGAGGACATATTGCAGGGCTGGTACGTGGATCGATTCCTGACCTTGCGCGGCACCGCGTTCCGCGATCCGAAATCATATTTTCACCGCTACGCGAGCTTGTCGGACGCGGAGGCGGTCGAAACCGCGACCTCGATCTGGAGGCGCATCAATCTCGTCAATTTGCGCGAGAACATCGTGCCGACGCGCCAGCGCGCCGATCTCATCTTGAAGAAGGTCGAGAGCCACCTGGTCGAAGAGGTGGCGCTGCGGCGCCTGTGAACGGCCCTCGCGCTAGGCCGCGCGGCGGACCTCGTCGACGAGGGAGCGGTAGGACAGCGCCTCGGCGAGATGCACTCGGCCGACCTTGTCGACGCCGTCGAGATCGGCGAGCGTGCGCGCCACCCGCAGCACGCGATGATAGCCGCGCGCCGAGAGCCGCATGGCGTCGGCAGCGTCGCGCAACAGCGCGAGTCCGGCCGCATCCGGCCGCGCCACGTCTTCGAGCACGGAGCCGTGTGCGTCGGCATTGGTGCGCAGCTGCGCCAGACCAATCGCGGCGTAGCGCTCCGACTGAATCGCGCGGGCGCGCGCGACGCGCGCCGCCACCTCGCGGCTTCCTTCCGCCGGCGGCGGCAGGATGAGATCGGCGGCGGTCACCGCCGCCACCTCGATGTGCAAGTCGATGCGGTCGATGAGCGGGCCTGACAATCGCGCCTGATACTCGGCCGCGCACCGCGCGTTGGCGCCGCGCTTGCAAGCAAATCCCGGCTCGTTGGCGCGGCCGCAGCGGCAGGGGTTCATGGCGGCAATCAGCATGAAGCGCGCGGGATAGGTCACGCGATGGTTTGCCCGCGCGATCGCGACTTCGCCGATTTCGAGCGGCTGGCGCAGCGAATCGAGCACCTGCGGTTGGAACTCGGGCAGCTCGTCGAGGAAGAGCACGCCGTGATGCGCGAGCGAGACTTCGCCCGGCCGCGCGCGCAATCCGCCGCCGACCAGCGCCGGCATGCTGGCGGAATGATGCGGTGCGCGGAACGGGCGGCGATTGGTAAGCGCGCCGTCCTCGATCTCGCCTGCGACCGAGGCGATCATCGAGACTTCCAGCAGTTCCGCCGGCGTCAGCGGCGGCAGGATGGTGGGAAGCCGCGCGGCCAACATCGACTTGCCGGCGCCCGGCGGTCCCACCATGAGCAGGTTGTGGCCGCCGGCGGCGGCCACTTCGAGGGCGCGCTTGGCGCTCTCTTGGCCCTTGATGTCTTTGAGGTCGACGAGCGCGTCGGCGGCTTCGCGGATCTTCGGCTGCGGACGGGCGAGCACTTGCGTGCCGCGGAAATGATTGGCGAGCTGGATCAGCGATGCCGCCGCGATGATTTCCATTTCCGGGCTTGCCCAGGCCGCTTCGGCGCCGCAGGCGGCGGGACAGATCAAGCCGTCGCCACGTGCGTTGGCGCCGATCGCGGCGGGGAGAACACCCGCGACCGCTGCGATCGACCCGTCGAGCCCCAGTTCGCCCAGCACGGTGAAACCGGAGAGCGCGTCCGCGGGGATGGCGCTGATTGCCGCCATCAACCCGAGCGCAATCGGCAGATCGTAGTGACTGCCTTCCTTGGGCAGATCGGCGGGGGCGAGATTGACCGTGATGCGCCGGGCCGGCAGCGCCAAGCCAGAGGCAACCAGCGCTGCACGCACCCGCTCGCGGGCCTCGGATACGGCCTTGTCGGGCAGGCCAACGACATTGAAGGCCGGCAGCCCCGGCGCGACCTGCACCTGGACATCGACGGCGCGGGCCTCGATGCCCTCAAACGCCACCGTCGCGACCCGCTGCACCATGGCCAGCCCCTGCTCTGGGGGATCAGGCTAGCGCAAATCGGCGCCTAGAACAATACGAGAACAGAAGGTGGCGAGCCGCTGTGCTAAACGTCGCGCAGCAGGACTCAAGGGCATGAAGTGGGAGGGTTTGAATGCAGATCGTGTCGACCACCTTGCGTGCAGCTATTGGCGTCGCCGCCATAGCTTGGCCTGTGGGGTGGCCCGCGATGAGGGCAGCCTCTGCGCAAGAGACCCCGTCGGCGCAGCAGATTTGGACCGTGCCAGAGGTTGGCTCCCTGCCGAATAATGCCAACGGCCGCCTGGTGCGGCGCGGACGCGATCTCATCACGGCGACCTACGCCCATATCGGTCCGGAAGTTGCGGATCGCGCGAAGCGCTTCGCCGGCAACAATCTCGCCTGCGGCAATTGTCACCTTCAGGCCGGGACGAAGAAATTCGGCATCCCGTTGTTCGGGTTATTCGGAGAGTTTCCGCGCTACAGCGCCCGCTCGGGGGCGCCAATCACCATCGAGGATCGGCTCAATTCCTGCATGACCCGCAGCATGAACGGCCGGGCAATTCCCGTCAGCGCGCCGGAAATGGGGGCCATGGTGGCTTACATCAAATTTCTGTCCACCGGCGTGCCGCCGGGGCAGCTGCTGCCGGGCATGGGCACGGGCAAGATGCCGGAGCTTGATCGCGCGGCCGATCCGGTCCGCGGCGAGAGGGGCTACGCCAATGCTTGCGTCACCTGCCACGGTCCCAACGGCGCCGGCATTCGCCGCAGCCTGCCGACGACCGATCTCGGCTACATGGTGCCGCCGCTGTGGGGCAGCGACAGCTTCAATGACGGCGCCGGAATGGCGCGGCTGATCACGGCGGCAAATTTTCTCCATTTCAACATGCCGCACGGCGTCGATTACCTGAACCCGCGGCTTTCCCCCGAGCAGGCCTGGGATATCGCGGCTTACGTCGTCTCGCAGCCACGGCCGCGCAAAGCCGGCCTCGACAAGGATTTCCCCGATCTTTTGGAAAAGCCGGTCGACGCGCCGTACGGTCCTTACGCCGACGGCTTTAGCGAGCAGCAGCACAAATACGGGCCATTCGCGCCGATCCGGGCTGCCATCGCTAAGCTGAAGGCGGAGCAGAAGGACACGCCTGCGCGCTAAGGCAAACTAAAGCCCTCGCTTTGCATGCGCGGGGCGGCTCGAAGGATGAACGTGCGAACTGCGCCTATTTTCCCCGCCGCCGCTTCGCCTCGATCTTGTCCCAGATCAGTGCCGCCACGTCCGGCCCGCCGAGATCCTTCACCGCGCGGATACCGGTCGGTGAGGTGACGTTGATCTCGGTGAGATAGCCGTCGATCACGTCGATGCCGACGAAGAGCAGCCCCCGCTCGCGCAAAGCCGGACCGATGCGCTCGCAGATGTGGCGATCGCGTGCGGACAGCTCGGTTTCTTTCGGAATGCCGCCGCGCACCATGTTGGAGCGCAGATCATCGGGCGCCGGCACCCGGTTCACCGCGCCGGCAAACTCGCCATCGACCAGGATGATGCGCTTGTCGCCGTCTTTCACTGCGGGCAGGAATTTCTGCACCACCCACTGCTCGCGGAAGGTCACGGTAAAAAGATCGTAGAGCGAGGCGAAATTGAGATCCTCTTTCGCCAGCAGAAACACCGCTTCGCCCCCCTTGCCGTAGAGCGGCTTCATCACGATGTCGCCGTGCTCGACGCGGAACGCCTTGATCTCTGTGAGGTCGCGAGTGATCAGCGTGGGCGGCATCAGGTCGGGAAATTCCATCACGAACATCTTTTCCGGCGCATTGCGCACCGCCCTGGGGTCGTTGACGACCAGCGTGCCGGGATGGATGCGCTCGAGCAGATGGGTGGTGGTGATGTAGGCGAGATCGAAGGGCGGATCCTGCCGCAGCAAGACCACGTCGAACTCGGTCAATTCCGTGCGTCGCGGCTTACCCAGCGTGAAATGGTCGCCAGGCTGATCGCGAACTTTGAGCGGCTGCACCACCGCGACCACCGTCGAGCCCCGCAGCGCCAGCCGGTCCGGGGTGTAATAGGCGATGGCGTGGCCGCGTTTTTGTGCTTCCAGCAGCAGCGCAAAGGTGGAATCGCCGCGGATGTTGATCCGCTCGATCGGGTCCATCTGTACGGCAATATTCAGGGTCATCGCTGCCCCGAAGATATTTTTTGCGAACGCAACCTATCACCCGATCGCATCAGCGGCTGGCGTCGAAAGCCGAGGGGATATGGCGCGGAATACGCCCCGGCGCCACCAACATCGCATCGAAACGGATATCGCGGATACGAGGGTCGGGGAATCGCGCCAGCCAAGCCTCGGCGGCTGCGACAATGCGCAAGCGCTGCCGATCGGTGACCGACCAGGCGGCGTCGTCCAGCTTTTCGCGTGCCTTGACCTCGACGAATAGCAACAGGCCTCGGCGGCGCGCGACGATATCGATTTCGCCGACCGGACTCTTCCAACGCCGCGCGAGGATGCGGAAGCCTTTGGCGATGAGGAACGCCGCCGCCCGGCTTTCGGCGGAAATACCGGTGCGAAATGCGATCTGACGCTCGGGGCGCGGAGCCTGGATCGGACTGGCGCGCGGCCGTTCATCGACCATGGTCGCGCTCCTTCGTGACGGCGAGAGCACGCTGATAGACCTCGCGGCGAGACTCCCCAGTGACAGCTGCGACTTCGGCGACCGCCTCCTTGACGGAAAGACGGTCAAGCGCCTCACGGAGCAGTGCATCGAGATCGACGGCAGTCAACTCGCCTTGCGGGCCGGGCGGTGCCACGACGATCACCATCTCGCCGCGCGGCTCGCCGGTTTGCGCCGCCTCGCGCGCGAGCGTGGCGAGATCGCCGCGCCGGACCTCTTCGTAGAGCTTGGTGAGCTCACGGCAGACCGCTGCCTCACGCGGACCGAGCCCGGCGGCGAGGTCGGCTAGGGCGTCGGCGATGCGCGGGCCGGTCTCGAACACGACAAGCGTTGCTGGAATGCGTTTGAGCTCGGCGATGCGCGCGCGCCGTGCTGCCTCCTTTGCCGGCAGGAAACCCTCGAAGAAAAAACGGTCGGTCGGCAGCGCGCTCAGCGTGAGCGCTGCGAGCACCGCCGACGCTCCCGGCAACGCGGTCACGCTTGCGCCCGCGGCGCGCGCTTCGCGCACGAGCTTGTAGCCGGGATCGGATACGAGCGGTGTGCCGGCGTCCGAGACAAGCGCGATGGCGGCGCCGGCCGCGAGCCGGGCGATGAGTTTCGGTCGCGCCTGCGCGGCATTGTGCTCGTGGTAAGCGGTGAGCGGGGTCGCGATGCCATAGTGGTCGAGAAGCTTGCGGGTGACCCGCGTGTCCTCGCAGGCGATCAGGTCGGCGGCCGCAAGGACCTCGAGCGCACGCACGGTGATGTCGCGCAAATTGCCAATCGGGGTGGCGACTAGGTAGAGCCCGGCCGGCAACGGCGGTGCGGCGGTGGAACGGCCGTTGAGCACATAGTGCCGGGCGGCGCGGCACGCGGCGGCGCTCTCGGTTGCGGTCGCCTTGTTCATGCTCCTTACTGTAGCGGTGCGACCCGGCCGCGTCATGGGCGGCTTAAAAAATCGTTATCCTTTTCATTTGGTTAACCATTCACCGAGAAAATGCCTGATTGCCGGCGTGGGCTGGCGTCACAGTCTCGGTCGATGACAGGAGACCGCTGCCCATGTTCGGAGGACTGCAGGCCTGGGGCTCGCGGCCTGCGCGGCCTTCTCCGTGGTTTGCCGCGCTCGCATCCATCCTGTTGCTGGCAGGCTGCTCGGGTAACCTTCCCGATCTGAGTTCGACGCCGGCCGCACCGTCACAGCCTGCGACCCCGATCGGCGAAGGCAAGGTCAAGGTCGGCCTGATCCTGCCATTATCGGCCAGCGGCAATGCCGCGGTCGCTGGCCAATCCATGCGCAACGCCGCCGAGATGGCGCTCGCCGAGTTCAACAATCCCGATCTCCAGTTGCTGGTGAAAGATGACGGGGGCAGCGCCCCCGGCGCTCAGCAGGCGGCCCAGCAGGCGTTGGACGAGGGGGCGGAGATCATCCTGGGGCCGCTGTTTGCGCTGACCGTCGGCCCGGTGGCACGAGCCGCGCGCGCTCGCGGCGTGCCGGTGATCGCATTCTCGACCGACACCAATGTGGCGGCCCGCGGGGTCTATCTGCTGAGCTTTCTGCCGGAGTCGGACGTCGACCGCATTATCGGCTATGCTGCGAGCCAGGGCCGTCGCTCGTTCGCGGCGCTCGTTCCGGACAACGCCTATGGCAGCGTGGCGGAAGCCGCTTTCAAACAAGCGGTGGGGCGCGGCGGCGGCCGCGTCATCGCGCTCGAACGTTATCCGCTCGATCGGGCACAGATGCAGGGTCCTGTGCGCAACGTCGCGCAGGCCGCAAGCCGCGCGGACGCCATCTTTATTCCGGACGGCGCCGACGCCGTGCCCACGGTGGTGCAGACGCTGACTGCGAACGGCATCGACACCAAACGCGTGCAGTTGCTCGGCACCGGCTTATGGGAGGACGCGCAAATCTTCTCCAATCCCCTGCTCGACGGCACCTGGTATGCGGGACCGGATGCAACAGGCTTTCGCAACTTCTCCGGCCGCTACCGCACCCGCTATGGCAAGGATCCCGTGCGCACCGCTTCGCTTGCGTACGATGCCGTCGCGTTGGTCGCAGCGCTGGTCAAAACCCAGGGCAAGCAACGCTTCTCGGACGATGTGCTGACCAACTCCTCGGGCTTCACCGGCATCGATGGTTTGTTCCGCTTCCGCCCCGACGGCACCAACCAGCGCGGGCTCGCGGTGATGCGTGTGTCGCCGACCGGCGGGCAGATCATCAGCCCGCCGCCCAAGGGTTTCGGCGGGTCGGCGACCTAGCCCGTCTCAGGCTGCGAGATCGGAGACCACCGCGTCCAGCAGGGGAAAGCCGGCAAGCGTCAGGCGCAGTCTGCCGCTCGTCGTCGTCTCGATCGCGCCTTGCTCGCGCAGCAGCGCGAGACGGCGCGCGTCGAGCGGCCGGCCCGCGAGGCGCGCGTAGCGTGCGAGATCGATTCCCTCGGCTAGCCGCAATCCCATCAGCAGAAACTCGTCCGCGATTTGCTCGCGTGTGAGTGCCTCGTCGCTAACCAAGCCATGACCGAACGATTCCACCCGCATGAGCCAGTTCTGCGGCTCCTTCTCGGTTGCCGTGGCGTGGCGCTCGCCGGCGATGTCGAGTCGTCCATGGGCGCCCGGCCCGATGCCGGCATATTCGTACCCGCGCCAGTAGATGAGATTGTGCCGACACTCGGCGCCCGGCCGCGCGTGGTTTGAGATCTCATATGCGGGAAGGCCGGCGCTCGCGCACACGCTCTGGGTCGTGTCATAGAGTGCGCGGGCGATCGCGTCGTCGGGGAGAACGAGCTTGCCGGCCGCGTGCAACGCTGCAAACGGCGTGTCCTGCTCGATCGTGAGTTGGTAGAGCGAGAGATGCTCACCAGCCTCGGCAATCGCGCGTCTGAGCTCGGCGGCCCAGGCTTGCGGGGTCTGGCCGGAGCGTGCGTAAATCAGATCGAAGGAATAGCGCTCGAAGATGGAGCGCGCGATCGCGACCGCCTCGAGCGCCTCCTGTGCCGAATGCAGGCGCCCGAGCTCTTTGAGCGCTCGGTCATCCAGCGCCTGCACCCCGAGCGACACGCGATTGACGCCGGCCGAGCGAAAACCGTGAAAGCGGCTTGCTTCCACGCTGGTCGGATTGGCTTCGAGCGTTACTTCGACATCCGGCGCTATCGACCAGTGCCGCGTGACCGCGTCGATGACCGCCCCGACGGTCGCAGGCTGCATCAGCGATGGCGTGCCGCCGCCGAAGAAAATGGTGGAGACGGTGCGTCGGGGAACGCGGGCAGCGGTCGCGGCGATCTCGGCGGCAAAGGCGCGCACGAAACGGGCCTCGTCGATGGCGGAATGGCGGACATGGCTGTTGAAGTCGCAATACGGGCATTTCGACAGGCAGAACGGCCAATGGATGTAGACCCCGAACGCCGGCGCGTCGCCGCGATCAAGATTTTGCAAGACAAGCCTCCGCGAGCTTCAGGAACGCGCGGGCGCGGTGCGAGAGCCCCTTGCCCGCCGGCGGCAGGCCATGCTTCTCGATATTCGTCATCTCGCCGAAGGTCAGCGCGTAGCCATCAGGCAAAAATATGGGATCGTACCCGAAACCCTTGTCGCCGCGTGGCGGCCAGACAACGGTACCGTGCGCCGCGGCGTCGAATTCTTCAACGTGCCCGTCGGGCCAGGCGAGGCAGAGCGCGCAAACGAACTGCGCCTTGCGCTGGCTATGCGCGTGCGCGCTGCGCTCGCGCAGCTTGTCTTCCACCGCCCGCATGGCACGCCGGAAGTCCTTTTCGGGACCCGCCCAGCGCGCCGAGTAGATACCGGGCTCGCCACCGAGTGCATCCACGGTCAGTCCGGAATCGTCCGCGAACGCCGGCAAACCGGAGGCGGTCGCCGCAACGCGCGCCTTGATGCGCGCGTTCTCCTCGAAAGTCGTGCCGTTCTCCGCTGGCTCAGGCAATCCAAGCTCGCCCGCAGAGACTGCGTCAATTCCGAATGGCACAAGAAGCTCGCGCATTTCCTTGAGCTTGCCTGGATTGTGCGTCGCGACCACGAGACGGCCAGTCACGCGTCGATGCTCGACGGCTTTCGAACTCATCGCGATCTCGCGCAATGCCCGATCACATCACCGCCAGTTTCTGCAGATCGACGAGCTTCATCACCCCCTTCTTCGCCAGCGCAAGCAGACCGAGGAACTGCTCCTCGGTGAATGGGATCTTCTCGGCGGTGCCCTGCACCTCGACGATTCGCCCGCTGCCCGTCATGACGAAATTGGCGTCCGTGTCAGCGTGTGAATCCTCGGCGTAATCGAGGTCGAGTACCGGCGTGCCGTTGCAGATACCGCAAGAGATGGCGGCGACATGGTCGCGCAGCGGTTCCGCCGTCACCATCTCGCGCGTCTTCATCCAAGCGATGCAATCGTGCAGCGCGACCCACGCGCCGGTGATCGCCGCCGTGCGGGTGCCGCCGTCCGCTTGGATCACGTCGCAGTCAATCGTGATCTGCCGCTCGCCGAGCGCAGGCAGATCGAGCACCGCGCGCAGACTGCGACCGATCAGCCGCTGGATCTCGATCGTGCGCCCGCTCTGCTTCCCGGCCGACGCCTCCCGGCGGGTGCGCTCGGAGGTAGCGCGCGGCAGCATGCCGTATTCGGCCGTCACCCAGCCGCGCGCCTGTCCCTTGAGCCAAGGCGGCAGGCGATCCTCGAGCGTCGCGGTCACCAGCACATGGGTGTCGCCGAACTTCACGAAGCAGGAGCCCTCGGCGTATTTCACCACGCCGCGCTCGAGCGAGATCGCGCGCAGCTCGTCGGGCTGTCGGCGGCTCGGGCGCATCGGAGTCTCCTGCGTATGCGGCAAGCTTTTAGGGGCGAGCGCCGCAACCGACAAGAGGGCGAAGGGAAGCAGTCGACGAGTTCAAAAGCCGACGAGGTCGAACTTGGTCAACGTCACCTGCGGGCTGATGCGCGCCGCGGTGGCGAGGTGCCAGGCGGTATAGAGTTCGGGGAACACATCGTCGGCGGACATGCCGTCGACCGGAACGATCACTTTGAATCCCCGCAGCGCCGCTGCGCCGGCCGTATGCAGCACCGAGGTCTGCGCCTGGGTGCCCATGGCCACCACCGCCTTGATGCCCTTGTCCTTGAGGGTCTTCTCCAGATCGCTGGCAATGAACTTGTCCGGCCCCAAGGGAGGCAGCACCGGCTCTCCCGCCGCCGGCGTAAGCTCAGGGAGAATGTCGGAAGGGACCGAGCCGGGCACCGCGACGCTGTAGACGATGAAAGCGCCCTTGCCGCGCGCTTGCGTCACCAGGTTGAGAACTTTTGCCACCGAGCGCGAGCAACGCGGACGGCGCTCATTGGTGCAGGTTTGCTTGGTAAAATCCATCACCAGCAGCGCCGTCTCGTTTGGAACGATCGTCGCCGGCTTGAGCGTAGGGGGCGCAGGAAACTTGGCCGTGGCCCATTCGTCGATGACGGTCTGCCCGTGTGACCCGGAACATATGGTTGAAAGGAGGCCCACGACGGCGGCCGCTCCGACTGCAAGCTCGCATAATCTTGTCATCCTCGATCCTCCCACGACTAATGCTCGTATCTCTGCAAGCTAGCAGCGACGGCCTGGTGGGCAAAGCCTGAAGGCTTGAACTGCGCACTCGAAATGGACAATTCTGTTGCGTTTGCACGGAGAGATGATTGTCCCACGACGTCCCGATCGGCGCGACACAGGTGAGCCTCGCACAACTCAACGAGCGCTCGCGCGATATTTTCCGACAGATCGTCGAGAGCTATCTGGCCACCGGTGAGCCTGTGGGCTCGCGGAATATCTCCCGACTGATCACGACCCCGCTCTCGCCCGCCTCCGTGCGCAACGTGATGTCGGACCTGGAGCAGCTCGGTCTCATTTATGCGCCGCATACGTCGGCCGGGCGACTGCCGACCGAGCTCGGCTTACGCTTCTTCGTCGATGCATTGATGGAGATCGGCGACCTCGCCGCATCCGACCGGCGCGACATGGAGGCCAAGGTCGCGGCGGCCGGCAAATCCATGGAGGCCGTGCTCAACGAAGCATCCGTCATGCTGTCTGACCTGACGCGCGCAGCCGGTGTGGTGCTGACGGCAAAGTCGAACGTGCGATTAAAGCACATCGAATTCGTGCGTCTCGAGCCCGAGCGCGCACTGGTCATCTTGGTCGGCGAGGATGGACAGGTCGAGAATCGCATCATCAACGTCTCCATGGGGCTGCCTGCAGCCTCCCTCACGGAAGCCGCGAACTTCCTCAATGCTCATGTACGCGGTCGCACATTGGTCGAGGCCAAAGTCGAACTTGAGAAAGCGCTCGTCGCGGCGCAGGCCGAACTCGACCAACTCACGCAGAAGATCGTCGCCGCCGGTCTCGCCAGCTGGTCGGGCGGGGAGTCGGATGAACGAAAGCTAATCGTGCGTGGCGCGGCTCACTTGCTCGACGACCTCAAGGCGGTCGAGGACCTCGAGCGGGTGCGGCTTCTGTTCGACGATCTCGAAACCAAGCGGGGGGTCATCGATCTCCTCGGTCGGGCTGAGCGCGCCGAGGGCGCCCGTATCTTTATCGGCTCGGAGAACAAGCTGTTCTCGCTTTCAGGCTCGTCCACCATTGTCGCGCCTTACCGCGACGGCGCCGGGCGCATCGTCGGCGTTCTCGGCGTGATCGGCCCGACCCGGCTCAATTATGCACGGGTGGTACCGATGGTGGATTATACCGCCAAGGTCGTGAGCAAGCTGATCGGCGGGTGACGATACTGCGATAACCGACCGTTGCGGGTTGATTTTTCCGGTTTCAGCCCTGATATGCGGGCGAACCGAATTGTGAGTGGGGAATACAACAATGCCGGATAGGACCGTTCGCGCATCGGGCGCTGCGACCGACGAGAACGACCGAGGAGCCGATCAGGCCACATCCGAAAGGTCGAACAATTCAGCGGCTGGCGAGAGCGGAGCCGCTCCGAAAGAGGATCCCATGGCCGCGCTTGCCCGCGAAGCCGCCGATTACAAGGACAAGCTCCTGCGTTCGCTCGCGGAAATGGAAAATCTGCGCAAGCGGACGGAGCGCCAGGTGGCCGATGCCCGCGACTACGGCATCGCCGCCTTCGCCCGCGATATCCTGGCGGTCGCCGACAATATGGAGCGCGCGCTCGGCGCGCTCGACGCGGACCTGCGGGAGAAAGCCGACGGCGGCACCAAGGCCCTGCTCGATGGCGTCGAGCTCACCGAGCGCGAGCTTCTCAAGGTGCTGGAAAAGCACGGCGTGAAGAAATTCGAACCGCTGGACGAGAAATTCGATCCAAATCTCCATCAGGCGATGTACGAAGTGCCCGATACGTCGCGGCCCGCAGGCACGGTGGCGCGCGTGATACAGCCCGGTTACATGATCGGCGAGCGCGTTTTGCGACCTGCGCTCGTTGGCGTGGCCAAAGGCGGACCGAAGGCTTCAATGGAGGCGCCCGCCAACGACAATGCCGGCGCGCCTCCGCAAGACCCGCAGGATTCTCGCTGACAAACCTGTGCGGTTGTCGGGCCTGGAAAGCCCTCAGCGCGCTTCGATGCCGTCGCGCACGGAGCGGAAGCGGGGGTAGGCCTCTTTCCAGGTGTCCGTGCGCGCGATGCCGATCATTTGCAAATACGCGCCGCCGCCAAAGCGCAGCCATTGTACGACCGTCAGCGCGACCACGCCGGTCGGGTCCCTGGCCTCAGCAAGGATTTGATGCCCCTGCTGCCCGCCGATCCGCAACGGCTCGGACGTGATGATGCGGATCTCCTTGAGATTGGGCACCGCCGCGAAGACGTCACGTGCGAAAGCGTCGCGGTCCGCGGCTTGAGCCGGAGCGCCGGGCGCAATGGTAACGAAAATGTGGGGCTCCAGGGAGGCGCCAGGGGCACCCGGTGCGTCGGCATCGCCCAATATCACCGCGCGCCCCGGGGCGACTCCCGCAACGTGAAATCCGGCGAGCTCGCCGACCTTGAACGGCAGCAGACCAAGTTGTTCGTCCACCGGAACGGTGGCGCGAATCGCCAATGTCGCCAGCGCGGCGCGGATCACCGCGTCTGGATAAACCGCCTGTGCCGGTTCCGGGATCTGCACCGTTACGAGCGCAGTCAGGGCGGAGGAAGCAGCCACCAGAATCCATTTGCGAATTTTTATCTTGTCGACCTCCTGGTGCCCCAGCACCAGAAATGCCTTGCCGGTGGAAAGCGGCATCGCCTCTCGCGTCTCGAACGTCAAACCTTGTTGTTTGAGCGCATCGGCAGTGATGGACTTCTCCAAATCCGAGAAGGCCTTGGCCGGAAGCGCGAGCAAGATAATGGCGGCATTGTTGTCGGGGTCCTCATAGCCGAAGAAACTCTTGCTCGTCACCATGCCTGGAGGCGGCGCAAGCCCGATGCGCGAGCCAGGCGGATAGACCGCGTCCGCGGCGGCTGCGGGCAGCGCGCCAAGAACAAGCGCGAGTACGATAAGAAACCTCGGCACCATCATGACTGTCATGATACCGCGATTTGAATGGCGGAGATACGCTGTCGGCACGCCGCCATTCGCAGCGTCGTGATCGATGCTCGCTGCCGAGGTTGAGTTAAGATCGTTGGTCTCGGCAAACAAGGAGAACGATGATGTGGTCGCATGGCAGCTTCTACTGGAACGAATTGATGACGCGTAACGTCGAACTCGCGAAGAGATTCTATGGCTCCTCGATTGGTTGGACGTTCGAGGCAATGCCGATGCCGAACGGCACATATTGGCTGGCGAAAATGGACGACAAACCGGTTGCCGGCATTTTTCCGCTGAGCGGAGCGGAGTTCGAGGGCGTGCCGGAAAACTGGATGTCCTATCTCGCCGTTGATGACGTGGATGCGCGGCTCGAGACGGCGAAGGCGGCCGGCGCGAAAGTCATGCGAGAGCCATTCGACGTTCCGGGCGTCGGCCGCATTGCCATCATCAAAGAACCGGGCGGTGCGGGAATCGGCTGGATCACACCGGTCAGCGATGAATAGTCGAAGGTCAGGCCCACGGAGCCTGATCACCGTTTGTCGGCTGGCAGCGTTACCCGCCGCAGCGTGAGATTGATCCGCCCGCCTTGCGGCAACAGGGTCGACGTGCCGGGCATGATCCGGTCGACCCCATGAAACGCCAGACGTGCCTTGCCGCCGAGCACGACGGCATCACCGGACGCGAGGCGCAGGGTGCGGGTAGGATCGCTGCGCTTTGCTCCCCCGATTCGAAACAGGCAGGTGTCCCCGAGGGAGAGCGAGACGACGGGCGCGTCAAAGTCACGCTCGTCACGGTCCTGGTGTAGCCCCATCTTCGCCGCGGGACCGTAGTAGTTGATGAGGCAAGCCTCGGGCGGGTGCGGATAGCATGCGAGTGCCTTCCAGGCATCGATCACCATAGCCGGAATCGCCGGCCAAGGGTTGCCGGTTTGCGGATGCAGAGGCTGATAGCGATAGCCCGCTTCATCCGTCACCCAGCCGAGCGGCCCGCAGTTGGTCATGCGCACGGAGAGCGGCTTTCCGCTCTTGGGCATGCGCGGAGTATAGAGCGGCGCGGCTGCGAACACGGAGCTTAGCTCCGCCAGCAATGCGTTTTGGGCAGACGGATCCAGATAGGCCGGCACGAGGCGGAAGCCGGAAAGCGGGCACGGCGGGGCGATCATGACGTTATCGTCCTCCGCCTTTGCATCTTGTCAAATGCGCGTGGCCACCGAGCCAGGCGTTCCGATCCATCATGCGGCGACCCAGCGTCGCCTTGGGAGCGCCAGCGGGCTCGGTTGCAAATCGCGAATCCGTGATCTTATGTCTTGCGGGCTAAAGCGGCCCTCCTATATGAGCCAAGGCGCCGCCGGGGCGGCGTCGATACGCATTTTAGGGGGTCGGATGAGGGGACCCCGCGGGTGTCGCGGACTCTCCCGTTCGGGTGCCGAAAGGACCCGGCCGACCTGCCGCAGACAAGAGGAAGCGAGACATGGGCAAGGTCATCGGTATCGACCTCGGCACCACCAATTCGTGCGTCGCCGTGATGGAAGGCAAGACGCCGAAAGTGATCGAAAATGCGGAGGGCATGCGCACGACCCCGTCGATCGTGGCCTTCACCGATGACGGCGAACGGCTGGTTGGACAGCCGGCCAAGCGCCAGGCCGTCACCAATCCGGAGCGCACCATCTTCGCGGTCAAGCGGCTCATCGGCCGCCGCTACGACGATCCGATGGTGGATAAGGACAAGAAGCTCGTCCCCTACAAAATCGTGCGGGCCTCGAATGGCGACGCCTGGGTCGAGATCGAAGGCAAGACCTATTCCCCCTCGCAGATCTCCGCCTTCATCCTGCAGAAGATGAAGGAGACGGCCGAGGCCTATCTGGGCCAGAAGGTCGAGCAGGCCGTCATCACCGTACCCGCCTATTTCAATGACGCGCAACGTCAGGCCACCAAGGATGCCGGCCGCATC
>Ga0081455_10004221_pt1 | contig 16199 bp, 16 predicted proteins | sample TabmetS3T2R1_FD_70207 | JGI IMG/M metagenome (GOLD analysis project Ga0081455, IMG submission 70207) | Tabebuia heterophylla rhizosphere microbial communities from the University of Puerto Rico - S3T2R1 | ecosystem: Host-associated > Plants > Roots > Rhizosphere ... | reverse complement strand
GTGATCGTCCGTGCCGTCGCCGTTTCGTCCTGTAGAGCAACCACTGTTCCGACTCGCCACATCATTCGTCGCCCGAATAACGCTGCTCTCGCCATGGGTCGCCGTAAATATGGTAGCCGAGACTTTCCCAAAAGCCGGGTTTGTCGTGTGACATCAGCGTCAAGCCCTTCACCCATTTGGCGCTCTTCCAAAAATAAAGGTGAGGGATCAGAAGTCGCGCCGGGCCACCGTGTTCGGGCGCAAGATCTGCGCCATCAAATTTGAACGCGACCCAAGCCTGCTTGTTGATGACATCCTTCAAAGGAAGGTTTGTCGTGTAGTCGCCGTACGAACGGAACATCGCATAAGACAAATCTGTTTTTACATCTGCAAGCAGGACGTCAAGCGAAACCCCTTCCCACGACGTACCGAGTTTCGACCACCTCGTTACGCAATGTATATCAACCGTGAAAGTCTCAGTAGGCAACTCACGAAACGACTTCCAGTCCCACCTCCGCAGAACATTCGTGCCGTCGTCGATCACAAATTCCCAGCGATCGAGTGACACGTGTGGCGTCGGTCCGGCGGACAAAACGGGAAAGTCAGTAGTGAGGTACTGCCCTGGCGGCAGCTTTACATCTGCCGCGGTGCGTCGACCGGAAAATCCTCGTGAGATAATCCCCATCTATACTTCTCCTTACGTGGTCAAGGTATCGGACTCCTTTGCTAATCCGCCCTTCTCGATGACAAACTTTGCGATTTGATCAACACCTTCGCCGCTCTTCAAATTCGTAAAAACGAAGGGTCGCTTTGCGCGCATTCTAAGCGTATCCGCTTTCATTACCTCAAGGTTTGCTCCTACTAGAGGAGCTAGATCTATCTTGTTTATAATGAGAAGATCGGAGCGCGTAATTCCCGGGCCGCCCTTGCGCGGTATTTTTTCACCTTCCGCGACGTCGATCACATAGATTGTTAGGTCCGCCAGCTCGGGGCTGAAGGTTGCCGCAAGATTATCGCCGCCTGACTCGATGAAGCATAGTTCCGCATCTGGGAATTTCTGATTCATGTCTTCAATGGCAGCGAGATTCATGGAAGCATCCTCTCGAATCGCCGTGTGAGGACAGCCGCCAGTCTCGACGCCCATGATGCGCTCCGCGGGGAGCGCTTTCGCGCGTGTGAGAATGAGCTGGTCTTCCTTCGTATAAATGTCGTTAGTAATGACGTAGATATCATAGTCATCTCGGAGCTGCTTGCACAGCGCTTCAACGAGCGCTGTCTTGCCTGAGCCAACCGGGCCGCCGACACCGACACGCAAAGGGCCGCGATGACCTGCGCTTATGCTGATTTGGCGGTGTGCGGTAGCGACAAAAGCCATGAGCGAAAGTCTCGACGTTAAGAGAACGGCGTAACTGGTCGATGTTGCAGCACTCCATCGACGTACAAGTCGACGTGCTCGTTGTAGAAACTGAGCAGGTTTTCAATCCTTGGGCACTCGGGAATTGGCGCCGGATAACTCCACACGATGTCCTTGACGAGCTTGTCGCCCACCCGAGCCGACCAGTGGCGCGCTACTCCTTTATACGGGCAACTCGTGACATACTCGGAGGCCTCGAGCAGATCCATGCGCACGTCCAGCTTCGGAATGTAGTAACGGGTCGGCAGTCCAGTCTCGAAGAGGAGCATCGGTCGGCGAGTTTCCGCCAGTGTCACGCCATCAATCTCCACGCGCACGTGCCTGGAGCTGTGGACCGTGTCGACCCTGGTGTACGGATCTCGAGGATGGACGAAGACTTGCTCATCCTCCTCGAACCACGCGTCCATCTTATCCCAGAAAAAGGTCAGGTGACCGTCCAGTGCGGCTCCATCGTCAGCCGGTTTGGCGTAAGCGCGCGCTGCGTTCTGAGCGATGCGATCCTTTACCACCAGGTGCCAGCGACTGGTGTCCGCCCCTTGATGTGACGCCTCCAGATACTTCATCCGGACATCCATAATCGGAAACCAGTAGGCCGGAGGCCGCTTCGTTTCATAGACGAGGAGAACGTGCTCGCTGTCGGCGATCAGCTTGCCACCGAAGTACGTCCGCACCCGGCGAGAGCTACGTTCGATGTGTACCCCCTCCTTTAGCCGGGCCCGATCCTCGGCGGCTGGAACCACCGGTCGCGTTGGTGTCTCAGTCATCTCGAATCTCCTTCCTGTATACCATAGTCATGAGCGAAACAACCTGGTGTATTGAGTTTCATGCTCCATCGACGCGAGGTCTACCATGAACGCGGCCGATCCAAGGTCATCAATCGTCGCTTTTTCCGCTTGCATGCTTGCGGCCAGAATCGCTTGCTCAAGCTCAGCGATGGCAAGTTGCCCGTCAGTTTGACCAAGGGGGATCAGTCGAACCCCAGCGGTCACAAAATTAGCGATATAACTTTGCAGGAAGGCGGGCAAGGCCAGGCTCGCTGGAATGGCGTGCCTTGCCGAGCGAACTCCAAGAACGACGGCTACGACAGGCTGAACATGGTGTTCGCAGAGTTTTTCCAAAAGCCAGTCCAGCAGGCCATCGGGCCAGACCTGCCGTAGCGTAATCAGACAGGCCGCCGCTTGCTGAGAGGATTCGAGGGCAAATTCCGATGTCCCACGAAAAGCCGCTGCCAATTCGGCAATTTCAAATAGCCTTGCGCGATCGTGCTTCATCGCACAGCGCCACGCCTGGTAGAAGAAGATCGCTTCGTTTCGTCCGGAGCCGCAACAAAGATCTGCCCCAAGCCAATCGACAAGACTTATACGGTCATTTATATAGCCCGCTTCCACAGCCCTTTCGAGACCATGCGAATAACTGTAAGCACCCGTTGGAAACGCAGGCGAAAGCCAGCTTTGCAATCGCAAAAGTGCCGGCGCCGGGAAACGATAGTGTTTATCACTCATGATCGTGTTCATGTTCGTCATGGGCATGATGGTAGCCGTGGCCGCCGTACGCGCCGCCCTCGGGCTGAAAGGGAGCGCGCACGTTTGCAAGATCCGCTCCGAAGCGACGGAGCATATCCTCACTGACGTGGTCGGGCCGAATGCGAAGAACCTGATTTCGAATTTCAGTCGGCAAATGCCGATTTCCCAGATGCCAGGCAAGACGCACAAGCTGGTTGGGATCTTCATGCCTGACCTCGACAGTAAGTTCCGCAGCGGCCTGAACCTTCAGCCATCTCCCATCGTCAAGTTGCAAGCCATCTCCATCGGCCATTGCAACCGCCTTCGGGAGATCCAGAAGGACATCTTCGCCCTCATCCGCAGTCAGGCGAATGCGACGGCGATGGCGTGCGTCGAACTCGAGAGTAAGTGAGCCCGCCGCCTTTTCCTTCGGCCAATGCCCGGCGGGTCGATGAGTGGAAGCACGTTGGATGACGCTATGCGTAAGCATGTTAATACATGAAATAACGTTGAGCCAAGGGCAGCACTTTGGCGGGTTCGCAGGTCAGAAGCCGGCCATCGGCCCGCACTTCATAAGTTTCCGGATTAATCTCCATACAGGGGGTAGCGCTATTCAAAATCATGGAGTGCTTGCCAATTTTGCGCGTGTTCATGACCGGAAGAAGCTTTTTTGCGAGTCCAAGCCTCTCACTCATTGCCAGCGCGGCCTGGCTCACGAAGGTCACCGAGCTTTCAGTCAAGGAGCGGCCGAACGCACCAAACATCGGCCGGTAATATTCCGGCTGCGGGTTCGGAATGGAAGCGTTCGGGTCTCCCATGATCGCGGCGGCAATCGTACCGCTTTTCAGCACCATGTCGGGTTTCACGCCGAAAAACGCCGGCTGCCAGATACAGAGATCGGCAAGCTTTCCGACTTCAATTGAGCCGACATAAGCGGATATGCCTTGAGCTATCGCGGGATTGATCGTGTATTTTGAGATGTAGCGACGCGCCCTGACATTGTCGTTATCGCCTTTCTCCTCGGCCAGCCGCCCGAATTGCTTCTTCATTTTATCGGCGGTCTGCCATGTGCGGATTATCACTTCTCCAACGCGGCCCATGGCCTGAGAATCCGACGACATGATCGAGAGTGCGCCCAAATCGTGCAAAATGTCCTCGGCCGCCATTGTTTCCTTGCGGATGCGGCTCTCGGCGAAGGCGACATCCTCAGGAACACGACGGTCGAGGTGATGAGTGACCATTACCATATCGAGCGCCTCATCGGTCGAATTCACGGTGTAGGGTCGCGTCGGAGTTGTCGAAGCTGGGAGGACATTTGCTTCACCGCACACTTTGATGAGGTCCGGGGAATGGCCGCCACCGGCTCCTTCGGTGTGAAAGGTGTGGATGGTTCTCCCTTTGAACGCCGCGATAGTGCTTTCGACGAAACCGCTCTCGTTTAACGTGTCGGTATGAATAGCAACCTGCACATCCATGTCATCCGCGACAGACAGACAGCAGTCGATGGCAGCTGGAGTTGCACCCCAGTCTTCATGAAGCTTCAGGCCGCACGCTCCGGCCTCGAGCTGCTCGACCAGGCCCGCCGCCAGGCTTGCATTACCTTTGCCGAAGAAGCCAAGATTCATTGGAAAGGCTTCGGCAGCCTGTAGCATCCGTGCAATATGCCAGGGCCCTGGAGTGCAAGTCGTGGCAGCCGTTCCAACAGCTGGCCCTGTCCCACCGCCCATCAGTGTGGTTAGGCCTGAATAAAGCGCCTCCTCGATCTGTTGCGGACAGATGTAATGGACATGCGTGTCGATGCCGCCGGCGGTCACGATATTACCTTCACCGGCGATCACCTCAGTTCCAGGACCGATAATAATGTCGGTGTTCGGTTGTACGTCAGGATTGCCGGCTTTGCCTATGGCAGCAATGCGTCCGTCTTTGATGCCGATATCGGCCTTTACAATTCCCGAGTGATCGAGAATTAGGGCGTTGGTGATGACCGTATCAACCGCGCCCTCGCAACGAGAACGCTGCGACTGACCCATGCCGTCGCGAATAACTTTCCCGCCTCCGAACTTCACCTCGTCGCCATAGATTGTGAAGTCCTTCTCCACCTCGATGATTAGGTCGGTATCCGCGAGGCGCACTTTGTCGCCTACTGTTGGGCCAAACATTTGCGCATACGCAGCGCGGTTCATTGTGTGTGGCATTTTCGATTACCTCAGTCATTTAGGGACAGGCACTGGTACCTGCGACAACGGGCCCATGACCGCTTGGTTGAATCCATAAACCAAGCGCGCGCCCGCGTAAGCGATGAGGCGAACTTCACGAGACTGACCAGGCTCGAAGCGCACAGCCGTTCCCGCCGGAATGTCCAGGCGACATCCGAGAACAGACTTTCGGTCAAAGGCGAGAGCCGCGTTGGTCTCGGCGAAATGATAGTGACTGCCGACCTGTATCGGTCTGTCGCCTGTGTTCGCCACAGTAAGAGAGATAGCTGCTCTATCCTTATTAAGGACAATGTCTCCCGATGCTGGAAAAATCTCGCCTGGTATCATGTCAACCCGCAATCAAAGCTATTCCGCCCAAGACTGTAAGTCCGCCCGCAGCACGTAGTGCGACCTTGCCGATCGAGCGTTCGGCAAAAAACCCGAGCCAGATGCCGGCCGCAAGAAGTACAGTAGTTGCGACAGCGAAACCGGCAGCGTAGGGAATGAGACCGCCCGATACGGCCTCCGTGCCGTGGACGTGGCCATGAAAGAATGCGAATAGCCCAGTTATGGCTGCACCTAACCAAACCGGGGCTTTCGCGGCGAGAGCGACGAACAGGCCTAAGATAATGATCGACGACCAGATGGCAGGCTCCACGAATGGCATCTGCAAGCCGAATGTCGCTGCTGCAAAGCCTGCCAGCATCGTTGTTACGAAGGCCATAGGCCAAACCCAGATCGCGCGGCCACCGGCAAGCACAGCCCACAGACCGACAGCGAGCATCGCCAGAACGTGGTCCGCCCCGTGAAGAGGATGAGCAATTCCCGAAGCGAAGGAGTTGGTTTGTCCCACGCCAGTATGAGCAAGGGCAGGAGAGACCAGCGCTCCACTCAAAGCAATACAAATTAAAATTAGCCGCATCATGAGCTCCTTATCTAATTGGATTGTGAAGACTAACGAGTTTGGTTCCGTCGGGGAACGTTGCTTCCACTTGCATCTCGTGGATCATTTCTGAGATACCTTCCATAACTTGGTCGCGGGTCAGGACTTTGCCGCTTTCGGACATAAGTGCTGCAACGGACTTGCCGTCGCGTGCTCCCTCCAGGACGAAATCTGTTATAAGCGCGACACTTTCGGGATAATTGAGCTTGATCCCTCTTATAAGCCTTCCGCGAGCCACCTGCGCTGCCAGCGCCACCATCAGCTTGTCTTTTTCACGTGGCGTGAGATTCATTGGCGTCTCCGTTCTATAGCGGGCTTTAGCATGACCACATCTTCGGCACTCGGAAAGGGCCGGGGCCGACCTCTCGGCTGAATCGCTGGAGAAAGCTGCGCAAGGCAAGCTTCAAGTCGGAGGCCACCTTCGCTGCAAACCGAACGATAACGAGCCCACCAACCGACGTCGCAGCGCAGTAGCACTTCAGGGAAGGAGCAATTTCGCGCAAAAACTCCAGGCGTCTGTCGAGGCACGGCCCAAAATAGATTAGCGTTCCGATTGCTTTGTAATTCGAAAGCAGCGCCTTCCTGTGAAGGTGCCGAAACATCTCATCCGTGACACGGAAGCTGTCTGCCCAGATCAGCCGACCGTCTTTCTTGACGCGCCAGCTATCGGTCATGTGCCCGCCGACCATCTCCTCGCCGTGTGCGGCACGACCCAGCACAAGCCACTCAAGGGCAAGCAGCTCAGCTCCAGAAGAAAGTTCGATTTCTGTTTCCCGGCTAAGCCGTCCCGAATTGAAGACGATTGTTTCCTGTGGGAGCCACGCGAGTTTTGCTGCCCCGCACACTTTCAGCTTTGTCGTAATACGCGCGGGTTCGCTCAACGCCCGGTAGACCTTTTCAGCCGCCTGTGATGTCACCGTGATGGAAGCATTGGTTAGCGCTGTCACACCATATTTAAGCCTGTCTCCTCCCGCTATACCGCCCGCAGTATTTATGAGAACAGCCTCTTCTGTTGCATCGCCGCAGGCTCTTGGGAACATGATGCGAATGGGAGAATGTTGAAAGACGTCCACGATTCGCGTCCCCTTTTCCGAGCCGCTCAGTATGATCCGGCCGGAGCCTTCTGCCCGCTGCAGATCCTTATCGGACGGATTCCCCCAATGCACTTCCGGCGATCCAAGAGCGCACAAATCGTCGGTGAGATCAGATGCTGGTATGGCATCGAACATCGGCTTCCACCAGCGCGTCTCCCGCAAGGACCCGGGAAAGTAGCTGCAATGCGTCCGTTGAAACAGATTACCGCCGAGCTGGGTCGTGTTCCTGAACTGGATCATCGCGTCCCCGTCGAGCGGAATCAGAATCCCGCCAAACCCTCCGGGCTATTGTAGGGAATTCTCACATTGGTAATCTCTTTGAGCGAACCGTTCGGCTGAGTGGCGTAGCCCACCAGTTTCGAGGCATTCCCGTAGATCTGGTAGAGATACGCGCCATCTGGCGACAGCCAGCTATCGCTCGGGCCGCTGCTAACGACTCCATCGATCGCTCGGAAGGTGCCATCTCCCGGAACCTTCGGGCACGCGGGATCGTTGGCTATGGAGAGCTTTTCGCCGTCGATGCGGAAGGTGCTTAGGTCGCTGTAGCCGAAGTTTGTCGCATACACGAATCGGTTATCCGGGGAGACGGCGAGCCAGCACAGTTCAGACGGCAGGCCGCTGCTCGTGTCGATCTTCATGAGTGGGCCGACGTCGATTTTGCCGTTCACATCGATAGTTGCCATGGCGCAGCCATCGCTCACAGCATATCCGATGATGAAGGTATCCGGCCGGCCGTTCAGAAAGGCGATGTAGAACGGAGAGGCCCCCTTCGCGTCCTGAAACTTGGCTTCGCCAAGGCTGCCGTCCTCTCGCAGGGGGAATACGACGAGGCCGTCAGGGTCTGGTGCATTCGAAGCGATGACGTGCAGTGACTTGAGAAGAGCGTCCGGAGCTGTCTGGTACCTCACACTTTCGCCGTCTGCCCGCGGGATCCAGAGGATCAGTGAGCCGTCCGGATTTTTTCTGGTGGGCAACTCGTCGAACGCGCTACCGACAATGACGAATTTTTCGTCGGGCGAGAGCACGACCATTGTTGGCCCACGATTGGCCCAGTCCGGCGTGTTCACTGAGTATTGCTCAGGGCGTGCCGTGAGGTTGCCTTTCTCATCGACCGACATCAGCCGGAGATGGTCGGGGCCGAACGTGTGCAATACCAAAAGCGTGCGACTCGAAGGAGCATAGGCCAGCGATTTTGCGCCACCGTTTGTGGAGTTCCCCGTCGGCTTCACGTCCAGCAGCTTGAGCCGGCCTTCCTTGTCCACAGCGAAGCTGGAGACGGAATTGTCGCCGCCGTTGGTAGTGAACAGAAAGCGACGGTCCGGGGTGAGAATGACACTGCCCGCACCCTCGAAGTGGTTCGGTCGTTTGGTGTGGTAGATAGGACTCAAAAGCCCAGAACCGGCACCCCCTGTCGCGACACGTTCCACCTCAGTAAGCGCGCCGTTAGCAGAGCGATCGTAGTGAATAATTGCGTTCTTGTCCTCATTTGTCTGTATGTAAAGATGCCCGTTACTATAACTCGATAGACTGATCTCTTTCGAAGTTACAGCTTTCTTCGTCGGCGTGGTTGGCACTTGAGTTAGTGCAAGCGCCGCGAAAATAACCGCGCCTGCCAGGGCCCAAGCAGCCATCAGTGTGAACGAGAGTAGTGACTTCCGCATCGTGGTAACACCTGTTGTCTTTTGAATGAGCGATAACGGGAAAGCGGAAGGTTCCGCCTTCCCGTTGAGCGAATCAGAATCCCGCCAAGCCCTCCGGGCTGTTGTAGGGAATGGCGACACTGGTAACCTCCTCCAGCGATCCGTCCGGCTTGGTAGCGTACCCCACTAGCTTCGACGCGTTCCCGTAGATCTGGTAGAAAAAGGCGCCATCCGGCGAAACCCAGTTATCGCTCGGTCCGCTGCTGATGTCTCCACAAAGGCCCCGGAAGGTGCCATCACCCTCGACGTCTGGACACGCAGGATCCTTTGCGACTTTGACCTCGGCGCCGTTGATATGGAATGTGCTGACATTGCTGTAGCCGAAAACCGTAGCGTACAAGACTCGGTCATCGGGAGAGACAGCCAGCCAGCAAAGTTCAGCGATCGCGCCTCGCCTGGTGTTAATCGGTACAATTTTGCCGACGCCAATTCTGCCATCTTCGTCGATTTGGCCCAAGGCCACTCCGTCGCCGACGGCATATCCGACGATGAATGTATCCGGCCGGTTGTGCAGGAACTGGATGTAGAAGGGAGAACCGCCTCCTCCATCCTGGAAGGAGCCTTCGCCCAGCGTGCCGTCGGCATTGACGCGGTGGACTACAATGCCGTCCGGATCCGGGAAATTCGATGCGACAGAACGTGGTTTGCCGTCTGAACCATTCACCCAGAGAATAGGTGAACCGTCCGGATAGGTGCCCGAGATCGCAATGGGCACATCGAACGTGGTGCCAACCAGGAAAAATTTCTCATCCGGTGTTAGCACACCCATAGTTGGAACACGGTGTGGCTTATCTGACGTGTTACACGTGTACTTCTCCTTGCGCGGCGTAAGCTTGCCATTAGTGGCGACCGACATGAGTCGGATATGATCGGGGCCGAAGGAGTGGACTACGTAAAGCATCTGCTTCCCGGGAGAATACGCGAGCGATTTGGCAGTACCGCTCTTTCCTTTCACGGCGTTCCCGGTCGGCTTGGTGTCGATTCGTTTGAGCGTTCCCTTATCGCCCACCGCAAAGCTGGAAACCGAATTGTCCCCGCCGTTTGTGGCAAACAGAAGCTTGCGATCTGGTGAAAGGATCACGCTAGCTGCGCCTTCAAAGGAGTTGGGTGCGCTCTCCTGGCCGCTGATTGGTTTGAAAGTCCCCGAACCTGCACCGCCGGTGGCGACCCGTTCCACCTCTGTTAGGGTGCCGTTGGCGGAGCGATGGTAGTGAATAACCGCGTTCTTGACCTCATTTGTTTGCATGTAGAGATGGCCGCCCTGACCGTTCATGCTCATCTCCTTTGATATACCCATCTGTTTCGAAGTGCTTTTTTCTGTAGCCATATCTGTTATCCTTTTCATTTTTGTTTTCCTTTTGTTTCTTTGAAGTTTGATTAGATGTTTGCGTGTCTCAGCCACGCTGATGGAAAATTTCCGAGCCTAGTATCCTTTCTTGTCGCGCAGTAACGGGTAGAACTGAATCCAGGTCATGTCAGTGCTTCCGACATTCGCGAGATGGCAGCCAGCACATTCGGCCACGGGCTTTTCGGCCGCCGTCTTATCGTAGGGCAAAGGGTGATGCCCGAAGGTGAAGTAGCCCCAGCCGTTGGTCTCAGCAAACCGCTTACTGTCCTTTACCGATACGTCGATGCCGTTGAACTCACCGTTGAAATACCCGCGTCCGGATGGTTCCTTGCGAGAGCCGTCTGGAAACTCTGGATTTAGAACCCGGGTCAGTTCTTTGACGATGACCGTTCCTTCTGGAAACTCACCCGTCTTCAGATAAGCGTCGACGTTTTTCTTTTCTACATATACATGATGGTATTCGGGGAAGTTTGCCTTTCCATTGTTGAGGCCGTTGGGAGTTAGAGGCGCACCCACAAAAACCCATGCGCGATAGCCGGTCGGCAACTTCATCTTGCCATCTGAATCAAACACTGCAGTCGACTGCGAACTCTCAGCGGCAATGGAGCTCGTCTTGGGGAAAAACACAGTGCCGGCAAGCAGACCAACTCCGACGATTATGATTATTGTTAATAGATGCTTTGTCATAACTACTTCTCCTTCGGTATGTTTTTGAAAATCATTATGAGTTGCGCCCGCTCATTTTGACCCCAGAACTGGATAACCTTTGACGTAAACCCAGTCTGTCGTCTTTGCCGGGATGTGGCATCCAAGGCAGTCTTTTTTGAAATCAGTCGCGACTTGCTTATCAGGCGCGTCAGACTTGAAAAGTGCCCATCCCCATCCATTGCCCCACAGCGGATTGCCGGGATGGCTCCCTTTTTCGTCTTTGATCATCACGAACCATACTTTCGTCCCAGAGGCCCAATGTACGTCTCCGGTCGTCAATTGCCCGTGATCGGTTGCAAACACTTCTTTCACCAATACGGTTCCATCAGCAAACTTTCCGTTTTTGCGGTAGTATTCGGCCGTGCCCGGCGACGCGTATGTGTAGTGCAGTTCGGTGTCACCATTGAGATCGACCACTGAATAGGTTCCCAGCGCCTGGTAACGATCTCGAACGTCCGTCGGCTTGCGAATATTTCCAGCTTTGTCGACCAACCCTGCGCTGTTGTAGCTGCTTTCGCTGTCTTGTGATCTTACTTGCTGATAAGCGACCAGAGTAACCACCACAAGAAAGGCGATTAGAATGCGATATGTCATGAGTGTTCCTCCTGGTGGTCGATTGGAATAGCTGTCGGTTTCATTTAACTTGGATCAAACCTTAATGACTTCAGTGACTCCATCACTACTGGGCCTGTGAAAGATTTTGAGTTAGTGCTTAAGGAGGGACTTGCGCTCTGCCATTAGGTGGATGTCTGGCGGGAAATTCGCGACCACTGCGTGTTGGAAATTCGTGTCAACACACGTCTCATGGTGCAATGACGTATTCGCAGAGGCAAGGCATAGTGAGGGCGGTTGTCCGCAGTGACGTGGCGATACTTACCGCTACGACTGCGGATCGCAGCTTTTGCGGAGAGCACGGGAGTCAGCCGGAGTTAGACGGCTCGGCTATGAATCTGAATCGAGAGCAGCCCGTTCACTTGTCATTGTACGGCCGTCTGGCTGGGCGAGAGCCACGCCGCAATTTGCGAACGTTTGGCTCCCGAGGAAACGGCTGCATCGTGAAAGCTTCGCCATCGTCCGAGTGGCATGCTCGCCGCGGCCATAAGAGCAAGCTGGCTGATAATGAATCCCACCAGCCACGGAAATTCTTTTTGCATGAAACCATACGAATGGAGGCCGACGCCGAGCATGTTTACCCCGAACCAGGAGAAACTCGTCACTACATTGCCGAAGATCGCCATGATCATGAGTCCGCGCTGGCGAATAAATCCGCCCCAGCGTGCATGCAAAATGATGGCGCACCAGAGGACGATTAGGACGGCGCCATTCTCTTTGGGGTCCCAACCCCAGAACCTGCCCCACGACTGGTCGGCCCAAATCCCGCCGAGGACGGTTCCCACGAAACTGAAGAGCGTGGCAAAACAGATTACACCATAGGTCATCCGCGCCATGGAATCCGCTACTGAACGTGTGAGCGAACGAGTAAAGACTCCCCGTACTATGTATATGATGGCGAGCATACCGGCGAGAAACATGGCTGAGTAACCGATGGTGATGGCCACAACATGCGTAGCCAGCCAGATATTCGTGTCGAGCACGGCCTGCAGCATTTCCAAGGTGTCGCCGCTACCGGCAAGATGGTGGGCAATAATCAGGGTAACGAATCCAATTGCACCGGCGCAGGCCGCTCCAATACCGTCGCGATAAATTCGCTCGAGAATGAGCGATACGATCACTGCGCCCCAGCCTATAAAAATGGCAGATGAATATAGATTGGTAACCGGCGGACGTTCTTGCAGGTACATCCGTGAGACAAGGCCGAAGGTATGAACTGCAAATGCCAGCACGAGAACGTAGAATGCGGAGCGATTTAATATCCTGCTCCAGCCAAGCCACGATCCGCAGGCCAGAAGAAAACCAAGGACGTAGAGCGCCATGCTCTGGCTGAAGGGTTGGAAGCGATTAAAGAGAAATTCGAACGAGCTCCGCTTCGTCGCCGCCGGCTTTTCCTTCGCGAACCATGTTTCAAGCTCGTTTGTGTGTTGATTGAAAGCTGACCAATTCCGAGCTCGGTACGCGTCACCAATCAGCGCGTAATCCTTGACGACCGGATGAATCTCTTCGGACTCAATCGATCGCGATAAACTGTCGCCGATCGAGTGCCATTCCTCTGCTGGGCCTCCCAGTGGTACCGCCAGAATGTACGCCATCGCCGATAACTTTTCGTAGTGCTGAATTTTGCCCGCGACGTCGCCCAGTTTCGCTTTGTCGAAATTTTCTTCAGTCTGGCGTTGACGAGTCGCTTTTCCCGCAACCGGGAGACTGTTTTCTAAGGCTTGCAATTCGCTCGCGAAGTTCCGGGCGTCCTCAGGCTGAACGCTGTTCTTTAGGCGCACATAAAGAACCAGCCCATTTCGAAGATTCAGTATGGCGTTCTGATAGGCGGAGCGCTGCGCCGGCTCCAGCTTCTCCGATTCTTCCCCCTGCTCTTCGATCTTTTGCAGAAACGGCGAGAGCTCGCTAAAACTGAAATACTTCCGATCGCTCTGCTCCCATCCAAACAAGCCGAGAACGTCCCCATTTTGCACCGCGAATAATGGATACTCGTCAGCGACTGACGCATTGAGCATTGTATCAGTGAGCCATTCCATGGCCGTGAGTTGAACACCGTCTTCCAACCGTAATTGCTGCTTGCTGTGAATAATCAGCAACGCGTTGCGGGCAACGGTATCGAGCGGTTTGACGCGACCGCCCACTAAAACCGGCGTCTTTCCAAACTTCGCTATGTCGAAGCTGTCTTGTTGAACCTGAGGAGCTCGCCAGTCGGCGGCAATCCAGGCCACAGCCAAAATAAGAACGAGCCATGGGAAATATCGTTTCATGCCAAAGCGGTTCGCCTTTTCCGCGAGAAACCGACAAGGTGATATCCGAATTGCACGAGCAGTCCAACTGCGACAATAACGCACGCAGCGTAAGGCGCGATGAAGCTCGGGTTATGAACTACCTGCAAAATGGTAGCCTGATCGTCCTTTTGAAAACCCGCTTGGTAAAAGGTTTCGCCCCGATAACGCAAAGGATGATTCATGTAAATCAGCACATCGCGGTTCACAATGCGTTCGGGATCGGTCAAGGTAACGCGACTGGAAAAGTTTTTCGGGATTTCGGTGCCGGCGTAACGTTCGTGCGTGAATTTTTGCAGGGTAACGCTGTACGGTTTGTAGTAACGCATTGGCCGGAGCGCGATCATCCAATTATGGCCATCGCATGAAAATGTCTGTGGCGCGTCTAACCCATCCGAAACAAGCCAGGTGCCGAGCGAAGTTCCCGAGTGTTTAGGAATTATTTCAATCGCCGCACTAGTAACATCATGTTCATCAATGCCGGTGGCACGGGGAGCTGATTGGACTACAATCTGTGCTCCTTTGCCGGTCTCAGACAGGATTCGCAGGCGTGAGTTCTGATAAAAACTCCTAACGACTATTCGGAATGGCAGGCTCCAGTGATCTATCGCCCGGCTTTGTCGCAAGATGTTGTCGGGAATGGCCGTGACTTGATCCGAGCTATTGTCCGTGGTGTCGATTACCGCCAGTTCCATCCGGCGCGCGTCTTCCGAATAATTTTTGGTATCACCAACGCCGAGTTGCATATGGCTCTCGATCGCAAAAAGATCGGTGAAAAGGCCGCCCGCCAGGATGATGATTAGCCCTGCGTGTGTTAGATGAATACCAAGTTTCCGCCAGGCCCAGCGGAATCGTCTGGCGTGTGCTGCGACGAGATTTACGAGCAGGACGGCCCCGATGAGATGGCCGCCCGGGAAAACGGGAATTCCTAACCGCCGACTATCCGGTGGCCACCATACAAAGAAGCTTTGGAAGTAACGCTGCTGGGCTTCATGACTTCCGAGATGAACTTGCGCGAGCGTTCCGGCAAAAATCAGCACCATGGCCGCCGCCAGGCAGATAATCGTCAGCTTCAGCGATGTGAGCAAATCAACGAATCGGTGCCACATCTAAAGTCGTTTTGGTTTGAGTGTGATCGAAGCGGTTGCCCGCTACGTTCTTTTTGCGGTGCGGGCGTCCAGAGCCACGCATCTATTTTCCTGACAGACCTTACGGCGGCAGTCTAATCCCTGGCCATTGGACAGAGGATGGAATTATTTCTACTGAATCGGAACTAGAATTACATCGTTCTTTCGAACGATGCAGCATAGGTTGTTAGGCAATAGAAGGGCAGGCGTGGACGATGTCGATAATCACTGGAGGAATTGCGTGACAATCATCGAAGCGGTCAGATATCCGATCGAATCGGCCGACGTCGCCAGAACAAATTATCCCATCGGAGTCATCCAAAAGACGGAATCACGTTCGTCTCTTCGGTAACATCGCAAAATCTGCCGTAGGCGCAGTGGCAATCGAATGCCAGCACAAGGTACAGTGGCAGTATGAGGGTAATCAGTCCAACCGTTATAGCACTCGTGCTTTGGTTCTTGTTTTTCGCCTCGCACGCCTTCGCGATGTTTAAGTCGCCTTACCCGACAAAGGCAGCGCCGCCTGATTCAATCATTATTATTAGCGTTGGTCCCATTCCCGGCACGACAGGTAAACCAAACTGAGGATGAATTTCGCGAACGACTAACGTCCACTTAGTGGAGCCTGCTTACCCGTTAATTTTGCAAAGCGCCTTAACTTTGCCTTTGACCACTGGAGCATTTACCGAAATGAACGACGCGTTCTCCAGAGACGTTACTGTTGACGCAGCGTCCGAGTGGCGAACGAATTCGATGGGAGAGGAAACTCACGCTAACCGGAGAAGCGTGTTCTTGCTCCCTGGGCTATTGAGCATGACGGCCGGTGCGGTTGACGTCATCAGCTTTCTTGGCTTCGGCGGGCTGTTCACGGCTCACATCACAGGTAACCTTGTCATTCTGGCCGCTCACTATATTACAGGGAGGTTCGGCGAGATCGCGCCTCTCCTTTCAGTGCCGGTGTTTGTAACCGTCCTGAGCGTGGTAACCGCGGTGTTTGTTCGAAAACCGATTCCGTTCATCCGACGCGCATTGCTTGTTCTGCAAGCGGCCTTACTTGCATCATTTCTGGGATTTGGCGTCGGGTTCGGTCCTTTCGCAGATCTGAACAATAGCATGGCGGTATTTGTAGGCATGCTTGGAGTAGCTGCAATGGCAACGCAGAACGCCGTTGTTAGACTAGCGCTGCCTGGGCATCCCATAACGGCTGTGATGAGCACGAATGCTACTCAACTGGCGGTTGACCTTGCGATGCTCGCTCGCTGCCTTCCTGAACCAACCAACGTGAGGAAGAT
>Ga0081455_10004220_pt1 | contig 16200 bp, 16 predicted proteins | sample TabmetS3T2R1_FD_70207 | JGI IMG/M metagenome (GOLD analysis project Ga0081455, IMG submission 70207) | Tabebuia heterophylla rhizosphere microbial communities from the University of Puerto Rico - S3T2R1 | ecosystem: Host-associated > Plants > Roots > Rhizosphere ... | reverse complement strand
GTGGCGGGGCCGGCTGATGCTCAGCGGCGGCGCGCTGTCGTCGCGGCTGTACCTGGGCGACGCGACCGGGTCGAGTTGGCGCGCCGTTCCCGTCGACGGCCACCTGGCGCCGCAGTTCGACGTCGACCCGACGGTGCCGAGCATCGGTGTGCCGCTGGCCCGCCCGGACGGTTCGCTGGTCGTGCCGGTCACCAACCACGCCGGCGCGCCGAGCGTCGACCTGCAGGCCACGACGGACGGCTCGACGTTCCGCTCGCTGGGCCGGGTGGCGCTGACCGGCGAGGTCGGAGCGGGCGCCGGCGCCGCCGTGGGCATCCGGCCCGACGGCACGGTGGTGGTGTCGGATCCCAACACGCTGCGCATGCACGTCGTCGGGGTCGGCGCCGGGCGCACGTTCGTCCCGAAGGGCCTGCCGGCACCGCCGTCGTCGGTCACGTTCCTGAGCGCGACCATGGGGCTGGCAGAGGTCGACGTCGCCGGCTGCGCGAACGCCAAGTCGCACTGCACCGTCGAGCACGAGGTGTTCGCGACCTCGGACGGCGGCACGTCCTGGACCCCTGCGCCGTAGCTTTCTGCTGCCCCTGGGCAACCCTGCGCGATGTTGTTGACTTTTGTTAGAGTGTGCTGGAAAGTGCAAAGACCACCGCGTCGGACGTTCCCCGGAGGGTCGACGAATGCTCGCACGCCAGCGTCAAGCACTGATCCTTGACGAGCTTCGCCGCACCGGCGGGGTGCGCGTCAGCGAACTCACCGACCTGCTCGGCGTCTCGGACATGACGATCCGCCGGGACCTGGAGCAGCTGGCCGCCGACGGCGTGCTGCAGAAGGTGCATGGCGGAGCGGTCCTTTCCGGCAACGTGACCGAGGAACCCGGCTTCGAGGCCAAGCGCGCGCTTGAGCAACCGGCCAAGCGGGCCATCGCGGCCCGGGCCGCCGCCCTGGTCAAGCCTGGCACCGCGATAGCCCTGTCGGCCGGCACCACCACCTGGGCGATGGCCCAGCACCTCGCGTCGGTGCGCGGGCTCACCGTCGTCACCAACTCCACCACCGTCGCCGACACGATCGCCTCGCTGGGCGACCCGACCCAGCAGACCGTCATCCTCACCGGCGGGGTGCGCACCCCGAGTGCGGCGCTGGTCGGCCCGGTGGCGGACCTGACGATCCGCTCGCTGCACGTCGACCAGCTGTTCCTCGGCGCGCACGGCTTCGACGGCAACGCCGGGCTGACCACCCCGAACCTGGCCGAGGCCGAGACGAACCGGGCGTTGATCTCCAGCGCCCGGCAGGTGATCGTGCTGGCCGACTCGACGAAATGGGGCATGGTCGGGCTGGCCGACTTCGGCCCACTGTCGGCCGCCGACGTGGTGATCACCGACGAGGCGTTACCGGTCGAGGCCCGGGCCACGCTGGAAGACGCCGTCGACGAGCTCATCCTCGTTGCGCCGGAAGTGCCCACCGGCGCATGACGTTCCGCCAGTCGACCAAGCTCGCGGACGGCCGTGAGCTCTTCTACTACGACGAGCAGCCCGGCGTCGATCGCAGCGCGATTGACGGCCGCGATCTGCCCGGAACGGCGACGTCGTCCCAGATCCGCTGGGATCCGCTGTTTCGCGAGTGGTCGGTCGTCGCCGGGCACCGCCAGACCCGCACCTACCGGCCGCCGACCAGCGACTGCCCGCTCGACCCGTCCCGCGACGGGCGGCTGACCGAGATCCCGGCCGACGACTACGACGTCGTCGTGTTCGAGAACCGGTTCCCCTCGCTCACGACGCAGGCCAGCAACGACCTGGCCACCGACGAGTTCCCGTTTCGCTCGGCGCCCGGGCTCGGGCGATGCGAGGTCGTGTGCTTCACCAGCGACCACGACACGTCGTTCGGGCAGCTGCATCCGTCCCGGGCCCGCACCGTGTTCGACGCGCTGGCCGACCGCACCAGCGAGCTGAGCCGCATCGACGGCGTCGAGTACGTGTTCTGCTTCGAGAACCGCGGCGAGGAGATCGGGGTGACGCTCAGCCACCCGCACGGGCAGATCTACGCCTACCCCTTCGTGCCGTCCCGGTTCGAACGGGCCGCCGATGCCGCCCGCGCTTACCACGACCAGCACGACGCCTGCCTGCAGTGCGCGATCGTCGCGGCCGAGCGCAAGGCCGGCACCCGGGTCGTGGTCGAGTCCGAGCTGTGGACCGCGCACGTGCCCTACAGCGCCCGCTGGCCCTACGAGGTGCGCATCGTGCCGCATCGTCACGTGCCGGACCTGCCGGCCCTGTCCGACGCCGAGCGCGACGACCTGGCCGGCATCTACCTGGACGTGCTGCGGCGCTTCGACCGCCTGTTCGGCGGCGGCCGCACGCCCTACATCTCGGGCTGGCAGCAATCGCCCGTGCACCGCGACCGCGACGTGTGGCACCTGACCGCCGAGGTGTTCACCATCCGCCGGGCGCCCGGCAAGCTGAAGTACCTGGCCGGGTCGGAGTCCGGGGCCGGCGTGTGGATCAACGACGTCACGCCCGAGGTGGCGGCCGCCCGGCTGCGCGGCGAGTAACGGTCATCGGGACGGCGCGGCGCCGTCCGGATCAGCTGGCGCGAGCCCGGCCTCGAGCAGCTCGCGGCGGATGAACGCGGCGAACGGGTGGCCGGCCAGCTCGGTCCAGGCGGCGTCGGGGGGCACCACACGGCGGTGCGGGATCTCGAACTGCGGATCCCAGCGCGCGAGCTCGACGTCGGCCCGCCAGATCGAGCGGACGAGCACCCGACCCAGCTCGGGCCCGGCCACGCACTCGCCCCGGTTGAAGCCGAGCAGCCGGGCCGCCACGACGGTCGCGCACGCCTCTTCCCGCATCTCCCGGCGCAGCGTGTCCTCCCACGTCTCTCCCGGCTCGGGCCGCCCGGCCGGCAGGTCCCACACGACACCGTCCGGGCTGATCAGCACCACCTCACCGGACGGCGTGACGCACACCCCCTCGGCGCCGTGCGGGATGCCGTCCGGCGGGTCCGGCGGCGGATGCCACGACACCAGCCAGTCGCCGATCGCGATGCGCTGACCCACCCCGGCGATGTGCACCTCTCCATGCTGCCCGACCCGTCCCCTCTCCCGGTTTTGGCCGCCACTCGTCATATAGCCGCACCGGCGGCCAAACCCGCGAGGGCGCGCAGGCAGCAGAATGTTCGGGTGCACGCGACGCTCGAAATCCTCGGCCTGGTCATCATCGTGGCGGTCGTCGCCGGGGCATCGCGCCGCTACGGGTGGCCGGCCCCGGTGCTGCTCGTCGCGGCCGGCGTCGTCGCCTCGTACATCCCGGGAGTACCGCGCGTCGAGGTCGACCCGGACGTCATCCTCGTCGGGCTGTTGCCCCCGCTGCTCTACGCCGCGGCGATCCGCACCTCGCTGGTCGACTTCCGGGCCAACCGGCAGGCCATCGCCCTGCTGTCGGTGGGCCTGGTCGCGTTCACCACGTTCGCGGTCGGCTTCGCCGTGTGGTGGGCCGTGCCGGCCGTGTCGCTGGCCGCCGCTCTCGGCCTGGGCGCCGTCGTCGCGCCCACTGACGCGGTGGCCGCCACCGCCATCGCCCGCCGGGTCGGCATGCCCCGGCGCATCGTGTCGATCCTCGAGGGCGAGAGCCTGGTCAACGACGCCACCGCGCTGGTGGCCCTCAACACCGCCATCGCGGCCATCACCGGCAAGGCCATCGGCGGCACCGTCGTCCCGAACTTCCTCATCGCCGCGGGCGGCGGCATCGCGATCGGGCTGGCCGCGGCGTTCGTGCTCGCCCTGGTCCGCAAGCACATCCAGGACCCGGTTCTGGACACCACGCTCTCGTTCGTCGCGCCCTACATCGCGTTCCTGCCGGCCCAGGTCAGCCACAGTTCGGGACCGCTGGCCGTGGTCGTCTGTGGGCTGGTGCTCGGGCACAAGTCGCCCAGGCTGCAGACGGCCGCATCGCGCATCGCCGAGCAGACGAACTGGCGCACCGTGCAGTTCCTGCTCGAGAACGCCGTGTTCATGCTGATCGGCCTGCAGCTGCGGGGCATTCTCGACGGCGTCCAGCACACGGGCGAGGCGATCCGCACCTGCGTGGTGGCCCTGGTGGTGACGATCGTGGCCCGCGTCGTCTGGGTGTTCGGGGCTGCGGTTATCTACCGGTACGGCACCCGGCGCATGCGCGAGATCGCCTGGAGCTGGCAGACCAGCGCGGTGGTCTCGTGGGCCGGCATGCGCGGCGTCGTCACCCTGGCCGCGGTGTTCCTGCTGCCCGAGGAGACGCCCGGCCGCGACGCCCTGCGGCTGGCCGCGTTCGCCGTGGTGGCCGGGTCGCTGCTGCTGCAGGGTATGTCCCTGCCCTGGCTGATCCGACGCCTGCGTCTGCCCGCCCCCAACGCCGCCGAGGACGCGCTGCAGTTCGCCGGGCTGATCAGCGACGCGGCCCGGGCCGGCGCGGCCCGCCTCGAGCAGATCCGCTCCCCCGACGATCCGCCCGAGGTGATCGAGCAGCTGCACGCCCGCACCAGCAAGCGCAGCAACAACGCCTGGGAGCGACTGGGCCGCCCGGTCGACGAGGTCGAGCCGCCGTCGGCCGCCTACCGCCGGCTGCGGATGCAGATGCTGCAGGCCGAGCGTGGGCGCATCCTCGAGGCCCGCGACTCGGGGCTGATCGACGACGAGGTGCTGCGGGCGGCGCTGGCCGCCGTCGACCTCGAGGAGTCGATGCTCGACCGGGTCGAGGACGCCGCGGCGACCATCGACAGCGAGCTGGTCGCCCCGCCGCAACAGGACGGCCAGTGCGAGCACCTGCGCGAGGCGCCCCGGGTGGCGGTGGCGCGCACGCCCGAGGGCTGCGAGGAATGCCTGCGCGACGGCACCCCGTGGGTGCATCTGCGGCTGTGCCTGAGCTGCGGGCACGTCGGCTGCTGCGACTCGTCCATCGGCAACCACGCCGCGAAGCACTACGCCGACCTGGGCCATCCGGTCATGCGCAGCATCGAGCCGGGTGAGGCGTGGCGCTGGTGCTACGTGGACGAGCGACTCGGCTGAGCCTAGGCGACGGCGACCCGCAGCGCCGTGTACGACTTGATCAGCTCCTCGCGCTCCTCGACCAGCCGCGGGTCGTCGCTCGCACAGCCGGCCTTCACCCACTCGTCGGACAGCCGCATCGCGACGACGCGGTGGTGGGCCGCCACGGCGACGTCCTCCGCAGCGACGCCGTAGAGGTGCGCGTAGAGGTCACACAGCGCGCGGACCAGGTCGAACTCGCTCAGTCCGTCGTCACGCTGATGCATCCGGTGCACTCGCCACCACTCCACCTCGCGGCGGGCCGCCTCGGCCGGATTCAGATCCAGCCCGCCGTCGGCGGCCACCAGCGCATAGAAGCGGCGCATGTACGCGCGGGCCGCGTCCGGGTCGTTGTCGGGGTAGGGGGCCCAGGCCCGGATGGCCCGCAGCATGTACCAGGCCCCGAGCAGCGTTCGCGGCCAGTCCATGCCGAATCCGGCCCGGACCAGGCCGACCGAGCTGAGCAGGCCCCGGCCCCACTGGTTGCGGTAGTAGGCGGCCCAGGCGGCGCACTCGCGCTGCCCGAGCCGCACCGGATCGAACGACCTAGGCCCTCGCCGTTCCATGGCTTCCCCCCGCCGGTCGGTTTCGATGAGAATGCAGGCGGCAGCTGGGGGTGTGCAATGGCTGAGGCCGTCGACCGGGTCGCTGCGGCGATGAGCGACCGCCGGGCCGGGCTCCCGGCCGAGCACCTGCGGTTCTTCCTGGACACGTACCAGCGGACGACGCGGGCGGTGGGCAAAGCCGTCGATGCCGGGCAGTTCGAGGACCCGGACTGGGTCCAGCGGTGGGACGTCGCTTTCGCCGAGTTGTACCTGGCCGCGTTGGATGCCCCGGTTGCGCCCCGGCCCTGGCGGCTGGCCTTCTCCGCGCCGCCCGAGCTGCCGCCGCTGCGCCACGTGCTGCTCGGCATCAACGCCCACGTCAACTACGACCTGCCGCAGGCCTTGCTCGCGGTGATCAGCGACGCCGAGTTCGGCGACGCCTCGCTCATGGCGGCTCGGCAGCGCGACCACGAGCGGATCGACGCCGTGCTCGCCGCGCGGGTCGGCGCCGAGGACGTCGAGCTGTCGGCGTCCGGGAAGAAGACGCTGCTCGACCGCGTCCTGACTCCGCTGAACCGGCTGGGCTCGAAGCGGTTCCTGCGCGAGTCTCGGCAGAAGGTTTGGCACAACACGGTCGAACTGCACCAGGCGCGCGTTGCCGGCGAGACGGCGTACCGGACGCGGCTGGCCGAGCTCGAACTGCTCAGCGCGGCCCGCATCGCCGACCTACTGGCGCCCGGGCAAGTGATCCTGCGACTGGCCGTCGCCGGCTTCGGCGTCGTCCTGCCGCCGCCGTAGCTGTGCCCTAGCCCAGCTTTGCCGCGGGAAGCCGCCCGGAGACGACGAAGGGGCGGGCCCATCCGGGCCCGCCCCTGTCGCTTGCGTGGACTCAGAAGTCCATGTCACCGCCGGGCATGCCGCCGCCCGCAGGGGCAGCCGCCTTCTCCGGCTTGTCGGCGACAACCGCCTCGGTGGTGAGGAACAGCGCGGCGATCGACGCGGCGTTCTGCAGCGCCGAGCGGGTGACCTTCGCCGGCTCGATGATGCCCGCGGCGAACATGTCGACGTACTCGCCGCTGGAGGCGTCCAGGCCGTGACCGGCCGGCAACCCGCGCACCTTCTCCGACACCACGCCGCCCTCGAGGCCGGCGTTGACGGCGATCTGCTTGAGCGGGGCCTCGAGCGCGACCTTGACGATGTTGGCGCCAGTGGCCTCGTCGCCGGCCAGGTCCAGCTTCTCGAACGCGGTCTCGGTCGCGTTGGACAGCGCCACGCCACCGCCGGGCAGCACGCCCTCCTCGACGGCCGCCTTCGCGTTGCGGACGGCGTCCTCGATGCGGTGCTTGCGCTCCTTCAGCTCGACCTCGGTGGCCGCGCCGACCTTGATGACCGCAACGCCGCCGGCCAGCTTGGCCAGCCGCTCCTGCAGCTTCTCGCGGTCGTAGTCGGAGTCGCTGTTCTCGATCTCCTGGCGGATCTGGTTGACCCGACCCTGGATCTGGTCGGTGTCGCCCGAACCCTCGACGATCGTGGTCTCGTCCTTGGTGGTGGTGAACTTGCGGGCCTTGCCCAGCAGGTCGAGGGTGGCGTTCTCGAGCTTGAGCCCGACGGTGTCCGTGATGACCGTGCCGCCGGTCAGGATCGCGATGTCCTGCAGCATGGCCTTGCGGCGGTCACCGAAGCCGGGGGCCTTGACGGCAACCGACTTGAACGTGCCCCGGATCTTGTTGACGATCAGGGTGGCCAGGGCCTCGCCCTCGACGTCCTCGGCGATGATGGCCAGCGGCTTGCCGGTCTGCATCACCTTCTCCAGCAGGGGCAGCAGGTCCTTGACGGCGCTGATCTTGCCCTCGTGGATGAGGATGTACGGCTCGTCGAGAACCGTCTCGAGGCGGTCGGCGTCGGTCACGAAGTACTGCGACAGGTGACCCTTGTCGAAGCGCATGCCCTCGGTGAGCTCGAGCTCGAGGCCGAAGGTGTTGCTCTCCTCGACGGTGATGACGCCTTCCTTGCCGACCTTGTCCATCGCCTCGGCGATGATCTCGCCGACGGTGGTGTCGGCCGCGGAGATGCTCGCGGTGGCCGCGATCTGCTCCTTGGTCTCGACGTCCTTGGCCTGGTTGCCCAGCACCTCGGACACCGACTCGACGGCCTTCTCGATGCCGCGCTTGAGCGCCATCGGGTTGGCACCGGCAGCCACGTTGCGCAGGCCCTCCTTGACCAGGGCCTGGGCCAGCACGGTGGCCGTCGTCGTGCCGTCACCGGCGACGTCGTCGGTCTTCTTCGCTACTTCCTTGACCAGCTCGGCGCCGATCTTCTCCCACGGATCCTCGAGCTCGATCTCCTTGGCGATGCTCACGCCGTCGTTGGTGATCGTGGGGGCGCCCCACTTCTTCTCCAACACGACGTTGCGGCCCTTGGGCCCGAGCGTCACCTTCACGGCATCGGCGAGGGTGTTCATGCCGCGCTCGAGACCGCGACGGGCCTCCTCGTCGAACGCGATCAACTTAGCCATGCGGTGTCGTCCTTACGTTGTCGATGGACTTTGGCTGTTCTTGTCGTACGGTCGCCCCCGCACGCGATGCCCGCGACGGACGGCGCCTTGCGGCACCTCACCGGCCCGGCGGCGTTGGCACTCAGCCTAACGCGGTGCCAGCGCAGGGCTGGCACTCGGGTCAGCAGAGTGCCAACTCGGTTTTAGCACTCGGCCAGGTGGAGTGCAAGACGCGGTGGAGCAGACTGGCACCCATGCCGCTGGCCCTGCACCACATCGTGATAGACGCCCGCGACCTGCCCGACCTGGCCCGATTCTGGTCCCAGGCGCTGGGTTGGCCGGTGCTGTCGGAGCGCCCGCGCGAGATCGTCATCGGTCCGGACGTGAACGCCCCGGTGGGCATCTGCTTCATGCCCGGCCCCGATCCGAAGGTCGGCAAGAACCGCGTGCACCTGGACCTCACCGCATCGGCCGACGAGCGCGACGCCGAGATCGAGCGGCTGATCGCGCTGGGCGCCCAGCGCGTGGACATCGGGCAGACCGGCCGGGAGTCCTGGACGGTGCTCGCCGACCCGGAGGGCAACGAGTTCTGCGTGGTGCGGCCGAAGACGACACTCGTGGAGTGAGCGCCGAGTGGATCCTGCACGTCGACCTGGACCAGTTCCAGGCCGCCGTGGAGGTGCTGCGCCAGCCGTCGCTGGCCGGCCAGCCGGTCGTGGTGGGCGGCAACGGCGATCCGACCGAACCGCGCAAGGTGGTCACCTGCGCCTCCTACGAGGCCCGCGCCTTCGGCGTGCACGCCGGCATGGCCCTGCGGGCGGCGGCCCGCCGGTGCCCGGACGCGGTGTTCCTACCCCTGGACGGGCCGGCCTACGAGGCGGCGTCGACCCAGGTGATGGACACGCTGCGCGGCTTCCCGGTGCAGGTCGAGGTCTGGGGCTGGGACGAGGCGTTCGTGGGCGCGGAGACCGACGATCCCGAGGCGCTGGCCCGCGACATCCAGATCGCGGTCGGCGAGGCCGCCGGGCTGCGCTGCTCGGTGGGCGTCGGCGACAGCAAGCAGCGAGCGAAGATCGCCACCGGGTTCGCCAAGCCGGCCGGCGTCGCCCGGCTGGACAAGCACTCCTGGATGCCGACCATGGGGTCCCGGCCGACGAGCGCGTTGTGGGGTATCGGCAAGCGCACCGCGACCAAGCTCGCCGCGCACGGCCTGCACACCGTGGCCGAGCTGGCGGCGGCCGATCCGGGCGCGCTGGCCGAGTGGTTCGGCCCGACGACCGGGCCGTGGCTGCGACATCTCGCCCTCGGCACCGGCAGCACGCGGGTCAGCACCGAGCCGCGGGTGGCCCGCTCGCGCAGTCACGTCATCACGTTCCCGCGTGACCTCAGCGATCGCGCCGAGATCGAGGGCCAGCTCGATCGGATCGCCCGGGCGCTGACCGCCGAGGTCGTCGCCGACGGCCGGACGGTGCGCCGGGTCGCCATCGTCGTGCGCACCGCGACGTTCTTCACCCGCACGCGCATCAAGACGCTGCCCGAGCCCGGTCAGGACGCCGACGAGATCGCCAGGGCCGCAGTGGCCCTGCTGGATCGGTTCGAGCTGACCCGGCCGGTGCGGCTGCTGGGCGTCCGCGTCGAATTCCCCGATTAGCCCGCGTTGACCTCGGGGTTGACGCGCCGGGCGAACGGGGCGAGCGGGCGCACGGCTACCGGAGCGGCCAGGAGATCGCCCAGCTCGAGCTGCAACGCCCGGAAGAAGTCGTGGTCGAAATGCTGCTGGACGGCCGCGGAGTCGGCGAACTCCTCCCACACCCAGACCAGGTCGTCGTCGTTCGGGTCGGCGGCCGCCGCGAAGAGGGTCGTCCCCGGCTCGCCGTCCAGGGTGTGGACATAGTTGGTCAGGACGTGCAGCAACTCCTCGCGCTTACCGTCCTGAGCGGTCAATTGCAGAAGGGCACCGAACTCAGCCACGGAACCTCCAACACGGGCCGACCGGTCAACGATTCCCGATTCGGTCGGCCAGCATCCGCCGGGCGACCTGCCCCTGGGCGTCTTGGAAGGCCCGCAGCGTCGGCAATCCGGGCGGCGGCGGCTGCAGCGCCCGGTAGGTGAACATGCCGGCGACGGCGGCCAGCAGGGCGTTCGCGGCCTCGGGGGCGGCGGCCCGCGTCATCGGGTGGCGGGCCAGCAGCCAGTCGATGTCCGGCCCGCCTTGCATGGCCACGCTCGGCGCGAAGCCCACCACGTCGAGTATCGGCCCGCCGCGAGAACCCCACGGCCAGTCGACGAACACCACGTCGCCGCTCGGCCGGATGAGCATGTTGTCGGCGCGCAGGTCGAGGTGGAGCAACGTGTCACCGTCGGCGGCGTCGCGCCAGCCGGCCTCGAGCCCGGCCAACTCGTCGAGGTGCGCGCGCGTCCACTCGTCGAGGCCGGCGTCGGGCGGGTTCTGCCGCAGCGCCGCCCACGACGCGAATTCCGCGATGTTGTCCTCGTCGTCGACAGCCCGGCTGAGATCTGCGAGCGGGCAGGGCGTGAGGGATTCGTGCAGCCGACCCAGCGAGTCGACGACGTGTTCGAGTTCGTCCATACGCCAGGGCATGGAGGGGTGAAGTCCCTCGACGTCTTCGTAGGTGAGCGCCACCCATTCGCCGTCGTCGTAGACATCCAGCAGGTGCGGCGCTGGAACCTCGGCTGTAAACGCTTGCGCCAGACGGGCTTCCGCGCGGTGCATCTCCGGCGCCTCGGCGTTTGTCGACGCGCTGACCGCCTTGACGAATGCCCGGCTACCGTCGGCCAATCGCAGGCGGGCCGCGACGCCGGGCGAGAAACCGTGCGCCTGCGTATCGGCCGCGACGACGTCGGCGCCGAGCGACGCACGAATCGCCGCGCGCACGACGTCCGGCAGTTCGTCCCAGTGCAGCCGAGCGCCTTGCGCGGCGGGAGAAGTGCTCACCCCCCGATGATCGTGGCGCGAGCAAGGCGATAAACGCAGTTCGGCCCGATCCGCCGTAGCGGACCGGGCCGAACCTTGCGGCTGTAGTGGCTCAGCCGACGATGCGCACACCGTCCGCCTGCGGGCCCTTCGGACCCTGCGCGACCTCGAACTCGACGCGCTGACCCTCGTCCAGCGAACGGTAGCCGTCGGCCTGGATTGCCGAGTAGTGGACGAAGACGTCCTGGCCGCCGTCCACGGCGATGAAGCCGTAGCCCTTTTCGTTGTTGAACCACTTAACAGTGCCCTGTGCCACGTGCACTCCTTGCTAGGGGCCTTCTGGCGCCACACTTCGTGCCGCCAGGGTCTTCGCTCCTCGGTCCCGCTTCACTGCAGTGCACGTGTGCTGGCGTGCCCACGTGGTACTCCGTTAGCCGAAACGCTCGTAACTACGACCAGGGCCGGACGGTACACGGCCCGCCGCAAAAGGGCCAGAGACCGCCCGCGTCAATCGAGCTGTTTGGCCATATTCTGCCGCGTGATCTCGTAACCGAAGCGCTCGTGCGGGCTTCGCGTGACGACCGAACACGTCGGCCCGGATCGAGCCGAGACGGCTCGCCCCGGCGAGCGCGGCATCGGAGGTCACCGTTCGCTGTCGAGCTGCGCCATGCTGGCCGCGGCGTAGCGCTCGCCCGCAGCGGCATCGGCCGGAACCGCTTCCTCGATGGCGGACAGCTCGTCGGCGGTCAGCTCGACGTCAAGGGATCCCAGCGAGTCGGCCAACCGGTCGCGGCGCCGCGTACCGATCAGCGGCACGATGTCGTCACCGCGCGTCAGCACCCAGGCGATGGCGAGCTGGGCCACGCTGACGCTCTTGCGCTGCGCGATCTCGCCGAGGGTGTCGACCAGGCCGCGGTTGTGCGCGAAGTTGTCGCCCTGGAACCGCGGGCTGTGGGCCCGGAAGTCGCCCGTCTCGAACGTCGTGGGAAGGCTGTTGCTGATCAGGCCGCGCGACAGGATGCCGTAGGCGGTGATGCCGATGCCGAGCTCGCGGCAGGTCGGCAGGATGTCGTCCTCGATACCGCGCGAGATCAGCGAGTACTCGATCTGCAGGTCGGTGATCGGATGTACCGCGTGTGCTCGGCGAATCGTCTCGGCGCCCACCTCGGACAGCCCGATGTGCCGCACGTGGCCCTTCTCGATCTGCTCGGCGATCGCGCCGATCGTCTCCTCGATCGGCACGTTCGGGTCGAGTCGCGCGGGCCGGTAGATGTCGACGTGGTCGGTGCCCAGGCGGCGTAGCGAGTAGGCCAGGAAGTTCCGCATCGCCTCGGGACGGGTGTCGTTGCCGGCCCAGCCACCGTCCGGGTCGCGCAGGCCACCGAACTTCACGCTGAGCAGGAAGCTGTCCCGGTCCAGGCCGGCGACCGCGCGGCCGATCAGCATCTCGTTGTGGCCCGAACCGTAGAAGTCGCCGGTGTCGAGCAGGTTGATGCCGGCGTCGAGCGCCGCGTGGATGGTGGCCGCGCTCTCCACGTCGTCGGCGCTGCCATACATGCCTGACATCCCCATGCAGCCGAGGCCGACCCGGCTGACCGTCGGGCCCGTCCGGCCGAGTTGATGAGTCTTGATCGTCATGGCCCTAGCTTGCCCTTGTCGGTGGCGGCGTTGACAGAGACTGCTGATCCCTGGCTAGCGGTGGGCGCGGCGGGCAGAGTGAAGACGTGGATCGTGACGAACTGGCCGGCTTCCTGCGCCGGAGACGCGAGCGCCTGGCGCCGGCCGACGTCGGGTTGCCGGTCGGGGTGCGGCGGCGCACACCGGGGCTGCGGCGCGACGAGGTGGCCGCGCTGGCCGGCATGTCCACCGACTACTACACCCGGATGGAGCAGGCCCGCAGTCCGCATCCGTCGACGCAACTGCTGGCCGCCCTGGCCCGGGCCCTGCGGCTGACGACCGACGAGCGCGACTACCTGTACCGGCTGGCCGGGCAACCGGCGCCGGCCGAGTACGAGGCCGATCGCCACGTCGGCGCGGGGTTGCTGCACCTGCTCTCGCGGCTGGACGACACCCCGGCGTTCGTCGTGTCCGACCTGGACGAGGTGCTCGTGCAGAACGCGATGGCGGTGGCCCTCCTGGGCGACGTCTCACACTGCACCGGTCTGGAGCGCAACTTCACCTGGCGCTGGTTCACCGACGCATCGCTGCGGGACCGGTACCCGGCCGAGGACCGGGCCCGCCACGCCCACACCCACGTCGCCGATCTGCGCGCGACCGCGGCTCGCCGGCGCGGCGACGCGGACGTCGAGGCGATGGTGGGCGCGCTGCGCGGCGCGAGTTCGGAGTTCGCCGCGCTGTGGGACGAGCACGAGGTGGCCGTGCGGCAGGCCGACACCAAGCGGATCATCCACCCGGAGGTCGGCGTGATCGACGTCGTCTGCGAGACGTTGCTGACCCCGTCGGCCAGCCAGCGGCTGCTCGTCTTCTACCCGCAGCCCGGCACGGACGCCCGCGAGAAGCTCGACCTGCTACGGGTGATCGGCACGCAGAACCTGTCGGCTACCCCGTCGTGAGGCGCTTGCCCATCCGCTGGGTCAGCACGTCGTAGCCGAGCGACTCGTACAGGTTGCGCGCCGTCGTGTTCGGGCCGAACACGTTCAGCCGGATCGCGTCGATGCCGCGCTGGGCGCACTCCTCCTCAGCGAGCAGCATGATCGCCCGGCCGAATCCCTTGCCGCGCTGGGATTCCTCGACCTCGATCTCGTGGATCCACGCAGCGGCAGAACCGTCCGGCGAGCGGGTGGTGAGCCAGAGCGCGCCGACCCGTTCGCCGTCCGCCTCGGCGATGAACAGCAACTGGTTCTCGGTGCGCACGCCGTCGGGCAGCAGGTCCGCGAAGTCCTTGCGCGCCTGAACCACGGCCTCGTCCGGCGACAGCCCGCGCGCTGGGGCGATGTTGCCCGCGAACCGTTCCTGCCAGCGCTCGACGAGCAGCGCCAACTCGTCCTCGGACATCGCCCGCAAGGTGACCGTCATGCGTCGAACCTAACCCGCTTGTTGATCAGCCGAGCAGGCCGGCCTCGCGCATGCCCTTCAGCGTCGGGGGGATCACGGCGGTCGGCGCAACCTGGGTGGCCACGGCGTCGAGCGTCTTGAGGCCGTCGCCCGTGTTGTAGACGACCGTCTCGGCGCTCGTATCCAGCGCACCGGACGAGGCCAGCTTCTTCAGGACGGCGACGGTCACGCCACCGGCCGTCTCGGCGAACACGCCCGTGGTGCGGGCCAGCAGCCGGATGCCCTCGCGGATCTCGTCGTCGTTCACCTGCGCCATTGCCCCGCCGGACGAGCGCACGGCGTCCAGCGCGTACGGACCGTCGGCCGGGTTGCCGATGTTCAGCGACTTGGCGATGCCGGTCGGCTTCACCGGCGTCACGACGTCGTGGCCCTGCTCGAACGCGGTCGCGATCGGCGAGCAGCCGGCCGACTGCGCCCCGAAGACCCGCCACTTCGACTCGGGCACCAGGCCGGACCCGACCAGCTCCTTGAACGCCTTGTTGATCTTGGTGAGCATCGAACCGGACGCCATCGGCGCGACGTACTGCGCGGGCAGCCGCCAGCCTAGTTGCTCGGCCACCTCGTAGCCCAGCGTCTTGGATCCCTCGGCGTAGTAGGGACGAACGTTCACGTTGACGAAGCCGGTGTTCTCGAACTCGTCGGTCTCGGACAGCTCGCTGCACAGGCGGTTGACGTCGTCGTACGAGCCCTCGATGCCCACCAGGGTCGTCGCGTACACGGCGGTCTGGACGACCTTGGCCTGCTCCAGGTCGGCCGGGATGAACACGATCGACGGCATGCCGATGCGAGCGGCGTGCGCGGCCACCGAGTTGGCCAGGTTGCCGGTCGACGCGCAGGCGATGCGCTCGAAGCCCAGCTCGCGGGCGCCGGTGATGGCCACCGAGACGACGCGGTCCTTGAACGAGTGGGTGGGGTTGGCCGAGTCGTCCTTGATCCACACCGGCGCGGTGAAGCCCAACTCGTCGGCCAGCCGGTCGGCCCGGATGAGCGGGGTCATGCCGGTGCGCGAGTCCACCCGGGTCTCCGGGTTCTGGCCGACCGGCAGCAGTCCTGCGTATCGCCAGATCGAGTGCGGTCCGGCGGCGATGTCCTCGTGCGTCACCCGCGCGAGAGCGTCCTTGTCGTAGCCGATCTCGAGCGGGCCGAAACACTCGAAACACGCGTGCTGCGGGCCGAGCGGATACTCGGCGCCACAGTTGCGGCAGACGAGCGCGGAAGCGGGCGAGTCGAGTACAGCTGTCATGGCAGCGCGAGGCCTTTCTCCTCATCTTTCCCGGACGCGGTCGCGCCGGGACGGAATTGGCACCTGCTGCGGCGGCCTCACATCGACATTGAGCGAGTCATCACAGTGGTTGCCGGGGCTTCAACGGGCCGTTCCCTCTGCCCCTCTTGATGAGTCCTTTGTTCAGTTGTCGTTGTCATTGTTCCATACCGAGATGGCCGTGTTTCAAGCCTCGACCGCGCAGCCGGACTTTCTGCTTGTCGTCGCTCGCGCGGCTGTGGATTCGTGGGGACTCACCGGCAGTCGCGTCGTTCGCTATCCGGGCTGGGCGTCGTCCTCGGTCATGTGGCCTCCGACTCTCGTCGCAACGACTGTGCCGCCGTCCACCAGCGCCTCGGCCTCGATGATCGACGGACGGCCCATCGCCCGACCCTGGGCGATCGTGACGCGCTGCCAGCCGTCCGGTCGAGCGCGCGCGAGGTAGGCGCCGAGCGCGCCGGCGGCGACACCGGTGGCCGGATCCTCGGGGTAGCCGGCCCGTACCGGGAACTGCCGGGCCGCGGCGTCGGCGCCTCGGGCGGTGCGCGTGTACGCGTAGATGCCGGTTACACCCAGCTGGTCGCACAGCGCCCACACGGCGTCGAAGTCGGGCCGCAGCCCGTCCAGGGTCGCCTCGTCGGGCAGCGGCACGAGCAGCTTCGAACGGGCCGTCGAGACCGCCCGCACCTCGCCGGTTGTCGCGACGGCGCCCAGTGCCGCAAGCACCGGCGCCACGTCGGCGACCGGCTCGTCGTATCGCGGCGGGAACTGGGCCACCACTGCGCGAGCAGCGGCCGCGTCCCACCAGACGTCGATGTCGCCGAGCGGCGTCTGGACGACGGC
>Ga0081455_10002991_pt2 | contig 16200 bp, 13 predicted proteins | sample TabmetS3T2R1_FD_70207 | JGI IMG/M metagenome (GOLD analysis project Ga0081455, IMG submission 70207) | Tabebuia heterophylla rhizosphere microbial communities from the University of Puerto Rico - S3T2R1 | ecosystem: Host-associated > Plants > Roots > Rhizosphere ... | reverse complement strand
CAACAGGTTGCTGCGCCGCGTCAGGGATTACGCCGAAGTAGAATACGATGGACACATCACCGCCGAAGTGGCCACCGACGCGCTCAACCGGATGGAGGTCGACCGTTACGGCCTGGACGAAGTCGACCGCAAATTGCTGACGACGATCATTGAAAAGTTCAACGGCGGCCCGGTCGGCGTCGGCACAATCTCGGCGGCGATCAGTGAGGAGAAAGAGGCTATCGAAGAGATTTACGAACCGTACCTGATCCAGATCGGTTTCCTGAACCGCACGCCACGCGGGCGTGTAGTGACTCCGGCGGCTTATCAGCACCTGGGATTGATTTCGGCCGAGCGACGAAATTCTTTGCAAACAGATCTGTTTCAGCAATAAATAGGACCTATAGGTCCTATAAGTCCTATATGCTCATTTCCGAATTCGATTATGAGTTGCCCGATGAGTTGATCGCGCAGGAGCCTCTGGCAGAGCGCGATCGTTCGCGCATGCTCGTGGTCGATCGCGCCAGTCAATCCTGGCGCGACAGTTCGTTCGCCGAGTTCCCGACATTTCTGAACGCGGGAGACATCGTTGTGTTAAACAACACCCGAGTCTTCCCCGCGCGCCTTGTCGGGCATAGGGTCGTGAATGGGCGTCGAGGCGCGCTGGTCGAGGCGCTTCTGCTACGGCGGATTGAAAGTGGCGCCAATGAGTGGGAAGTCCTGGCGAAGCCCGGCCGTTCATTGAAAGTCGGCGCGGAACTTGAGTTCGGCGCCGGCGCGTTGCGCGGCGTCGTCACAGCAATTGTGGAGGAGGGCCGCCGACGCGTCCGTTTTGAGGGCGCCGGCGATTTCGACTGGATCGTTGACGAGATCGGCAATACGCCGCTGCCGCCATACATTAAACGCGAACGCAGCGAAGAACGCAGATTGGACGAGCCTCGCTATCAGACCGTCTTCGCGCGCGAGCGTGGGGCGATTGCTGCGCCGACCGCCGGATTGCATTTCACCTCGCGAACCTTCGACGAATTGCGCGCCCGTGGCGTGAAGACCATTGAGATCACGCATCACGTCGGCTATGCGACCTTCCAACCCGTTCGCGTCGAGGAGGTCGAAAAGCACACCATAGCGCCGGAGGGTTACGAAATATCCGATGCGGCCGCCGAAGCGATCAACCGGGCGAAACTCTCCGGCGCGCGCGTCGTGGCTGTCGGCACAACGACCACGCGCGCGCTGGAAAGCGCGGCCGATCCCGGCGCCCGCGTCCGCCCCGGACGCGCCGACACAGAACTTTTTATTTATCCCGGCTACAGGTTTCGCGCCGCGGACGCGCTCCTGACAAACTTCCACTTGCCCCAATCTTCATTGCTAATGCTGGTCTCCGCTTTCGCCGAGCGCGACCTGATCTTGAACGCATATCGGCATGCGGTCGCTCAAAAGTATCGTTTCTACAGCTACGGCGATTGCATGCTAATAATTTAGTGGGCAGCGGATAGTGGATAGTGGGCAGCGGTTGGCGCGCGGCCACTGCACACTATCCACTACCCAACACTGTTCTTATGCAAGTCATAAACTACAAAACCAAAGTCTTCAAAGGCTCGCTGCGCCAGTTGTTATTATCGGATTTGAACGAGTTGTGGCAATTGGATATGCGCTGTTTTGTCGACGGCGAGGCTTACGAGCGCGAGACGTTTCGCTACTTGCTCTCGAATCCAGACGCAATCGCGCGCCAGATCAGGTCGGAATATGACGAGATGAGCGCCTTCGCCATCGGGATCGTTGAAGAAGACAGAGTCGGACATATCACGACTGTCGGAGTCGCGCCTGAATATCGCCGCCGTGGTTTGGCGAGATTGATATTGCAAGAGATCGAACGAAGCTTCATTGTCCGAGGAGTGACAACCGTGCGATTGGAAGTTCGAACCCGGAACGTTGCGGCGCAGAAACTATATGAACATCTTGGCTATGCCACGGTGCAACGCATGAGCCAGTATTATTCAAACGGGGACGACGGATATTTGATGGTTAAGTCATTGCAAAAATTCGATTAAGCGCTCAGCCCTATTTCTGGGAACTAATAACGCCTTGAACGAGATTAACAACTCCCGCCGACTTCTAATATGGTAATCATTAGGACGGCAAGTGCTTTATTTTTCAATCCTTTATATGGATCTTGCCTGAAGTTCAGGAAGAACTTTGCAGCCTTTTTACCGAAAAACCCGAATAAAATCCACGCGAAAAATTGACACGCCGCTGCTAATCGGTTATAAAAACACCACTTAGCGACACGTAGGCGGTGCGCCCACAACGTCAATCCTCTTCAATAGAAGGAAATCGTTATGAGGGAAACACTCTCCAAACGTCAGAAAGGCAAAGTGAAAAATAAAGTTGCATCGGCCAGAGCTAGCTCGAAGCCTGTCTCGAAGAAGAAGAAAGAGTTGAAGAAGAAGCCTGCCTCTTCCCACACAGCTTCCGGGTCAAAACAGCATAAGATTTCAACTGCGAAAGTCGCTAGAGTCGCTAGAAAAGTCGCGAAGACTGCAAGAGTCAAAAAAGCTGTGAAGAAGACCCCGAAGGCCTCGTTGAGAAGATCGGCGCCAAAAGCGACGGCTAGACCGGCCAAGACCCAGAAGAAGATCGTTGCAAAGACCCAGAAAAAGATCGTTGCAAAGACCCAGAAAAAGGTCGTGGCAAAGAAGCGGGTTAAAGCCAAAACTTTGCGCAGATTGCCAATAATCATTAGCAAGGCTCCCCCGCCGCCCGAACCGCCGCGCCGTCAGGTTACATCAGGCGCGCTGCGCGCCTTCGAACAGGCGGTCAAGGTCTTCAATCGCCGTCACTTTGAAGACGCAAAAGCGATGTTCGAGACCGTCCAGTTAAAATATCCGGGCGATCTTGAGATCGTTGCCCGCGCGCAGATGTACATCCAGGTTTGCAAGCAGAAACTTGAGCAAGAGATCAAGTCGGCCGCGCCACGTAACGCCGAAGAGTTATACGATCACGGCGTGTTCGCTTTGAACATTGGCGATTTCACCCAGGCGCGGTCCTTTTTCGAGAAGGCGCTGCGCTTGCATCCTGACGCGCCGCACCTGCTCTACTCGTTAGCGGCCACGCACGCGCAGACCGGGGCGCACGAAGAGGCGCTCAATTACCTGAAGCGCTCGATTCAGATTCAACCCAGATTCCGGGCGCAGGCGTACAACGACGCCGACTTCTCGGGGCTGCGCGACAACAGACAGTTTCTGGAACTGATCGGCTTGACCTCGCCCTTTGATTTGCTCGAATCAAAGAGGTAGATGACAATGGGACTTATAGGAGGTCCTATAAGTCCCATAAGTTCTATAAGTCCCATAATCCTATAAGATTTTCGACCTCGGCCCTGATCGCGGGCAACAACTGGTAAAGCGCCTCGCCGGGACATTCTGTAGCCTTAGGCCCGTCGCGATGCCCTGAGATCGTGTTCAAAATGAGTTGTGAAGCCTCATGCAGCGATTTCCCCTCCGGGTAAAGACCGCGCTGATCGCATTTCCAGGCGAGGATTTCCTTCAAACTGTTCAGCGCATCGTTCGTCGGCGCCGCGTCGGTGAAGTCGCCGAGAAGCGCGACTGACATCGTCCCGGCGTTGACGCCGCTGAAATGCGCGCCGATGACATTGTCGCCCCCCGAACGCCCTTCGTAGATCACTCCATTAGGGTCAATCAGGTAGTTGTAGCCGATGTCGGCCCAGCCTCGCTCGATGACATGAAAGTTCCAAATGCTGCGCACGAGCGCAGGCCAATCGCTCGACGGCTCTTCGACGCCCATCGCCGTGTGGTGAACTATCAGGTGCGTGACGGTCGTGTAGCTTAGACTTCCGTGGGTCGTGATCTGCCCGTCGGGACAGCCCCATTCAGTTCGCGTCACGACCGGCGGCTTCGGATATTTCGTCTGATTCTCTTCGCTCATCTTCTTTTGATGTTCGCGGACTAAATCAAAACATGCAACATTGGGACGCTGGCACAATACCGATCTTGCGTGGCCCGATTTAGTTGGTTATAACACGAATGTCCAACACCACTTCAAGGAGCAAAGATCAATGGCGGAAAATAAGGGACTCAAAGTCGGCGACAAGGCCCCTGCGTTCAGCTTGAAAAACACCGAAGGCAAAACGATCAAGCTGTCCGATTTCAAAGGCAAAAAACTCGCGCTCTATTTTTACCCGAAAGACATGACGCCGGGATGCACGAAAGAAGCCTGCGGCTTCCGCGACGATTACGCGGAACTGAAGAAGCGCGGCGTCGAGGTCGTGGGCGTCAGCGCCGACGATCAGGCCTTGCATCAGAAGTTCACCGAAAAATATTCGCTGCCGTTCACGCTGCTCTCAGACACCGATCACTCGGTGATGGAAAAATACGGCGCATGGGGCGAGAAGAATATGTACGGCAAGAAAATTATGGGGGTGTTGCGAAGCACGTTTATTATTGATGAAGAAGGCCGCGTAGCCCACATCTTCAGGAAGGTGAAGACCGACACACATAGTGGCGATGTTCTGAAAGTGATTGATCAGATGGACATGAAATAATGGATGTTAGAAAGGCACACTGCTTTCGTGTCCCTTTGGGAGCCGGGATTGACTAATTTATCGCCCTGCCAATCCCGGCTCCCGAACGGACACGTATCAGGAGAAAGTGATCCAGCCAAAACAGATTTTTCCATTCAGCCCTCAGCTTACGTTTACGTGAAATACTTTTCCCGATTTTTACATCAGTTATCGGAGCGGGATTTGAGCTGGACCAGAGCGCCTGGTTTTTAACGCTTACTTTGACCGGAGACATACGTCTGTGCGCCTTCGGCTGGCTGGCGCATTCGCGAAATTCCAGACCGCGCCTCTTCAACAAAGACACACTTAGAAAGAGAAGGAGAATAACGATGGCTTTAGATATACAGCAAATGCGCGAAGAAAAACAAACCAAGCGGAATGAAAAGAAGTTAGAGGCAAATCAATTTAAAGCGCTGCGCGCAATTATACAATTCTCTCGTTTTTCTCTGCTATTACTTTTCTTATTCCCTGGCTGTAGGTATCAAAAGGCGCAACCCCAACACCCCTCTTTGGCTGAGGCCCGGAGCGGTTTCAAGACTAATCTGCTACCGCAAAAAGGTGTTAAAGAACCTGTCGAACAAGCTCCAGCCAGCATATTTAGAACCATTAAGTATCCGGCTCCAAACGGTGAACTGGCGGCTTATCTCTCTCCAAGCCCCGGCGACGGCAAAAAACATCCGGCGATCATTTGGATTACCGGCGGCGATTGCAATTCCATTGGAGATGTATGGTCTCCTGCGCCGCGTAACAACGACCAAACAGCAGTAGCTTTTCGCAACGCGGGCATTGTAATGATGTTCCCCTCATTACGCGGAGGCAACGACAATCCGGGCCTCAAAGAGGGTTTTTTCGGTGAAGTCGATGATGTTATTGCCGCAGCGAAATACCTAGAAAAACAGGATTACATTGATCCAAAGCGTATTTTTTTGGGCGGTCATAGCACAGGTGGCACATTGGCTTTGCTCGTCGCGGAATCCTCCAACCGTTTTCGCGCCGTCTTTTCATTTGGCCCTGCGGATGATGTTTCGGCTTATGGGGCGGATTCCGGTTTTCTCCCTTTTAACATATCGGACCAGAAGGAAGTCGATTTGAGATCACCAGCGCAGTGGCTACATTCAATCCAATCGCCGGTTTGGGTCTTTGAGGGCACGAAGGGTAATATTGATTCGCTTCGGGCCATGGCGAAAGCTTCAACCAATCCCAAAACTAACTTTATTGAAATCAAGAACGCCGATCATTTTGCGATTCTGGCGCCGACAAACGAGTTGATAGCAAAGAAGATTCTTCAAGATAATGGGGAAGTGAGCGACATTTCTTTTTCCAAAGACGAGGTCAATAGAAATTTTACGCAATAGGCCGTATCACTATGAGCCTGTCCGCGTACTCAATCTTCACGCCTTTGGGGAGTATCACGGCGTACATGCCCAGTTTCGCCGCCGCCTCTTCATCAACCTGCCAATCCTTCGGGACGGTGAATGTCAGCTTCCTCTCGCTGACGTGCCCTCGCAGGTAACTCGGGGCTATGATGATTTCGTTCTGCTTCTGTCCCTGAGCGAGGGCCATCGTTTGACTTAAAGCCGTAATGAAAAGCATTATGAGATGGTTCGATTACTTCGCCACTTTCGATGAATCACTGACGATTCTCGGAGACCTTTTCGCGCAAGGGTTAACACTGGTAGCCCATCCCGCAGCGTTCGACGAGCCAGAGGCGCCCACTTTTGACAGCGTCAGTGATAAACTGGTTGAAACGCTCAGGTACGCGCCCTCCTTTTACATGACCGGACCGTTTACCAAGTTCCCCATACAATTCTTTCTACTCAAGTCCGGGCCTTCGGCCGGCAAGTACGCAGTTGATTTGTTGACGCAAGGGCCGCTCATGCAAGTTTTGATTGCGCGGATCAATACAGTTGATGGCATTGAGCAACTCCTACCAGGCCGCATCTCATACCAGGACGCCTACAAGAACCCCACGACCGGCGAGTGGGAAAAGCCGTCTGCGGAGTTGAAGGCCGCGTTTAAACTTGCGGTGTCGGCCATCAAGAAACGGCTCCTTCGTCATAAGATAGCAGACGCGGAAATCTTCATTGGTCCTGCGGCGCTCGAGCTTTTGGAAAACGGCCAGGCGCAGATCGATGATTCCCAAATTATTAGGTAGGCAATCACATCAATCTTGATCACCTTCCCACTCTTCGTATGACGCCACTTGTTGCGGCCGCAATTCGTAAAGGGGTGAAACTCGTCTCATGAGCTACGCGGCAGGGAAAATGCCAACGACGGAACCATTATTCGGAGCCGAAGAGAGATTGGCCTAGAATCCGCATTAATCGGCGACCCGAACTCAGATCTTGTACTTCCGCATCAAAAAGAATCCGTAAACCTCCGCGGCCAGCGCCAACACCCCGCGCGCCAGCATCAACGGCCCCAGCGACAAGTATTGCAGCATCACTCCCGCGAGCACGGGGAAGGCCAGGTCGGAGGCGTCCACGCCGCCTTCGAGGATTCCCATCGTCTTGCTGCGCTTGGCCAGGTTGAAGCTCGACACTTTGGCCGCAATGGCGCCCCAGGTGGGTTTGAACGCGGCTTTGCCCATTTCATCAACTCCCCGCGCAATGCCCATCATCAATCCCAACAGCGCCGTGCCCGCGAACCACGGCGTGATCCAGAACAACGCCGACGTCAGCAGATTCGCCACCGAGCGCAGCGCGATCACCTTGCCCGCGCCGATGCGGTCGGCCAGCCATCCGAAGAAGGGGCCGAACAGAAGCGGCGTCACGGTCTCGGCCAGAATCTTGATCCAGCCCAGCGCGCCTGTCGTCACTTCCAGCTTGACTGCCAGGATGGTGAAGAACTCGCCGGTAACCATATAAGCCGGGGCGGTCAGCGCCATTCCGAGCAGCGAAAACGCCCAGACGTTCGGCTGCTGGCTCGGCGCGTCCAGAACGCCTGTCGGCGCGTTCGATTTCTCCTTCTTCTCTTTCTTCTTCTCTTTCTTTTTCTCCTTAATGAAGAATTGGACGAGAATGAGGGAGCCTAACGAGAGGACTGTCGATGCCAGGAAGATGGTAACCAGCGCCTGCCTGAGCGGCGCTGAGTCAACCACTTTCGGCAGGTCTTCGATCGGCACGGCGCTCAATTGCGTTTCGCGCCGTTCTACGCGGATGACCTTGCCGGCTTTGGGGTCTGATTCTTTGCCGGGCAGCGCGGCGCCGATCTGAACTTCATTAGGCGATTTGACGATCTCTTCGACGTTCGCGCCTGAACGGTTAGTCTTGTCGAGCACGGCGACGTTTATATTTACCGTCCGCAATCCGGCGTAAAGAGTGATGAGGAGCGTCAGCACGAAGGCCGCCACCGCCTCGCCGATCCCTCCCGAAGTCGATTTCGTGGTCGTGTACCACGAATAGGCCTGCGCAATGTTCTTTTCGTCGGTGTGGTCGGCGATCATCGCCGAAGCCGACGGGCCTTTGGCCGAATCGGCGATGCCGCGAACCAAGCTGATTACAAATAGCAGCGGCAGCGTGGCCAGGGCGTAAAGCAGGCTGACCACCGTGCGGATGCTCAGCGAGACGATGAAGACTTTCTTCTTTCCGTATTTATCGGCGAGCGAGCCGAAGACCGGGCGCAGCAGCAATGGCACGATGTTTTGAATCAATACCAGCCCCATTACCGAAGTAATGTTCAGGCCGAAGACCAGCAGCGCGTAAAGCGGCACGGCGGTCTTGATCATCCCGCTCGAAATGCGCGACAGGAACGCCTCGGCCATCAGCGCAAGCACCACGGCGTTGAACGCGCCCCGCCCCTTCTCTTTGACTTCCGGGACGACCACGGGCAGCGCCGCTCCGCCGGGAACCGCCGCCGGCGCGACGATAACTGGCGGCGGCGGCAACATTCTCGTGGCCTTTGCTACCAGTTTGCCTACGACGCCGGCGCGCGCGCCCGAGACGGCCTGCAATTCTTCGGCGAGTTGCAACGCCGACGGCTGGCGTCTTTCAGGCTCCTTCGCGAGCGCGCGGCTGACCACGGCCGCCACGCCCTCGTCGAGATCATCACGTCCGAATTCGGTGATGTCGGGCGGCGGCGATGTCAACTGCATCGTCACAAGCTCGCCCAGGTCGTCCGAATTGAACGGCGTCGTTCCGGTCAGCAACTCGAACAGGATAACTCCGAGCGAATAGACGTCGGACCGCGCGTCGAGCCGCCGGCTGGACAACTGCTCCGGCGAAGCGTATTGCGGCGAGCCGTAGACGCCGAACTGCCCGGTCAACGCTTTTCCCTGGCTTATTGTCTCGTCGACTTTGGCGAGTCCGTAGCCGCCGACTTTGATCAAATCTTTGCCGCCGGCGTCACGCTCTACGTAAATCGTTTCGGGCTTCAGGTCGCGCAGCACTATGCCGTTGAGGTGCGCCGTGTGAACCGCGCCGCAAATCTGATTGAAGATGTTGACGACCGTGGCGAAACTCAGTCCGCGCTCCTGTTTCATCAGGTCGCGCAGCGTGCGCCCCGACAACATCTCCTCGACGATGTAGGCCTGGCCTTCCGGCGAATATCCGAAGTCGAAGACCTGGACCGAATTCGGATGCTTGATGCGCGCGGCGACCTGAGCCTGGCGCCGGAAGCGCTCGACGGCGATCTCGTATTTGACCAGTTCGGGCCGCAAGACGCGCACGGCCACATAATCGTTGAGCGTCAGCCGGCGCGCGCGGTAAAGCGCGCCGTTCGAATCCTCCGACAGTTTCGCTTCGAGCGCGTAGCGGCCGTCGAACGCTGTGAGCGGCTCTTCCCGGGAGGTTTCCGTGGGCGCGCTGGGCGATGAGAAGCGATAGGACGGCGCGTCGACTTTTGGGGAGGACGGCGCGACTGCCGGCGGCGGCGGCAAGGGCGCGGTGCGAAAAATCATCTTCGTTCGCCCGACTTCGATCCGGTCGCCGTCGCGCAGGATGTGTCCCTGGTCGCCGACGCGCTGGTCGTTGACGAAGATTCCGTTCAGGCTGCCCAGGTCCTTGATCAGCAGGCCGGCGCCGCTCGGCTCAATTGCCGCATGTTTGCGGCTGATGGCGCCGTCGGTGATGCGCAATTGGTTGTCTTCCGCCTTGCCGATAGTGATCGCGCTCGCGGGCAATTCGAATTCGCGCTCCGACCCGTCAGAAGCCGTGATCAGCAGCTTAGCCCGCGCCGCCGATGGCGCCAATGGCGGGGGCGGAGGCGCGGGGTCACGGTCGACGAGCCGGCTTCCGTGCTGATCGCAGAAAACGTAGTTGGCCGGATATTCACGTGAGCAGATGGGACAGAACTTCAATGTTTTTTCTTGCCTTTCTTGTGTCCGGCCTTTGCGCCTTTGGCCGGCGAACCTTCATCAGCGCCTCTTGCGACAAGATTGTTTTTGGCGACCGCCGCCACCGCCCGGTCGATGTCAGACAAGCGGTAGACGGCGAGGCGGTAGTTGCATTGATCGGCGATGGCGATGTAAGCCTCGCCGCTCTCTTTGTCGGTATAACTTGCGATCGAATCGGGCGAGCAGAAATAACCGGGCGGGTTGGCCTGCCCCGGGATGATCGAGCCGTCCTTGACCTGCTGTTGCAGCGCCTTGTTGTTCTTGTCTTCAAAATCGACAAGCGGCGGGTGGCCGAAGAATCCCTTATAACCGCCATTGCGCGCCCCGCGAGTCGCGTCAAATCCGGCCAGGTCCGTGTTGAAAACATTCTGGTCGCTCAGATCGAAGACCTGAATATGCCCGACGCTCTCGTCAACTGCGAAGAGGTGATTGCCGGCTATCGCCAGTCCTTCGACCGAGCCGGAGAAGACGCTCTGCCCGGCGGGTTTGCCCGCCGCGTCGGCGGTCGCGCCGATGAGCTTGCCTTTGTACTTTCCGGTCTCCCAATCGAAGATCTGGATCACGGCGTCCTTTTCGCTGGCGATGAAGAGATTGCCGCCGGCCTCGTCAATCGCGACGCCCTCGCAACCGTGGAGGTACGTGTCGCCGGTCGCGCGCGCCTTCTCGAACTTCCAACCAGGATCCACCGATCCGTCGGCATTGAACCGGCGCACGTCATTCAGGTGCGCGTCAACGGCGTAAATGCGGCCGCGCGAATCAATCGCAATGCCGCCGAGTTTGTCGAACCCCTGCTCGCCGAACCGCGTGCCCTTGAATTGATAATCATGCGGGCCTAACCCCTTGCCTTTCTCGACCGTCGTTCCCGGCTTGGCCGGGGCGAACGCGTAAGCCAGGTTGAGCGTTTGGTCGGTAATGAGCGCCATTCCGGTCGGCGCGACCGCGATGTCGACGATCTCGCCGCCGAAGACGCCGTGACCGAACTCGCTCAAATGCGCTTTGGTTTTGACGTCCCAGACCTGCACGCGGCGGTTTTTCGCGTCGGTGGCCAGCAGCAAGCCGTTCGGCGTGAAGGCCACGCCGTCGGGCTTGTCGAAATCGGCGGCGCCTTTGCCGGGGCGCCCGCTGCCCAGAATGGCGTAAGGTTCAACCTCGATGCGCCATACGGCTCGCGCCGGGTCTTCTTTCGCGGCGGGTTCTGACGGCCCCGGTTGCCGCTCCTGATTCGTATCTTTGACCGGAGCGGCTTCCGGGTTGGCTGTGGAAGGCGGATTGCCGGCCTTCTTTTTCTTTTGCGGCGCCGCGCTCAACGAGAAGATGAGAAAAGAGGACGTCGCAAGGGCTGCGAGGATCGTAAGGGGTTTCGATCTCATATAGGAGCCTCCGTGCCCGCATCACCGAAAGAGCGCGAAGCCGCGCGAAGAGAGTGCGGAACAAATGGAAATAGTGGATTGTTAAGGGTCAAAGTTTGACGATAGTCTGCAAAGGCACGAGCTTGAAGTTCTGATTGCCCTTGTCGTTGAAACCGTCCTGAACGACGAAGACGCCATACGGGAAGGCCGGGCCCAGATTCGCGGTCGTCACGTCTATGCCGTCGGTCTCTTCACATCCGTCAACGCCCTCGCCATTGCCGATGCGGAATTTCTTGACGAATTCGTTATTGCCCTCGCGGCGGTAGACCACGTACGAATGGTTGCCCTGGCTGGAGACCATCAAGTAGCCCGCGCCGTCCTTGCCGTAAGCGATAGCCAATCCCTCGACGTCGGCGAAGAGGTGGCCGTCGCCGACCTTGGCGACCTGCGTGTGATCCGATCCGGCCTCAGGCTCGGCGCCGAATTTCCAGATTCCCACGGCTTCCTCGGCGACATAGAAATGGCCCAGTTCATCATCGGCGACGCAGCCTTCGACCACCGATCCGAGTTTGAAGTTACGGACCTTCTTCGCGTCCACCTTGCCGTCGCTCTCGAACAGTTCCCACTGCTCGACGTCGCCCGATTTGCTGGTCCCGAAATAGTAAATCTTGCCGGTCTTGGCGCTGCGGTACATACACATGCCGTAAACGGTGAGGCCGTGTTTGATCTTGCGCGCCGCGACGTTTTCGAGCGTCCGCGTTTGCGGATTGATTTTGTAGACGGCGATTGAATTGTCCTTGCGGTTGCTGGCTGTGACTATGGCAACAGTCTGGCCGCCGAGTTTGAACCCGTCGCGCAGATCGACATTATCCATCTGCCCGTCGGACAGGTATTGAATCTGTTTGCCGTTCATATCGTACACGGCCAATCCGCCCCGTTTGTCCGTCCCGATGATTATGCTCTGCGCGGGGTCGTTGGGGTTGACCCAAATGGCCGGATCGTCAGCGGCGTCGCCGCCGTTGGGGACCGGGTCGGTCTCGATCGTCGCCACGACCGTTTCCAGCGAGGCGGTCAAGGCGGCCGGCGCTACGACCGGCTGCTGCGCTTCGGCGCTCTCGTCGCCAGACTTCGACTTTTCTTTCTTCTTCTCTTTGTCTTTCTTCTTTTCCGTCTTGTCGTCGGACTTGTCTTTGGGCGCGCCTGAATTGCTGAGTTGCGCCGAGGCGGTCGCGGCGATCAGGGCTAAAGCCAGAACCGCGACGACCGGTGTTAACACCAGGCTCTTGATTGATTTCAATCCCAGACTTGAATTCATAATGTAATGTCGTTCCTCCTAAAATTTTCCGGCCCGCTAGATGGGCGGGTTTCAGAGTTTCAGTCACTTCAGGACAACGAGCAAGGGGGTATAAAAACCATTCCTCAGATGAAAATCAGATTACAGGGTTTGCCGATTCTTTTATCTTAGAGCCAGAATTCTCCTCCACACTTCGCCATTCTCGTCTTTCACATACGCCATCTTCTTTCCATCTTTGCTAAATTGGTACGCAATCGGCGCTTGCGGAATCGCGACATTGAGCCTTTGGTCTCCGATGTATATGCCGCCCTCGTCCTTTTCGGCGGCTATGTACACTCTTTCTGATTGATCATCTGTAAAGAAGTATGAAGCGATCTTCGCATATGAGCCTTTCAAGTCGCCGTCCACAAGCATGCGCAATTCGCCTTTTTGATTGGAGACTCCGGCCATGAAATGGCGCCCGTCCCGGCTGAAAACGATTGAAGGGAGAACATCTTGATATGGCCCGTACTCGCGGTCATCGATCACGACAAAGTAATATTCTTTAAACGGATAATTCTCCTCCTTAACTTTTGCGACGTATCCGAGCCGTTCATTCCCTGACGACCAAACAGGCCCATACATCAATTCGGTGAATCGTTTTCCGGGCTCGGTATTACGCACCACAAAACGGCCCTTTAAGTCACCGGCCAGATACGCTACCGATCGCCCGCTGGGGCTAAATACCGGAGGCCCGATACTGTCGAAGTTTCGCCCCCGCTCATTGCCGACGACGACGTGCAAGTCTTCTTGTTGGCCGTTCTTCTTGTTAGCGGCATAAGCCAGGACGTTATTCGACGGATTAAAAACCGGCGCGCTGACCCAAAAATAACCATCGCTCAGTTTCCCATTGTGAAGCACTTTCCAACGGTCTTCGTGTGTTACTTTGGCGGCGATCTGAGACCCGTCAGGACTGAAGGCGTAGTTGTCTATATCAGGATAGGGTCCGATCTTATCTCCATCGACCACCAGATAGTCATTGCTGGAAACCGTGCCAGTCTCTGTCCCTATGTATGCGAGCCGGTAGCTGTCCAGGCTTAGAGCGATAGATCGAACTTTCTTGAACTCCTGACCGCAGGATCGACCTGCGCAAACTCGCTGATTGCCGTTTTCCTCCACCACGCACAAAGGCTCGTGAGTCCGCGTATTGACGCCGATCAGCAGTACCTTCTCGTAGATTCCCCAATCTTGATCATTCACCTTGACGCGGTGTTTCCCATTCTCATTAACCACGTATACATACGCGGAGAAATCTTTGCTTAACGCGGAGAGCCGCTCACGATCAACCAATTTGTCGGCGTCAACCTTTACAAGTCGCGCCTCGGTGAACTCCACCTCCGGCTCTGGCGCTTTGCCTTTCTTGTTGTCGCCCGGCGCGCCCGCCCGGCTGCAGGCCCCGACAATCATTGTGGAGATAATCAAAACGGCGACTGCCGCCGCCATGCCTCGTGTCCAGCCTGACTTATACGATCCTCCGAATCTCGAGCTTTGTCTCTGAATCCCCATTTTTTTCTCCTTCGATCATATGTTCTTTTGGGGAGCTGGCGGAGCGTAAACCTCATACTATGGGGCACATGACGACTTGGCCTATTCGGCGTTATCGAGGATGAATTGCGAAATGCGTTCTCCCCCTTGCGGCACGCCTTTGTAACCGGGAAAGCAGTTGACCTCGATCACCGAAAACCCTTTAGGGGTTTTGACCAGATCGACGCCGTAAAGCCGCAGGCCGAAGACCTCGCCGCAGCGCCGCACCAGGTCTGCAAGTTCAGGGTCGTCGCCTACCGGGGTTCCCAGCTTCTCCTCCTTGGTCGTGGCGGGGAAGACGCGTTTGATCGCGTGGACGTAATCGCCGATGGCGTAAGCTTTATAGTCGAACGGCTCGTGCTCTTCGAACTCCTGCGCGAAGATCAAACGCTCGCCCAACGCCGTTCCGTCTTCGCCCCCGCCGTCGTCGTCCGCGTCCGCCGCTTCTCCGGCCCGCCGTTCGATCAGATCGTCGAATTGCGCTTCGTCCATGCAGATTTCGATCCCTTGCCCGCGACGGCCGCGCCACGGTTTGACGACGATCGGCGTCTCGCGCACGACGGGGCGCAGCGTCTCGATCGAATCGGTGATGAACGTCCGCGGCGTCGGGACGTCCGCCTGCAAGAGCATCGTGGCGGTCAGTACTTTGTCACGCACCTTCATCGTCGCCGGATATTCGTTGAACAGCTTCGCTCCGCGATAATGGGCCGCAGCCGCCAGGCTCTCGGCCAGCGGCGAATGCGATTTGAACAGATAGAGGTCGTAATCGAACTTGAAATTTTGCAGGTCTACAAGCCCGCTGCGCTCGGTGACCACCTCGACGTCGGCCCCGCTCGCCTGCAAGCCGTTCAGGACGTCGTAAGTCACCGAATTCTTGCTGCGCGGAGGCTCCATTAAAAAACAGATTCGCATAAACACTCCTTGGAAAATCCCTCAAAAGCGTCATGAATGAGACTTATAGGACTTATAAGACCTACATACATTCATGCAGAAAATTCGAAATCGTTTCATTGCTCATGGTTCATTTTTCATTTGTCATTGTGGAATGACGCAACTCCGGCAATGACCAATGTAAAAATGAACCATGAACAATGAATTGCTTATTACGCCTCAAAATTTTTCCCCGTCTGCTTAAGTCCTATTCATGACGCTCCATCCCTGACCGATCTTGCGATCATCAACGCGTAAATTTCGGCGACCACCGCCAGGGCCACGCGCGCGCCGAGCATGACGCCCACGCCTTTAACGCTCCACAGAAATCCGCCGAGCAGCGGCCCCAGCGTCTCGCCCAGTCCCTCGCCCAGACTCAAATAACTCATCGTGCGCGCGCGGCGGCGGCGGTCGAGGTTGGAAAGCTGCGCCATCAACGCGCCCCAGGCCGGGCGGAAGGCCGCTTTGCCCATCGCGTCAACCACGCTGCCCGCCGCCAATCCGGCGAAGGTCGGGAAGAAGAAGAACATCGCGGACGAAAAGGTGTTGGCCGCGCCGCGCACCATCAACACCAGCTTACGGCTGACGTTGTCCGACAGCCATCCGAACGCCGGGCCGGAAACGATCGTGAGGAGCGGCGCGATCAGGTAAATCAATCCCGCCTGCGCCGCGCTCAATTTGGCGTATTCCGTGGCCAGCAGCGGAAAGAGGCCGCTGATCATCAACGCGGCGCCCGCCATCAGAAAGCCCAGGACCGCGACCGGAAAAATCGCCGGCCCTTTGCCATTATGTCCTTCATCCGAAACGGGAGGCCCGTTCTCATCCGCGGCGGCATGATCTTCAGGCTCTTTCAAATACCTGGCGACCGCGAATAACGGCGCTAGCGACATCGCGAACGCGATGAGGAAGATCGCCGAAAAATTTTCTACCGTCAGAGGCAGCAGGAATCCGCCCAGCGACTTGCCCAGCGAACCGGCGGACATTTTGGCCGTCGTATACCAAGCGTAGGCCGAAGCCACCGACTTCTTCTTCGCGTTCGCGGCGATCAGCGCGCTGACCGACGGGTCGCGCAGCGATTCGGTGAAGCCGTGGAAAAACCGGATCGCATAGACCTGCCAGGGCGAAGCCGCGAAGGCCAACAACAGCGCAACCACGCTGCGCAGCGCTATCGCCACCG
>Ga0081455_10004219_pt1 | contig 16201 bp, 13 predicted proteins | sample TabmetS3T2R1_FD_70207 | JGI IMG/M metagenome (GOLD analysis project Ga0081455, IMG submission 70207) | Tabebuia heterophylla rhizosphere microbial communities from the University of Puerto Rico - S3T2R1 | ecosystem: Host-associated > Plants > Roots > Rhizosphere ... | reverse complement strand
ACGCCTCCTCGACGCTGGCTATGCCATTGGCCATGCGGGAACCGTGGCTGGACGTGGCCCCTTTGTCTACCTGCTGACAGAAGGCCATCCGGGGACAATCGTTGAACTCTTGGATATGAGTGGGGAGCGGGAGCGGATTTTTGCGCGTATTGCCGAGGCAGCGCAGAACTGGGATGGCAAAGAGCCGATTCGCACTGCGTTGCCGAGGGACTAAAGCTGGCCTTATATTTGATAATTGACATACGCAGTGCCCAAAAAAATCGGCGTACGGTCAGGTACCACACTCATCACCCTCTGAATGGCCATGCGCTTACCAATTGTAGCGTATTGATAAATCAGTGACCCCCATATCAGTTGCTAATGTGAGGATCTTTGTGAGAGGGTAAGTTTCCTCCTCTGCCTTTTCTTCTGCCTCACGTTCAATAGTTATCACGTACCAAGTATTTGGCTGTAAATCGACCGATCCCTCAGGACGTAGGACGTTGCCATCGAAAATAGCTCGTAGAGTCTTGGCCATTGGCTGAACCTTTCTCATCTGTTTGAAATAGCGGCTTTTATTGAGTGCTTGAAGCTAACGATTCATGATATGTTCTGCATGCATGTCGCGCTGCAACCGCTCTCCTTCATTGTAAAAACTGCTTTCGACATGAACCAGGTACTTTAAGGTGCATAGCTGCGATTGCATAGCATCCCGGACTGCTTGCGAAGCAACGACCAGCCATCCTTCATCCATTTCGTCATCGAAGTATGAGGCGCGGGCAAGGTGTCGATCGTGTCGCCCATGGCCGTGCTCTCGGATGCCATCTATCATGCCCTTGAGGTACGGCTCAATCGGCTGACTATGTCGTCAGGCCGTGTCGTAGAGACTCTGCGGGCGAAAGAGCAGGTGCAGCATAACGGCGGCGCGTGCGGCCAGATGGGAGGTCACCTGTGGCTATCCGTGCCAATGGGTTAGCCACAGGCGTCGCTGCAACGCTAGCGCTGACCTCCCTCACCCGCCTATGCTGCCTCGGCGCGCGGCAGGATGGGCGCATCGGCGTCTACACGCCGTCCGGCACGCAGGCAGAACGCCGGGAGTAACATGCGATTGGCGCTTACCTGGGTGCCCTCGTTATCGCGCAGCACCCAGCGGCCACGCTCGTCGTGCAATACGGACACGTCGGCGACCACGCCAGGCTGCAGCGTGCCAATGTCGTTTTCGAGTCGGAGCATGCGGGCCGGATTCGAGGTCGCCATGGGGACCACCTGCTCCAGCGTCAGGCCACAGGCCATCAAGGTGGTCATGGTGGACACTAGACTGAAGCGCGCCTGGCCAAAAAACATGTGTTCTTTATCCGGATGCTCGTCTGGTGTGCCAGCGGGCTTGGGCACGCGCGTGTTATAGCCGTGCATGTCAGCGCCGAGGGTGTGCGGCACAATCCCGGCGTCAAGGGCGATGCGGGCCATCTTGAAGCTGAAGTGCGAGCCGTGGCCAACGTCGACCCACAGGCCACGCGCCAGCGCTTCGCTGACGATGGGGTGCACACGGCCGTTCTTGTCCACAAACCCACCGGGATGACGCGTGAAGGGGTGGGCCAGGACGTCGCCCGGCTTGAGGAGTTCGACCACCTGAGGCAGGATGTCATCGGCATCAACATTATTGGCCCCAGTCTCAGGCACTGGCCACAACTGGCCAAAATGGATATAGACGGGCAGATCGGCTTCCTGGCCAATGCGCGCCGCGAGCCGCATGACCTCGATACCCCAGCGCGCAAAACCGCCTAGTTCGGCGTGTGCCTTAATGCCTTTGACGAGATCGGCATTTTCCCTGGCGGCCCGTACTGTGGCGTCGACGTCCAGGCAATCAGGCCTGTAGAGCGACGGATAGGCGTGCCCTTCGAGGCCACCGACGAGATACGCTGATAGGAAGGCATACACACGACTATGCGCCGGCTCGACAATGAACTGACGAAAACCCGGCAGCGTCATGCAACTCGGCCCGCCCTGATCGATCAGGGCCGTGACCCCCGAGTGCACACCCACCATGTCGGCGTTGAGGCCGAAGCGGCCAGTGACGTACTGATACACGTGGGCGTGGGTGTCGATGAGGCCAGGCAACACGAGTTTGCCAGACACGTCCAGGACTTCCTTGGCGCTATCTCGCGGGATCGCTGCCTGCACCGCCGCAACGCGTCCTGCCTGTATCGCCACATCCAGAGTACCATCTATACCTTGCGCCGGATCGATCACCCGGCCACCGCTCAACAACACGTCGTACTGCATGCTCAGTGCTCCTCGATGGTTGTGCCTGGACCGCGGTACTTGGGAACCGTGTCCAGGCCGACCGTCCGCTGTTGATGCTGTTCCAGGCCCTGTAGTCGCATCAGCGTAAACTACCTGGAGATGGCATGCAAGCCAGGTCACCTTGGTCTTGCAAAGTCCATGTGAAATGCGTACCCTATCGCCAAAGTGCACCAACTGATTGTGGCGTGACTAGGACAATGCTGATTGCAACGAGCTAGGAACATAAGGTGCGCGAGGGCAACATCACTCAGGAGGGGGTGACGCATGGGACGCACACGCTATCTACTCGGCATGCCTGGAATAATCATTTTCACTTCGGCTATGATCAGCCTGCTAGCGTATCTTGCGGCTACAGGCGGATCGCTGGCCTTTGCCCAGACGCCGGCCACTGGGGAAAAGCCCAAGTATGGCGGTATCCTCCGCCTGGCCGAGCGGGAACCCCCCAATCTCGACCCGCACCTGAGCGTCTCCTTCAACCCACAAAATATCGGCAGCCTTATCTACAATGGCCTGGTGCGCTTCCCCTACGGGCATGAGCAGAAAGACCCCTACGATCTCACCATCATGCCCGACCTGGCGGAGCGCTGGGAGTACACGGACGATAAGACGGTCGTGTTCTATCTGCGCAAAGGGGTGAAATTTCACGACAAGCCGCCGGTGAACGGCCGTGAGGTAAAGGCGCCGGACGTCAAATACTCCCTGGAGCGCTTTGCCGCCAAGTCTGGCTTCCGGGCACGCTTCGACGATATCGACCATATCGATGTCGTGGACGATTACACCGTGAAGATCGTCACGAAATACCCCTTCGCCCCGCTCCTGGTCAACCTCGCCAGTCCCTCCCACAACTTCATTTTCCCCAAGGAAGCGGAGGACAAGTATGGCGACTTCAATAAAGTCGAGGCCGCCATCGGTACTGGCCCGTTCATTCTGGAACGCTATGAGCGCGGGGTGAAGCTGGTCTTCAAGCGCAATCCCGACTACTACATCAAGGGCTTGCCCTATGTCGATGGCATCGAATGGCAGATTACGCCCAACGACGCGGCACGCGTCGCCCTGCTGCGCACGGGGAAGGTGGATTTTGTGCATACCACGGGACTGCTGGCGGGGGAGGAGGCGATCCCGCTGCTGCAGACCAACACGGAGTTGAAGGTCTTCAAGTACCAGAACTTGAACTGGGGCATGTTCTACATGCGCACAGATCAGCCTCCCTTTAACGATGTACGGGTACGGCGGGCGCTCTCTCTGGCGCTCAATCGGCAAGCCTGGTTGGAAACGCTGGATTTCAACGAGGGCTGCCTCATCACCGGGCCCATCCCGTGTGCCCTGCCGCAGTGGAAGCTGGATGTGAAGGAGCTGGATCCGGCCACGGCAAAGTATCTGGCGGGATTCGATCGTGAGGAAGCCAAGCGTCTGTTGACCGAGGCTGGCCATGCCAAGGGCTTCACCACCCCTATGTATCATCATCCGGGCTATACGACCCCCTGGCCGTCGCGCTACGAGCTGGCGGTGGATGAGCTGAGCAAGGTGGGCATCAAAGTCGAGCTCAAGCCCCAGGAGTATGGCGACTATATCTCGACCACCTTCCTGGGGAAGTTCGAGAAACTCGCCATGGGACCCATCACCCCCTTCCTAGAGGTGGATGATTATCTGTACGGCGTCTTCTATCCCGGCCAGCCGAACAACCGCAGCCATGTCAATGATGCCGAGCTCAATACCATGCTCCTCGCCCAGCGGCGGGAGTTGGACCCCGAGAAACGTAAGCGCATTGTCGACGACATCCAGCGCTACGTGGCCGACAAGGCATACTATGTGTACATCCCCATCGGGCTCTCCTACCATGTCCATCAACCGTACCTGAAGGGCTTCGCACCGAAAATAGGCCATACTATGGTGCACAGGGTGATCGCGGCGTGGCTGGATAAGTGAGGTGAATAATGAGGCGGACAAGTGATGCTCTGAAGGCTCTCGGCATAGTATGCCTCACAGTCGTGCTGGCCGGCCTGTTGGTATTACCCGTAGCCACCTGTGGCTCGCTGGCCCTGGCGCAAGGGGCGGCTGCGGCGGACAAGCCGAAGTATGGCGGCCTCGTGCGCATGGCGGAACGCGAGCCCCCGAGTCTCGATCCGCACTTGAACATCTCCTTCCTGACCCATAATGCCGCGAGCCTCATCTACAATGGTCTGGTGCGGCTCACCTATGTGTCTGAGCAGAAGAATGACGCCGACCTGACGATCCGCCCTGACCTTGCAGAGCGCTGGGAGTATCTCGATGACAAGACGCTAGTGTTCTATTTGCGCAAGGGCGTGAAGTTCCACAACAAGCCACCGGTGAACGGCCGCGAGGTAAAAGCGCAAGATGTCAAATACTCGCTCGAACGCTTCGCCGCCAAGTCCGGCTTCCGCTCGCGCTTTGACGACGTGGAACGCATCGAAGTCGTGGATGACTATACGGTGAAAATCATCACCAAACATCCCTTTGCCCCCATGCTCATCAACCTCGCCACGCCCTCCTACTGTGTGATTCTCCCGAAGGAGGCGGAGGACAAGTACGGCGATTTCAACAAGGCGGAGGCGGCCATTGGCACCGGCCCCTTCACCCTGGAGCGCTACGAGCGCGGGGTAAAGCTGGTGTTCAAGCGCAACCCCGATTTCTATGTGCAGGGTCTGCCCTACCTCGACGGCGTCGAATGGCAGATCACGCCCGACGCCGCTGCGCGTCTCTCACTGCTGCGCACGGGGAAAGTGGAATTCCTGCACGTTCATGGCTTCCTGCAGGGAGAGGAGGCCATCCCGTTGCAGCAGACCAATCCCGAGTTGACAGTCGTCAAATTCCGCCCGCTCGGCCAGGGGTTGTTTTACATGCGCACGGACCAGCCCCCCTTCAATGATGTGCGGGTGCGGCGGGCGCTCTCCCTGGCGATCAATCGGCCAACCTGGTTAGAGGCCCTGTTCTTCAACGAGGGCTGCATCGATAACGGCCCCGTGCCGTGCGCTCTGGAAGAATGGCGACTGGACGCGAAGACGCTGGAGCCGGCCAAGGCGAAATACCTTCTCGGCTTTGACCGTGAGGAGGCCAGGCGCCTGCTGGCCGAGGCTGGCTTTCCGAAGGGCTTCACAACGCCGATGTCTCATTACCCTGGCTATCTCCCCCCCTGGCCTTCCAGCTATGAGCTGGCAGTGGATGAGTTGGGCAAGATTGGGATAAAGATCGAGCTCAAGCCCCAGGAATATGGCGACTACATCTCGACGACGTATCTCGGGAAGTTCGACAAACTGGCGATGGGACCGATCACGCCTTTCCTGGATGTGGATGACTGGCTGTATGGGGCCTTCTATCCCGGCCAGCCGAACAACCGCAGCCATGTCAATGACCCCGAACTGAACCCAATGCTGATTGCGCAGCGACAGGAGCTGGACCCCGAGAAGCGCCAGCGCCTCGTTCTGGACATCCAGCGCTACCTGGCAGATAAAGCATACTACGTGTACATTCCCATCGGGCTGAACTACTATGCCCATCAACCGTACTTCAAGGGTACTGCGCCCAAAGTAGGGTACACCCTGGGCCACAGGTTGATCGGGGCATGGTTGGATAAATAAGGCTGGAGACTGCTATGCGAGAGTATCTCCTCAAGCGCGTCCTGTTGATAGTGCCCACGTTGTTTCTGGTCTCGATCCTGGTCTTCCTGCTGATGCATATGCGCTCGGGGGATGTCGTCATCCAAATGCTCGAGGGCTATGCCTATGCCGACACGGTCGAGGCGTTGCGGCGAGAGTTAGGGCTCGACAAGCCACTCCACGAGCAATATCTCGCCTGGATGGGCGGTGTGCTGCAGGGCGACCTGGGGCGTTCACTGTGGACCAAGGAACCCATCCTGGTGGAGTTCGCCAGGCGTTTCCCAGTGACCCTCGAACTGACACTGCTGACGATCATCATCTCGGTCACTTTTGGCCTCGGGGTGGGGATATTGTCGGCCATTCGCCAGGAGACCTGGGTCGATTATCTCGGGAGAGTTGTGGCCATCCTGGCACTGGCCGTGCCGTACTTCTGGCTGGCCATTCTGGTGGTGGTACTCCCCGCCATCTACTGGCGTTGGACGCCGCTGTGGACCTATGTACCGCTGAACACCGATGCTATGGAGAACCTCAAGATCATGATTTTCCCGGCAGTCGTGTTCGGGCTGTCGCGGGCCGGGCCAATCATGCGGATCACGCGCTCGGCGATGCTCGAGGTACAGCGCCAGGATTACATCCGCACCGCGTGGGCGAAGGGCTTGCCGGAGCGCAGTGTGATCTTGAAACACGCCATCAAAAATGCCTTGATCCCAGTGGTGAGCATCATTGGTCTGCAGATCCATTTCTATCTTGGCGGGACGGTGATCATCGAGTCCATCTTCCGGCTACCGGGCATGGGGAGCTTCTTCTTTGAGGCGCTGATTCGTCGAGACTTCCCGGTGGTGCAGAGCGTCAATCTGATTGTGGCCACCTTCGCGCTCCTGCTGAATCTCATGGTGGACTTCAGCTACGCATACCTCGATCCCCGCATCCGCTATCGGTAGCAGCGCATAGGAAGGAAGGCGGCGATGATATCGAGAGCTAAGGCAGTAGAGGGCAAGATCGCACGGCCGACGACCAGAACCCGCACCCGCTCCCAATTTCTGGAGATCTGGGTGCGTCTGCTCAGGGAGAAGCCGCTTGGCATCCTGGGGGCTTTCATCGTCTTCGCGTTGCTCGGCATCGCGATTTTCGCCGATGTCATCGCTCCCTATGGCTATGCGCAGACGAGCCTGACGCACCGTTTCCGTGCCTCAAGTGCCGAGCACTGGCTGGGGACAGATCAACTAGGCCGAGATCTGCTGAGTCGCATTATTTACGGCACACGGGTCTCGCTCACCGTCTCCCTAGGGGCAACTGCTCTAGGGATCTTACTGGGCACGCTCATCGGGGTGACTTCGGCATTTTTTGGGGGCCGCTATGATCTCGGGATACAGCGCATTGTCGATGCCTGGGAATCCATCCCAAACTTGCTCCTCTTGCTCACCATCATCTCTCTGCTGGGTCCCGGTCTGTTCAATGTCCTGGCGGTGCTGGGGCTAAGTTTTGGCATCCAAAACTCCCGTATCATCCGCGGGGCGGCCCTGTCAGTGAAAGAGAACGCCTATATTGAGGCGGCGCAGGCCTTTGGAGGCAGCAATCTACGCATTATGCTGTCGCATATGCTGCCGAATGTCGCGGCAATTATCATCGTAGTGGCCACGATCGGGCTGGGTAACCTCATTCTGGTCGAAGCAGCCTTAAGCTTCCTCGGCTTTGGCGTGCCGCCACCGCATCCAACGTGGGGCGGGATGCTGAGTCTGCAGGGGTTGAGCTATATGTATCAGGCCCCCTGGCTGGCCATCTGGCCCGGGGTCGCTCTCAGCGCCGCAGTGTTTGGCTTCAATATGTTCGGCGATGCCCTGCGGGATCTGTTGGATCCGCGTCTGCGTGGCGGTCAGTAAGCGAAATCCCTGGGGCCGGCCGTTGCTTTTGCCACAAAGCAAGCACCACGAGAACCATGCACCCCGCCAAAGCGGCTCTTGGAGCCAGCTCTGTCATCCTGATGTCTCTTCACGCGCCACTGACAGTTTCGTGCGGCAGCGGCACCTGATGCGCTAAGAAAACCTCCCGGCGTTCCCGCGCCGATGCGAGCACCGCCAGCAAGACTTCGACCGTGGCCTTGCCCCAGCGACCGTCGGCGAACGGCCGGCGGCCGTTGACTACCGCTTCGTAGAGCTGGTTGACGATCCCATGGCGTCCGTCTGTCTGGGTGCTGATCGGTATGTCTCGTTGGTCTTCGTCGCCATAGACACGTAGACTGCCGGGGGTCAACTGCACATCCCCCTTGTCAAACGTCACGATGAGCGGACCTCCAAGGACCCATCCAGCGGAGCGTCGGGGGGCCGTCCCTGCGGCACGTTCCCTGCCGCCATACCGTTGCGCCCGCTTGAGAGTTGTTTCTGCCTCGCCACTCCCGAGTTGCCGCAGCGTACGGCGCGCCTGGGCATAGGTAGCCGACGCCGCTGCTGGTCGTGCCTCGCCGACCCCAAAGGTCAGGGCGCGCGAGTTAAAATGGTCATAGCCACTGTAGACGGCTGTGGCGGCGGTCCCATCCTCGAATTCGAGGTAGGCAGCGTGGCACCCCACGACCGGACGACGCTCGTCCCACATGCCCGTCATGGCGCGCACGCTCCGTACCATCCCGCCGGCAATGGTCCGTACAATATCGAACTGGTGCGGCCCTTGCCGCCAGGTGACCCCACCCCCCAGGCTGGGATTGAGTTCTTCGGCAGTCCGGGGTCTGTACAACCAGTCGCTGAAATACCAGTAGTGCAGCATGCGAAGCTGGCCCAACTCCCCACTCTGGACGATCTCTCGGATCTTGACGACATAGGGGTCGAAGCTGTGCTTCACATTCACCAGCAACTGCACTCCCTGGCGTGCAGCCGCCGCGATCATGACATCAGCATCTTCCAGGGTAAGGGTCATCGGCTTTTCGACCAGGACGTGTTTACCCTGCTCCAGAGCGAGCAGGGCATGAGCGGTATGAAACTGGTTCGGGGTGGCGATGTAGACCACATCCACCTGGGGATTCGCACAGAGGGCCTCGGCGCTCTGGTACGTCTCCCCATGAAATTCGCGGCGGAAGTGCTCCAACTGGCCTGGGTCAATATCGGCGGCGGCAGTGAGTTGCATGTGCGGGTGCTGCACAAACGCTGGCATCATGTCGCTGGCACCCCCGCCCAGACCAATGATCCCCACGTGCAAGGTCGCTGCTCCCTTGCCATTCCCTCCAACTCTGGCCACAGCTCTCCCTCCTCAGTACCCAGTGCTGCGTGGTTAGTGCACGGGTCCCTCTAACGCCTTCTCACCGGCGAATCTGGCCACCATGTCGCGCAGCACTGGCGCATACTTGCCGGCTTGACCGGTGCGCCGCATGATGCCTCTCTGCGCATAGGCCCAGGGATCGTCGCGTCCCTCCCAGGGTAAATCAATGCACACGTTCTCTTCGGGGTCACGGAACACATTCATAGGCTCCCCACCAGCCTCCACAATCGCGAGCTGTTGCCGTAGCATGCGCCGGTATAGGATGATGCCTTTGTCCGATTCGCCGAGCTTCTCTAGTGACCGGTCCGCAATGGCTCCCTGGGTGATCCAGGCCATGATGTCCTGGCCGCTGTTATTATCCAGCAACCGCCAGTCCACCTGGCCGTTTTCATCGGCTGGGAGCGGCACCTGGTAGAACGGAATCTTGTCCTGCTTTGGCACCTCCGCCCCAGGAGGCTGGGGGTAGGCTGTGAACCACACGTGCAAGGTGTGTGTGTCATCTACTGGAACGCGATACTGAAAATTACTGCCCACGCGCAAGATGTTCGGGAACAGGACGGGATGTCCGATGCGCCATTCCGGGTCCTGCTCCGACCTCCCGGCGACCACGCGCCGTTTAATGATCCCGTACTGAAACTCGTCGAAGCCGATCTTCTCATGCTCCCAGCGGCTCGTCACTCCATTCGTCCCCGGACGATAAAACCGCCGCTGTAAATCCGGACGCCCCAGCCGTTCCAGCACGTAATTGGAAAAGCGCCCGTGTAGCCACTCGACATGTACCGGGTCCAGCGAGTTCTCCATGATCTGCAACCAGTTGCAGGGAATAACGGTCGAACCAATATCCCGCAACACATTGTCCCACACGAACATATCCCAGCGCGGCAGCAAGGGCACTGGTTCCGGCCCCAGGTATGCGAAGATCAGGCCGCACAGCGCCTCGACCGGATAGCCCGGCATTTTCACGCGGCTGGGGAAGGTGCTATCCGGCGCCTCCGCTGGCATCTCGATGCACTGTCCCGTGCCATTAAACATCCACCCGTGGTATGGGCACCGCAAACCCTCCTCCTCCGGTATGCCGTAAAGCATCGACGTCCTGCGATGGGGGCACGTATCCCCAATCAGGCCCAAGCGGGCCTTCCTATCGCGATACAGCACCAACGATTCACCAAGGATTTTGACAGGCTTGACCGGGTTGTCATCCAGCTCCACGGCGGCGCCAATGGGATGCCAGTAGCGGCGCAGCAACTCGCCCATGGGAGTCCCAGGCCCCACCCTCGTCAACCGCTCATTCTCTTTGACCGTGAGCATGGCTCCTCCTTCTTGCGCTTGTGATTTTGCTGGCTATTCTTTACTCTTCTAGCATACTATTTGCAAGTGAGGACGATTTCCAGCTACGGCAGATGTGGATGCATAATGAGGCACTCCAGCTAGCATATTGATAGCGTACCCCTTGATCAATTGGCAGGAGTTCTTCAGTGTCTCAAACTCACAACTGGTGCCTAACTCTCGCGTTCCTGATCCTTGTGGTGCTGTCCACTGTGGGGCGCGCCGAGCCAGCACCGCCTCAACCAGCACCGCCGCTCGTCTTCATGCACGTCACGGTGATTGATGCGACCGGTGTGCCCCCCCAGCCCGATATGACCGTGGTGATCACCGGGGATCGTATCGCTGAGATCGGCCTCACCCAGCACGTCCGTGTCCCGGACGAGGCCCATGTGATAGATGCGACGGGCAAGTTTCTGATTCCCGGCCTGTGGGATATGCACGTCCACTGGTACCTCAAAGACTTCCTCCCGCTTTTTATTGCCAACGGCGTCACGGGTGTGCGACAGATGTGGGGTATGCCCCTGCACTACGCCTGGCGCCAGGATATCGAGGACGGTACCCTGCTCGGCCCGCGCATGAGCATCGCCAGCCCGATTGTGGATGGGCCGAACCCTATCTGGCCTGGGTCGATGGTGGTCAGGGATGCGGCCGAAGGTCGGCAGGCGGTCACCCGGCTGAAACAGGCCGGCGCTGAGTTCATCAAAGTCTACAGCCTGCTGCCCCGAGACGCCTACTTTGCCATTGCGGACGAGGCGCGGCAGCAAGGGCTGCCCTTTGCCGGGCATGTCCCGTACGCTGTGTCGGCGGCGGAAGCAGCAGAAGCAGGACAGCACAGCATCGAGCATCTCACTGGGATCCTCGAGGCGTGCTCGACGCGTGAAGAGGAGGTACGCAGCGAGCGTGTGGAGGCCTTCGTGCGTCGTGCACCGGGCCAGCGCCGGCCCAGTCCTGCGCACCTGCGCCCGCTGATCCGCATGATGCTGGAGACCTTCAGTCCCGAGAAAGCCACGGCGCTGTTTGCGCGCCTCAAGCACCATCAGACGTGGCAGTGCCCGACCTTGACCGTGCTGCGTAGCGGTGCGTTCTTAGATGATCCTGCATTCCGCAACGATCCCCGCCTCAAATACATGCCGGCCCACATCCGCGCCCAGTGGGATCCCACCACCGACTTCCGTTTCCGAGCCAGGACCGAGGACGATGTTGCGTTGGCACGCCTGGTATACCAGAAGCAGGTAGAACTCGTCGGCATGATGCACCGTGCCGGGGTGGAGCTGCTGGCCGGGACGGACGTCCTGAATCCGTATTGTTTCCCTGGCTTTAGTCTGCATGACGAACTCGAGCTGCTGGTCCAGGCCGGGCTGACCCCGCTGGAGGCGTTGCAGGCCGCCACACGCAACCCAGCGCGCTTCCTTGGCAAGGAGACAGCCTGGGGCACGGTGGAGCAGGGCAAAATGGCGGATGTGGTGTTGCTCGATGCCAACCCACTCGAGGACATCCGCCATACGCGAGCGATCCGCGCGGTGGTCCTCAACGGGCAACTGTTGGACCGCCAGGCGCTGGATACGCTGCTGGCGCAGGCAGAAGCGGCCGCGCAGGCGGTGCCTAGGCCCTTACCCGATGATGTGACTATCACGATTCCCACCCCTGACGTGCCGCCGGCCTTGGCAGCCTTTTCCGGCAGGTGGGCGGGGCAGTGGGGAGGTACCCTCGACCACGTCCTCGTGGTGGAGAAGATCGATGGGCGGACCGTGACACTCATTTACAGTTGGGGCGTCGCTCCGGCGTGGAACATCAGGACACCGGGGTTCCAGCGGGTGCACGGCACCGTTGGCGAGGATGGGGTTCTCCGAGGCACGTTGGGCAACGGGGCGGAGGTCGCTTACACGCTGTCGCAGGATCAGCAGACGCTGTCGGGCGAATACGTGCTGGGCGGACGCACCACGCGCGGCCGTTTCACACGGCAGTGAACCGTCGGGGTTACTGCTCCACCTCAAGCGGGGTGGAGAAGGCCACCCCACCGCCTCGTGCTGCGGGGTGGCTCCAGACGATCCGCGGAGCCGCTCCCACTACGGAGTCGCTCCATCGGAAGGCACCGGCATTTAGAGTGGTGCAATAGACACTAAGACGTCCACCTCGCCTCCTTGGGCTTCGGATGCTATGCATCGGAAGGTCAGGAAGCCATTCCTGCCATGCGCCTGGCAGTGGTTCTGGGCAACTCTCTGCTGATTGCCGTTGTCCAGGTAAGTGACCACGGACACATCGACCGACTGCACCGGCCCGTAGCTTACGTGCACGTCCGGGAACGGCGATGTGGAAGGATGATCGAAACACGTGGCGACAAACCGTACCGTCCGGTTTGTGAATCTGATCTTTCCCATCAGGACGGCACGCGTATGCAGGCCGGGTATGGTAGGAACGAAACAATTGAGCGCGAACGCAGCAAGCCTGGTTTCTTGCGCCCAAGTAGTGCCGGCCCAGCTGAGCACCAGGACCACCAGCATGGCAATCATACACATTTTCCTCACGAGAGCTCTCCTCTGGTGAGCGCAACGCGGATGTTGTACGCAGAGCGAGAGTCGGGCAACATGGCAGGGAAAGCTTCCCCATCTCCCATCCTGGCTCACCCTATCCCCTCCGCCTCCTGCCTACCCCAGTTCTGCGGTCTCTCGAGAGGTCATGCGGGAGACAATAGCACATCACGGGCATGCAAGCCTGAGGACCTGCATGGGATTTCCTGAGGATTTTCTGAGGAGTACCACCCGCCGCTAAAGAACGTGAGCTTGGTGCAAAGAATGAACGAGATGGCTGCGTATATAGTGTAATCTTCTATAGTTCTTTAAAGCTTATAAGACTTTTATTTGACATGTATTCTATCATTTTATCCCTTACATTAAGGTTACATTTTTTTGTTGACACAAGAGGCCATGATCTCTCAGACGCTGCGTCGATCCTGACAAGGGATACTTCAGATGGTGAGCATGCTGCCAGCTTGTTTGGTGGGAGGAGGCAGAGCCTGACTGGTAGTTGATTGCTAGAGTCGTCGTCAATCTGTGGCTTCCTCACCTTGCCAGGGGTGCCCCATGGCTGGCTTGTCTCTTGACTGCTCCGCTCCTACACACCCTTCCTTCTTGCGGACCTTTATGTCACGGTCCTGATTGTTGAAGCAGCTCGGCGCCATGAACCAATGCTTGATTTTCAGGAGGTCACCCTAGCGAGTGGTACCTCGTGGATTACCTACTCGAACTCAAAGTCGAGCGTCGGGCTGCCGCTTGGCACTCGCTCTGGCATGAGCGTCTTCAGGTGCCTGGGCAGGATGCGGGGGTCGAGCAAACCATGGCGTACGAAGTCAACGAGCTGGGAGAACTCCTCATCGGAGAGATGGAGCGGCGTCTGGAGCAGTGGGTCGAGGCGTGCCAGGACTGGATCGAGCGGGCCCAACGGCCCCTGCAAGTCTGGTGGAAGCTCACGCGGGGTGTAATTGCGTGCCGAGGTGTAGGGGTCTAGATGGTGACGGATGGCGTCCTCGAGGTGGACGAAGGCTCCGTTGTGCATGAACGCCGGCATCACCGCAGCGTTGCGCAGTGGCGCGGTCCGGAACAGGTAACGGTCGTCGGGGTTCCCCGTGACCTGCTCGAGCCCAAAGTCCTCGTTGGCCCCCGGCCCATCGAACATTACGTTCCCGAAGGCCGGCACGATCTGGGGGACACCGATCACATGTTGGCGGAAGTCGCTGAACATCTCATTGGACGCGCCGGCCACGCGGTGACACTGCACACACCCAGCTTTCCCGAAGAACAGCAGCGCGCCCCTTTTCTGGCTCTCCGTGAGGGCGTGGCGCTGGCCGCGGGCGAAGCGGTCGAGCGGCGCGTTGGCGAAGATGAGGGTGAACTCAAACTCTGCAATCGCTTTGCCGAAGTGTTCGAAGGTAATGGGGGCTCCCGCTGCAACCTCCGGGAACGCCTGGCCGAAGAGCTGCCGATACTCGTCGATAGCGTTCAGCCGGCGCAGCACTGCGTGGCGAATGTCGTCATTGTCACCGGGGAAATCGAATCCGGCCACCTCCACACGCTCTGTAGGTGGGATGAAGGCCTGGGCCACGAGCAGGTGCGGCAGGTCGGAGAGGGAGAGCCCCTCGGGCGGGGGAAACTGGAAGCCGGCGCTGTTGTCGAACGGGTCGCCAGAGAGCGCGGCGAAGCGCGAGTTCCACATCAGCGTGGGATACAGCGCCGTATTGGCGGCAAGTGGCGTCCGGCGCTGATTGCGTGGGCCCGTCCGATGTGGTCCGACGATACGGTTGTTGTCGATGCCGATCGCCATCGGCTGCGTGTCGCCGAAGCCGTTTGTGGGCGAATGGCAACCGGCACAGGTGTTGTCGTTGTTCAGGCCGCCGATGAGGTCAAACCAGAGCAGGCGGCCGAGGTTGGCCCACTGCCGATCGATCGGACGGCCCAGTTTCTCTCGAAACTTGGACTCGATTCTTCCTGTGAAGCCAGCCGCTACGAGGGCCTCGGCCAGCCGGCGGTCCAGTCCACGGTCGGCGGAGTCTCGACCCTCGAGCTGCAGCCCTCCCTGACCCAATGCCCCCGGCGCCTGCCCCAACGCGACGAAGGCGACGACCGCGGCCAACAGGACGCCAACTCCATTACGCAAGATGCTCGTCCTCATGACTCACCTACGGACTGAAAATGCTTTGCCACATGTGGCGGTGCCTGATCGTCAACAAAGAGCGAGTGGGAGGCCAGCGCGCTTGCCCCACCCCGCGGTGCTGACACCGACCTCGTCGACCGTCAGCTAGAGTGGGTCGCAGTTGAACGCATCCCCCTGTATGCTGAGCAGCTGGAAATTCGTCGCGCCCTTTTCCGTTTCCGTGCCGACAACAAAAGGCACGGCAGGGACGAAAGCAAGAGGCTCGAGGGTAATGTCGACGCCTTCTGGCGCTGGATAGTCCCAGCTGACATCGAAACTAACGTGCATGTGGAGGCCATGTCCTTTCAGGCGAAAGTTGTCGGTCATCCTGACGTTAACGATGGCGGGCAGACCCGGTGACACGTTGAAGACAGCACGGTTTGTATAGACGAAGTGATACGTATCACCATGGCTGTCCTCAGCAGTGCCGGTTTTCAGGTCGTCTTGGACGATCACCTGGCTGCCGTCTGCCATCACTTCCTTGCTGACCTTCCTCACGCGATCGCTGCGGTTGTCGACAGGATTGATAAAACCAACAGCCGCTGGAATCGCCTTGCATGTCCCGCCATCATTATCCGGATGGGCCAGTGGAAAGTTCCATGGGATGGTGAAGTTTTTCAGACGCAAGATGTCTTTGAGACGCGAAGTGTCGTCCGTGTCGTGCGTATCTGAGGCTGCGAAAGCGGCTGGACCCAGACCGAGGAGCATAATAATACACACCAACAGTACAGTGCCCATAATGAGCCGTGACATTCGCATACCTACCTCCTTTGGTTAGGGATTTGATAAATCACTACATTCCTGGCCGCGAGCATGGCAGAATGATACGGTTCCCCAGGCAATCAAACATGACACGTTCGGAAAAATTTCGGAAAAATTTCGGAAAAATTTTGTGCTATGATGGCCATCTATGATGCCTCAGACAATGGTGCGGGGGCTCTGTGGGGAGCGGCCATTCATGGCGTGTCCTGGGGTCGGAGGGGCTCTCAAGGGAGGGGCCGGGCGATGCGCTACCTCTTTGGCGACTATATCCTGGACACCCAGCG
>Ga0081455_10004218_pt1 | contig 16201 bp, 16 predicted proteins | sample TabmetS3T2R1_FD_70207 | JGI IMG/M metagenome (GOLD analysis project Ga0081455, IMG submission 70207) | Tabebuia heterophylla rhizosphere microbial communities from the University of Puerto Rico - S3T2R1 | ecosystem: Host-associated > Plants > Roots > Rhizosphere ... | reverse complement strand
CCGCCAGCAGCCGGGTGGCCCGGGCCGCCTGCTCCGGCGGGTCGCCGGTCAGGTGGCGGATCAGCACGTTGGTGTCGACGAAGGCGGTCACGGCCGGGAGCGGGCCCGGGTCGCCCGGGTCCGCCGCAGGACCTCGTCCCAGGCAACCCCTCGCTTCTCGGCCGGCACCTCGACGGCACCCGCCAGGTCCAGCAGGTCGGCCGTCCGCGCCAGGACCGCCCGTCTCCCCTCGACCCGGAAGACGACGTGGTCACCCTCGCCGAGCCCGAGCGCCTCGCGGACCGCTCTGGGGATCGTCACCTGGCCCTTGGAGGTGAGCCTGGCCGAGACGTCCATGGACTCCTCCTTACTTCTTCTACCAAGTAAGGATACCATCGAAGGCCCGACGGCCACCGTCCGTCTCCTCTGAGAGAATCCCCCCGGCGAGAGGGGAGTGGGATGGGAAACCCGGTGGTGCGGTTCGAGATCGGGGCGGCTGACGACCAGGCGCTGACGCGGTTCTACGGGGCGCTGTTCGGGTGGGGGCTGCGGGCGGTCGCCGACGGCTACACGCTGGTCGACACCAGGGGCGGGGCGGGGATCAACGGGGGGATCGGGAGGAGCCAGAGCGGGGAGCCGTGGGCGACCTTCTACGTGGAGGTGGAGGACCCGCAGGCGTGTCTGGAGCGGGCGGGGGCGCTCGGGGGGAGGACGGCGTGGCCGGTCACCGAGCTGCCCGGGGTGGCGTTCGCGATGCTGGAGGACCCTGACGGGCTGCTGGTGGGGGTGCAGCGGGGCGGGGCGTCGATGGAGGGGGTGGTCCGCGGGCCCTCGGCGGGGGAGGGGGCGGCGGTGGACTGGTTCGAGGTCCTGGGGAGCGACGCCGGGCGGTCGCAGGCGTTCTACGCCGAGCTGTTCGGCTGGGCGGTGCCCGAGGGGGCCTACGGGCAGGTGGCCGCCGGGGCCGAGCACGGCATCGGCGGCGGGATCGGGGCCGGCGGGGAGGCCCGCTGGGCGACCGTGTACGCCAGCGTGGGCGACGTCGAGGCGACCCTGGGCCGGGCCGAGGGGCTCGGGGCCAGCCGGGAGTACGGGCCCAACCAGGTCGACGACCACACCTGGACGGGCATGTTCCGCGACCCCGCCGGCAACCCCTTCGGCGTCTACCGCCACGGGCCGCATTGACCGGCCCCGACTTCTACCGCAGCCGCTCGCTGTGGCTGGACCGGCTGGAGGGCGACCCGCTTGCTCCCCGGCCGGCCCTGCCCGGGCCGCGCGAGGTCGACGTGGCCATCGTCGGGGCCGGCTACACCGGGCTCTGGACCGCCTACTACCTGCGCCGCGCCGACCCGGGGATCCGGGTGGCGGTGCTGGAGCGGGAGGTCGCCGGGTTCGGGGCCTCGGGCCGCAACGGCGGCTGGTGCTCGGCCTTCATGGCCATGAACCGCGAGCAGCTGGCCGGCAAGGCCGGCCGGGGGGCCGTCATCGCCCTCCAGCGGGAGATGTTCGACACCGTCGACGAGGTCGGCCGGGTGGCCGGGCGCGAGGGCATCGACTGCCACTACACCAAGGGGGGCGCCCTCCAGGTGGTCACCACCCCGGTGCAGCTGGCCCGCCTGGAGGACGGGCTGCGCCGCGCCCGCCGCTGGGGCATGGGCCCCGACGACCAGCGGCTGCTGGGCCGGGACGAGGCCGAGGAGCGGGTGCGGGCGGCCGGGCTGCTGGCCGCCGCCTTCACCCCCCACTGCGCCGCCGTCGACCCCGCCCGCCTCGCCCGGGGCCTGGCCGAGGTGGTCGAGCGGCTGGGGGCGACGATCTACGAGGGCACCGCGGCCACCCGCCTCCGCCCCGGGCGGGTCGACACCACCCGCGGCCCGGTGCGGGCCGAGGTGGTGGTCCGGGCCACCGAGGGCTACAGCGTGACCCTCCCCGGCACCCGCCGGGCCGTCCTCCCCCTGTACTCGCTGATGATCGCCACCGAGCCCCTGCCGGCAGCCGCCTGGGAGGAGATCGGCTGGGCGGGCGGGGAGACCATGGCCGCCGGCGGCCACCTGTTCACCTACGCCCAGCGGACCCGGGACGGCCGCGTCGCCTTCGGCGGGCGCGGCGCCCCCTACCACCTCGGATCCCGGATCCGCAGCGGCTACGACCGCGACGAGCGCGTCCACGACCGCCTCGAGGCCACCCTGGGCCAGCTGCTGCCGCCGGCCGCCGGGGCCCGGATCACCCACCGCTGGGGCGGGCCGCTGGGCATCCCCCGCGACTGGACGGCCTCGGTCGGCCTCGACCGGGACAGCGGCCTGGCCTGGGCCGGCGGCTACGTCGGCGACGGCGTGGCCGCGGCCAACCTGGCCGGCCGCACCCTGGCCGACCTGATCCGCGGCCACGACAGCGACCTGACCCGCCTGCCCTGGGTCCAGCACCGCTCGCGGCCCTGGGAGCCCGAGCCCCTGCGCTGGCTGGGCATCAACACCGCCCGGGTGCTGGCCGCCTCCACCGACGCCAGCGAGCAGCGCAGCGGCCGCCCGGCCCGCCTCCGCGGCCGCCTGCTCAGCCTGTTCCTGGGCGAGTGAGCGGTCAGCGGGCCGCCGCCCGCTGCCGCGCCGACACCCAGGCCACCTGGGCGGCCAGCCCGCTGGCCAGGTCGGTCTCGGGGCGGTAGCCGAGCAGGGCCTCGGCCCGGGTGCCGTCGGCCCCGGTATGGCGGGCGTCGCCGGGCAACGGCGGCCGGCGCTCGACCCGCAGCCGCCGGCCGGTGGCCTCGCCGACCAGCTTCAGGGCCTCGCCGAGGCCGACCCGGCGGCCGCCGCCGATGTTGACCGCCTCCACCTCCACCGGCGCGGTCATCGCCAGCAGGGTCGCCCGGACCACGTCGCCGACGTAGGTGAACTCGCGGGTCTGGGCGCCGTCGCCGTAGACCACGACCGGCCGGCCGGCCAGGGCGGCCTCGATGAACCGCCGGAAGCCCATGTCGGGCCGCTGGCGGGGGCCGTAGACGGTGAAGTAGCGCAGCATCGCCACCGTCATCGCCGGCCCGGCCAGCCCGGCGTAGGCCCGGCAGAGCTGCTCGGCGGCCAGCTTGGTCACGCCGTAGGGGGAGACCGGGCGGGTCCGGGACTCCTCGGTCACCGGGAAGCCGGGGGCGTCCCCGTAGACGCTGGAGGAGGAGGCGAGGATCACCCGCGGGACCTCGGCCCGGAGGCAGGCCTCCAGCAGCCGCTGGGTGCCGAGCACGTTGTCGTGGAGGTAGCCGGAGAAGCCGGGGCCGAAGGACGCCCGAACGCCCGGCCGGGCGGCCAGGTGGAGGACGGCCGCGGCCCCGGCCACCAGGGGGTCGAGCTCGCCGGTGGCCAGGTCGAGCCGGTGCAGCTCGAAGCCGGGCCGGTCCAGCAGCCCGGACAGGTTGGCCCACTTGTCGGCGGCCGGGTAGGCCCCGGTGAAGGCGTCGACGGCGACCACGTCGTGGCCGCGCTCGAGCAGGGCCTCGGCGAGATGGGAGCCGACGAAGCCGGCGGCGCCGGTGACGACGACGTGGTGGCGACGGGAAGGCATGGGCGAGGCGAGTTTAGCCTAGCCTAACTGTCGGCCGCGCGACGCTGGTTGTGCGCCGGGTTTGGGATACTTCGCGACATGACATCGACCCCGCCGCTGGCCGGGCCGGGGCCCGACGCGGGCACGGCCGGCGGCGGCGTGCTCGGCGAGCCGCTGGCCCGCCGGCGCAGCCGCCTGCGGACCTGGCTGCTGCTGGAGGCGGGGGCGGTCGCCCTCGGCTACGCGGTGGCCGTGCTGCGCGACGGCGCCCCGGCCACGGGCGGGGCCTGGGCCCTGGTGGCGGCCGGGGCGGTGGCGGTGGCGGTGCCGCTGTGGGTCAAGTCCCGGCGGGAGCTGCGCCAGGAGACCGACACCCGCTCGGCCGAGACCCTGGCCATCGAGATCGACGCCAGGCTGCGGCTGATCGTCGGCGACGTGGTCACCCCGATCGCCGAGGTCGTGGGGCGGGTCCACCAGACCTCCGGCAAGGCCGAGCGCGAGTCGCTCCGCGGGCAGCTCAAGCAGCTGGTGGTGGAGGCGGCGGCCAACCTCTGCGACGGCGAGCGGGCCCGGGCGGTGTTCTTCCAGCTGGAGCGGTCCGAGATGCGGGCCGCGGCCTGGTTCGGGCGTGGCGAGCCGCCGACCACGGTCTTCACCGACGGCCCGGGCGACCGCCGCGGCCAGGAGGCGCTGCTGCTGGTCCGCTTCCACGACTACCTGCTGGTCGACGACGTCCGCGGCGAGGAGCTGCCGCGGGGGGCCGAGCCGCGCCCGGGGGCCAGCTACCGGTCGTTCATCAGCGTGGCCGTGTTCTGCGGCGAGCAGAACCTGGGCATGCTGTCGGTGGACGCCCCCGAGCCGCATGCCTTCGACGACACCGACCTGAACGTCATGCGGGCCATGGCCCAGCTGCTGGGGGCCGGTCTTGTCGACCACCGCTGAAGCTGGCAACCTGGACCGGCGCGACCGACGAGGAGGCGGGGCCATGATGCGGGGCCAGGTGGTGCCCGAGGAGGCCCGCGCCTGGACGGCCGGGCTGCTGCTGGCCACCGACTACTTCGCCCACGCCCGCCGGGAGGCCGTTGCCAAGGCGAGCGCCGCCATCCGCGGCCGCCTGCACCGCGCGGCCGGGGTCAGCTCGGAGGATCGCGGAACGTCACGGTGACGTCGGTGTAGCCGAGCGAGCGGAGCATGCTCTCCAGCATCGCCCGGGTGTTGCGCTCGGCCCGGTCCCGCAGGTCGCTCTGGGCGGCCGCGGCCTGCATCTTGGCCTGGGCCAGCTGGTAGAGCTCGCGCTCGCTGGTCGGGTTGTCGGACAGCACCGAGCCGAGCCGGTCCAGCAGCCCCCGCTCGCGGGAGAACACCCGGCTCTGGGCGGGGTCGACCCGGGCCGGGGTGAGCCGGGCCCGGGGCAGGGTGATCTCGACCCGCTGGCCGTCCGGCGACACCTTGATCGCCCCCTCGCCGATGGTGGAGAAGTCGACCTCGGCGTCGACGCTGCCCCCGGCCACGAACAGGGTGCGCTCGCCCTTGATGGCCCGCGGGATGATGCCGGTGTGCTCCTCCAGGTCCACGACCACCTGGAAGTTGCCCTTGGCGGCCTTGTAGACGGCCAGGTCCTCGATCGCCTTGAGCAGCACCGGCGGGCTGCGGTCGACCTCCCGGGTGGCGAACGGGTTGGGGAACGACGGCCACAGCCGCAGCCCGGTCAGGCCGGCGACGGCGACGGCCAGGACCAGGGCCAGCATGATGCCGGCGACCAGCCTGACCTGGGGGCGCCGCCGGGGCGGCCGCCACCCGGGGGGCGGGACCCCGCCGCCCTGCGGCTGGGTCCACTGCGGCTGGGTGTCCATGCGCGCTGCCTACCCATCGTGACCGGTTGCCGAACTTCGCTCCTCAAGGGTACCGCCGGCCAGTGACCAGGCGCGGCCGCAGGCGCAGACCAGGTCGTCGGGCAGGGCGCGGCCGCAGCGGCAGGCCCAGCCGGTCTGGCGGGCCGGGTTGCCGACCACCAGGGCGTGCGCGGCGACGTCGCCGGTGACCACGCTGCCCGCCCCCACCATGGCCCAGCGGCCGATGGTCAGCCCGGACAGGACGGTGGCGTTGGCCCCCACCGTGGCCCCCCGCCGGACCCGGGTCGGCCGCCAGCCGGCCGGGCCCTTGGGGTAGGCGGCGCGGGGGCTGGCGTCGTTGGTGAAGACCGCCCCCGGCCCGAGGAACACCTCGTCCTCGACCGTCACCCCCGACCACAGCAGCACGCCGTTCTTGATGGTGACGCCGTCGCCGACCACCGCCCCGCCCTCGACGAAGGCGTGGTCGCCGACGTTGCAGTCGGCCCCGATCCGGGCCCCGGCCAGCACGTGGGCGAACGCCCAGATGCGGGTGCGGGGGCCGACGTCGTCACTCTCGCACAGGGCGAGCGGGTGCACGAGCACCGAAGGATCCCTGGCCATCGCGGCAGGTACAGTACCGTCTCGCTGCGGCCACCGCCGTCCCGAGGGCCAGGGGAACCAGTCAGAACGGCGGTGGCGGCGGCGAGCACGGCCGAGCCGTGCTCAAGACGCTGCGTGGTGCCGGCTCGAGTGCACCCGGTCCAGGTGGAAGCCGTGGGTGCGGTCGGCGATGCGCAGGGTCCTCACGCTGGCGTAGAACGTCCAGCCACACTGGCAGGCCGGCATCCAGCGGGTATCCAGCTCGCCGGTGCGCTCGTGCCGGCGGGCGTGGCCGGGAATCCAGAACGGACGCGGACCGTCGCCGTACATGGACATCGGAGTGCTCCCCCTCGTGCGATCAGCCCGTGCCTTGCCTGAGCCGGGAAGGCGCTCGTCTGCCAGGGCTCGTACGAGCATCGGAGGATGCCTCCGGCTTCGCCAGCTTCAATCGCCGTAGCGGCAGCGTATGGCGCGCCGCCCTCGGCTATGTCGCGAAGAACTCGCGGATGGCCCCGGCCACCCGGTCCAGCACCTCGTCGTCCATGTACGACCACAGCGGCAGGGTGAGCTCCTCGCGCACCACCCGGTCGGTGACCGACAGGTCGCCGCGGCGGGCGTCGCGGTAGTAGCTGAAGTCGTGCGCCCCCAGGAAGTGGATGCCGGTGGGGACCCCGCGGGTCTTGAGGAACTCGATCAGCTCCTGGCGGGCCTCGCCCGGCACCCGGATGAAGTAGATGAACGGCCCGATGTCCTTGTAGTCGGAGTCGGGGGTGATGACCTCGGGGATGCCGGCCAGCCGCTGGTTGTAGCCGCGGCAGTAGCGCTGGCGGTTGCGGACGAACTCCTCCAGCAGCGACAGCTGGGCCAGGCCGATGGAGGACGGGATCGCCCCCAGGTGGTAGCGGAAGCCCTGGCGGAGCACGTCGTACTCCCAGGCGCGCTTGTTCTTGTAGCGGGCCTCGGTCTCGCGGTCCACGCCCAGCATGCGCAGCTGGTGGAGCACCTCCAGCTCCTCGGGCCGCGGGGTGATGATCGCCCCGCCCTCCAGGGTGGTCATGGTCTTGACCGGGCCGAAGCTGAAGCAGACGAGGTCGCCGGTGGCCCCGACCATGCGCCCATGGTGGCGGGTGCCGATGGCGTGGGCGGCGTCCTCGATCACCCGCAGGCCATGCCGCTCGGCGACCCGGTAGATCTCGTCCAGCCGCCCGACCAGCCCGGCGAAGTGGCAGACCATGATGGCCCGCGTGCGCTCGCTGATCAGCCCCTCCAGGAGGTCGGGGTTGACGGTGAGGGTCGGCTCCTCGATGTCGCAGAACACCACCTCGGCCCCGGTGGCGGTGATCGCCTGGTGGGCGGCGACATAGGTGAACGACGGGGCGATCACCTCGGTGCCGGGCCCGGCCCCGGCCAGCAGGCAGGCGCAGTTGAGGGCCGCGGTGCAGCTGTTGGTGCTCATCAGGGCCCGGCTGTCCTCCAGCTCCAGGTAGTCGGCCAGGGCCTCCTCGAACTCCTTGGTGGCCGAGCCCAGCCCCAGGTAGCCGATCTCCAGGGCGTCGCTGGCCGCCTTGATCACCTCGGGGCCGATGTGGGGAAGCCACATCGGGATCGGCTGCGGCTGCGTGGTGGTCATCATCTGTCCCTTTCGCAGTACGTGGTCACCTGACAGTAACTCCCGGGAGCGGACATCGGATCCCCGACCCGCCGTAGATGCGCTACGTCAGGGGCGGCCTGTCCGGTCCGGGAGGCCGACCTATAGTGGGTGACCGGATGAACCGAGGGGAGGGCTTGACGTGCGTGTGCTGGTGACCGGGTCGGAGGGCTACATCGGGGCCGTGCTCGTCCCCTGGCTGGCCGAGGCCGGCCACCAGGTGGTCGGGCTGGACAGCGGCCTGTTCGGCCGCTGCGGGTTCGGGCCGGCGCCGGCCCCGGTCGAGACCCTGGCCGTCGACGTCCGCGACGTGGAGGCCGACGACCTGCGCGGCTTCGACGCGGTGGTGCACCTGGCCGCCATCTCCAACGACCCGCTGGGCAACCTCAACCCGGGCTGCACCTACGACATCAACCACCTGGCCTCGGCGCGGCTGGCCAGCAAGGCCAAGCAGGCCGGGGTGCCCCGGTACCTGTTCTCCTCCTCGTGCAGCCTCTACGGCGCCGCCGACGACGACCGCTTCCTCGATGAGCAGGCCGCCTTCAACCCGGTCACCCCCTACGGCGAGTCCAAGGTGCTGGCCGAGCGGGACATCGCCGCCCTCGCCGACGACGACTTCAGCCCCACCTACCTCCGCAACGCCACCGCCTACGGGGTGTCGCCGCGGCTGCGCGGGGACGTGGTGGTCAACAACCTGGTCGGCATCGCCTTCACCACCGGGGCGGTGCATCTCCAGAGCGACGGCACCCCCTGGCGGCCGCTGGTCCACGTCAAGGACATCTCGGCCGTCTTCCAGGCCATGCTGGAGGCGCCCCGCGAGCTGGTCCACGACCAGGCCTTCAACGTCGGCCGGACCGAGGAGAACTACCGCATCCGCGAGGTCGCCGAGATGGTCCGGGAGGTCGTGCCGGGCAGCGAGGTCACCTTCGCCGAGGGGGCCGGGCCGGACCTGCGCTGCTACCGGGTCGACTGCTCCAAGCTGGCCACGGTCCCCGGGCTCGAGCTGCGCTGGACCGTCCGCGACGGGGTCGAGGAGCTCTACGGGGCGTTCAAGGAGCACGGGCTGGAGGCCGGCGACCTCACCGGCTCGCGGTACCAGCGGATCGCCCAGATCCAGTCGCTGATGGACGCCGGCCGGCTCGACGCCGACCTGCGCTGGCGCAGCCGGTAGTCGTTCGCGCGTAGGCCAGATACGCTTCCCGGTGGATCAGGTCCCCGCGGCCGGGCCGTAGACTCGCCTCGTGGACCAGGAAACTACCGCACCAGCGTCGGTCGAGTCCCTGGCCCCAGGACGGGGGGGTTGGGTCGCCGAGCGACTTCGTCGTGACGCGCCCCTCGCCATCCTCGATCTCGGGGTCGCGCTCGGCTCGTACCTGCTCACGCTCGTGCTCCGCTTCGACGGGTCGGTGCCGACCCGCTACTGGCTGAGCTTCTGGCGCTTCCTGCCCCTGGCCCTGGCCATCCACCTGGTCGTCAACCACCTGTACGGGCTGTACGGCCCGATGTGGCGCTACGCCAGCGTCCACGAGGCCCGCCGCATCGTCCTGGCCGGGGTGGTCGGCGGCTCGGGCGTGGTCAGCGCCAGCGTGCTGGTGAACCTGCCCGCCGGCGGCCTGCGGGCCCTGCCGCTGTCGGTGACCATGTTCGGGGCCACCCTGACCCTGCTCGGGGCCGGGGCCGTCCGCTTCCAGAGCCGCCTGTTCACCCCGACCCAGCGCGGCGACGGCGGGGCCGAGCGCCCCGAGCGCCCGGAGCCGCGGCGGGTGCTGATCGTCGGCGCCGGCTCGGCCGGCTCGATGATCCTCAAGGACCTGCTCCGCAGCCCCTCCCTGGGCCTGCTCCCGGTGGGCCTGATCGACGACGACCGCGGCAAGGTCGGCCGCCCGCTGCACGGCGTGCCCGTCCGCGGCACCCGCAGCGCCATGCCCCGGCTGGTCTCCGAGCTCAAGGCCGACATCGTGCTGCTGGCCATCCCCTCGGCCACCAGCGAGCTGGTGCGCGAGGTGGCCGCCCTGTGCGAGCAGGCCAACGTCACCCTCAAGGTGCTGCCGAGCGTGCACGAGACCTTCGGCAGCCGGGTCACCGCCCGCGACATCCGCGACCTGCGCATCGAGGACCTGCTGGGCCGCCAGCAGGTCGAGACCGACCTGGAGGCGGTGGCGGCCATGCTGCGCGGCCGCCGGGTCCTGGTCACCGGGGCCGGCGGCTCGATCGGCTCCGAGATCGCCCGCCAGGTGGCCAGCTTCGGGCCGGCCTCGCTGGTGCTGCTCGACCACGACGAGACCCACCTGCACGACGTGGTCATGTCGCTTGACGAGTTCCGCGAGGAGCTGACCGAGGCCACCGGCCTGATCGACCTGGGCGCGGCCGAGATGCGGCTGGAGACGGTGCTGGCCGACATCCGCGACCGCGAGCGCGTGTTCGGGGTGTTCGTGAAGTACCAGCCGGAGATCGTCTTCCACGCCGCCGCCCACAAGCACGTGCCCGTGCTCGAGCACCACCCGGCGGAGGCGCTGGCCACCAACGTCCTCGGCACCGCCAACCTGGCCGACGCCGCCGTGGCCAACGGCACCGAGCGCTTCGTGCTCATCTCCACCGACAAGGCGATCAACCCGGTCAGCGTCATGGGCACCTCCAAGTGGCTGGCCGAGCAGGTCGTGCGCAGCCTCCAGAACGGCCACTCGGTGCTGTGCGCGGTGCGCTTCGGCAACGTGCTCGGCAGCCGCGGCAGCGTGATCCCGACCTTCTTCCGCCAGATCGCCCGGGGCGGGCCGGTCACCGTCACCGACCCCAACATGACCCGCTACTTCATGAGCGTGCAGGAGGCCGTGCAGCTGGTGCTCCAGGCGGCCGCCCTGTCCACCGGCGGCGAGGTGTTCACCCTCGACATGGGCGAGCCGGTGCGGATCCTGGACGTGGCCGAGCGGCTCATCCGGCTGTCGGGCCGGATCCCCGGCCGCGACGTCCCCATCACCATCACCGGGGTCCGGCCGGGCGAGAAGCTGGCCGAGGACATCGTCGCCCCCGACGAGGAGCAGCTGCCCAGCGGCCACCCGGCGATCGTGGTGTCGCGGCCGCCGGTCCCCAACCGGGCGGTGGTCCACCGCGCCCTGGCCGAACTCGAGTACCTTAGCTTCGAGGGCACCCCGGCCGAGCTGGCCAGCCGCATGAAGGCCATGGCCGCCGGCTCCATCGAGGACCCGGCCCCGCAGACCACCCGCGACTCCGCGACCGTCTAGAGGACACGCTCATGCGATCCACGTCCATGCTGCGCCGCCGCCTGCTGACCCGTGACGCCCGGGTGGCGGTCGTCGGGCAGGGCTACGTCGGCCTCTCGCTGGCCTGCGCCGCCGCCGAGGCCGGCTTCGAGGTGACCGGCATCGACGTCGACGCCGACCGGGTCGACGCCCTGGCCGCCGGCCGGCTGGTCGTCCCCGGGGTCGACGAGGCCACCTTCCACAGCGGGGTGGCCACCGGCCGCCTGCGCTTCACCGCCGACGACGCCGGCCTGGCCACCAGCGACGTGGTCTGCATCTGCGTGCCCACCCCGGTCCGCGACCACACCCCCGACCTGTCGTACGTGGAGCAGGCCTGCCGCGACGTGGCCCGGCACCTGGTCGCCGGCCGGCTGGTGGTGCTGGAGTCCAGCACCTACCCGGGGACCACCAACGACCTGGTCGCCCCCCTGCTGGAGGCGTCCGGGCAGCGGGTCGGGCGCGACTTCCTGCTGGCCTACTCGCCCGAGCGGATCGACCCCGGCAACAGCGAGTTCCACTTCGGGAACACCCCCCGGATCGTCGGCGGCACCACCGCCGAGGCGACCGCGGTGGCGGCCCTGTTCTACGAGCAGATGATCTCCAAGGTGATCCCGCTCTCCTCGGCCCGGGCGGCCGAGCTGGCCAAGCTGCTCGAGAACACCTTCCGCCACGTCAACATCGCCCTGGTCAACGAGATGGCGATGGTCTGCCACGAGCTCGGCATCGACGTCTGGGAGGTGATCGAGGCGGCCGCCAGCAAGCCGTTCGGCTTCATGGCCTTCACCCCCGGCCCGGGCGTGGGCGGCCACTGCATCCCCCTCGACCCGACCTACCTGGCCTGGCAGGTGCGGCGCGACGTCGGCCACCAGTTCCGCATCCTGGAGCAGGCCCAGGACGTCAACGCCCACATGCCGGGCTGGGTCGCGGCCCGCATCGGCGAGGCCCTCAACGAGCGGGCCAAGCCGCTCAAGGGGGCGCGGGTGCTGGTCCTCGGGGTGGCCTACAAGCCCGACGTCGGCGACGTCCGCGAGTCGCCGTCGCTGCGGGTGATGCAGGCCCTGGGCCGCCGCGGGGCCAAGCTGGCCTTCCACGACCCGTTCGTGGAGGCGGTGACGGTCGACGGCCGCCGGCTGGCCCGCAGCGAGCTGACCGCCCGGTCGGTGGCCAGGGCCGACCTGGTCGCCCTGCTCACCCCGCACAGCGCCTACGACCTGGAATGGCTGGCCGGCACCGCCGATCTCCTCTTCGACGCCCGCAACGCGCTCGGTCCCGGGCGCCGTCCCAACCTGGTCCGGCTGTGACCGTCACCGGGCCGCCGCCAGAGCTGCGCTTCCGGCGCCGCCTCCGCCTGCTCGGCTCCCTGCGGGAGCTGTGGCGGGCCCGTGAGCTGGTCTTCAGCCTGGCCGAGCGCGACCTCCGGGCCCGCTACAAGCAGGCCGTGCTCGGCTTCAGCTGGGCCGTGGTCACCCCGCTGCTGCTGATGGTGGCCTTCTCGCTGGTCTTCCCGCGGGTGGCCAACGTCGACACCGGCGACGTGCCCTACCCGCTGTTCTCCTACATCGGGCTGGTGCCGTGGGCGTTCTTCTCGACCTCGGTGTCGCAGGGCGGGACCAACATCATCAACAACGCCGGGCTGCTCAACAAGGTCTACTGCCCCCGCGAGGTCTTCCCGATCGCCAGCGTGGCCGTGGCCGCCGTCGACGCCCTGATCGCCACGGCCGTGCTGGGCGTCCTGTTCGTGGTGTTCTCCTACGCCCCCCAGCCGGAGTCCTACTGGTTCCCGGTCCTGCTGGCGGTGCAGCTGGCCTTCACCCTGGGCGTGACCATGGCCCTGTCGGCGATCATGGTCTACGTCCGCGACATCCGCCACCTGCTGCCCATCGCCCTGCAGCTGGGGCTGTTCGCCACCCCGGTGGCGTTCTCGCTGGACCAGCTGGTCCCGGCCGGCCTCCAGCCCCTGTACGTGGCCCTGAACCCGCTGGGGGCGGTGATCGACGGCTACCGGCAGACGATCCTCTACGGCCAGCAGCCCGACATGCAGCTCTTGTCTATCGCGGCGATCTCGGCCACCGTGATGTTCCTGGCCGCCTACGCCTTGTTCAAGCGACTGGAGACGGGATTCGCGGATGTCGCCTAAGGGAACCATCGACGCCAGGCACATCTGGAAGCGGTTCCGCGCCGACCGGCGCCGGATGCTGCTCCGCGACGAGCTCGAGCACCTGCGCAACGCCATGCGCGGGCAGAGCTCCAACCGCTGGCGCTGGGCCCTCCAGGACATCAACCTGGAGGTGCGGCCGGGCGAGTCCGTCGGGCTGATCGGCATCAACGGCTCGGGCAAGTCCACCCTGCTGAAGGTCCTGGCCCGGGTGATGTACCCGTACGCCGGCAGCCTGGAGGTGGCCGGCCGGGTCGGGGCCCTGATCGAGGTCCGGGCCGGCATCCACCCCGACCTCACCGGCCGCGAGAACGTCTACCTGTACGGCTCCCTGCTCGGCCTGCCCCGCCGCCAGGTGACCAAGCGCTTCGACGCCATCGTGAGCTTCGCCGAGCTCGAGAACGCCATCGACCGCCAGGTCAAGTTCTACTCGAGCGGCATGCAGATGCGCCTCGGGTTCGCCGTGGCCGCCTTCCTGGAGCCCGACATCCTGCTGGTCGACGAGGTCCTGGCCGTGGGCGACTCCAGCTTCCAGCAGAAGTGCATGCAACGGATGGGCGAGGTCCTGGGCCAGGGGACCACCCTGGTGTTCGTCTCCCACGACCTGGCCGCGGTGGAGGCGGCCGTGGAGCGCGGGTTCTGGCTGCACAACGGGGTGGTCGCCGCCGACGGCCCGGTGCGCGAGGTCCTCGGCCAGTACCGGGAGGCGATCGAGGAGAGCGCCGAGAGCGGCACCACCCCCACCGGGCCGGTCCGGGTGCTCAAGGCGGTGGCCTCGGGCGAGCACGGCGCCATGCCCCGGACCCAGGGGCCCTTCGACGTCAACCTGGTCCTGGAGAGCGACGCCGCCCGCTCGGCCAGCATCTGCGTTGGCGTCAGCGACGGCCCGGCGACCCCGTTCTTCCTGGTCCGGCGGGAGCTGGAGCTGGCCGCGGGGGAGACCGAGGCGCGCCTGGAGATCCCCAGCCTGCCGCTGCCGAGGGGCCGTTTCTACGTCTGGGTCAGTATCCTCGACGTGACCGGAAGGGACGTGCTGACCTGGCACCCGACCACCCACTTCGACGTGGCCGGGCCCGACCTGGACGCCACCCCGCGGGCGGTGATGCGGGTCAGCCCGATCCACGTGGACGCGTCGTTGGAGGTCGAGCATCGCTGACGGGGAGAAGCGCGAGCAGCGCCAGCCGCGGCTGACCCGGCGCGAGGTCCTGATCGGCGCCGGGGCCCTCGGGGCCGCCGCCGTCGCCGGCGGCGTCCGCTTCATCGGCCTGCCCTGGGACGAGGCCTCGGTGGCCGAGGGGGCGGCCACCACCACCACGGTGGCCCAACCGGCGGTGGCGGCCAGCTCGACCACGGCCGCCCAGCCGACCAGGGTCCCCGACGGCTGGAGCCGCTGGAGCGACAAGCGCTCCTGGTCGCGGGGGGTCCCCGGCCCGCGCGAGACCGCGGTGGTGACCCGGCCGATCTTCCTGGACGTCGACGCCGAGGTGGGCGGGGTCGCGGTCATGCCCGGCGGCCAGCTGATGTTCGACCCGCGGGCCGACCGCCGCCTCGCGTCCAGAGGCAACATGGTCGTGAAGGGCCGCCTGATCATGAAGCCGGCCTCGGCCGCGGTCACCCACAAGCTGGTGTTCACCGGCGCCCGCGAGCGGTCCTTCAAGGGCGGCGGCATGGACGTGGTCGCCCGCGACGTCGGCCTGTGGGTGATGGAGGCGGGCCGGGTCGACGTCGCCGGCGCGCCCAAGCTGGCCTGGACCCGGGCGGCCGGCGCCCTCAAGGCCGGGGCGACCAGGATCGCCCTGCAGGCCGCCCCGGCCGGCTGGCGGCCCGGGGACGAGCTGGCCATCACCCCCACCACCAGCCCGGACGACGACGGCAACGTCGACGCCTACGACGTCGTCACCGTCAAGGCGGTCAGCGGCCGCACCGTCACCCTGTCGGCGCCGCTGCGCAACCACCACCCCAGCGTCAAGGTGGCCCCCGGCAAGACCCTCACCGCCGAGGTCCTCAACCTCACCCGCAACGTCCACATCGAGGGCACGGAGAAGGGCCGCTCCCACATCTTCGTCCGCTCCAGCCGCCCCCAGTCCCTCAAGCAGGCCGCCATCCGGCACATGGGCCCGCGCAAGCCGGACGGCGAGTTCAGCGAGTTCGTGCTCGGCCGCTACGCCCTGCACATCCACATGTGCTACGACGGCTCGCGCGGTTCCCTGGTCGAGGGGGTGGTCATCCGCGACGCCGGCAGCCACGCCTTCGTGCCCCACCTGTCCAACGGGATCACCTTCCGGGACTGCATCAGCCACGACACCTACGAGGACGCCTACTGGTGGGACGGCGCCCCCGACACCCGCACCCAGGGCGACCCCAGCCACGACATCCTCTACGACCGCTGCGTCGCCTCCCTGGTCAAGCACGACCCGCCCTACCGCGGCTACCGGCTGACCGGGTTCTTCATCGGCCGGGGCGACCGCAACGTGGCCCGGGACTGCGTGGCCGTGGGCGTGCAGGGGGCCACCGACGCCTCCGGGTTCGAGTGGCCCGAGGGGTCGGAGGGGGTCTGGAAGTTCACCGGCTGCGTGGCCCACAACAACCAGGAGCACGGCATCTTCACCTGGCAGAACACCGGGCTGGTGCACGTGATCTCGGACTACGTCGGCTACCACAACACCGAGGCCGGCATCTCCCATGGCGCCTACCAGAACCCGTACGTCTACCGGGACTCGGTCCTGTACGGCAACGGCTACGCGGCCGTGGCCGTCCACGCCACCGCCGCCGGCCGGCCCCTCAGCTTCCTCAACCTGCGCTGCGACGGGGCCGGGCTGTCCGACTACCTGGTGGTGGCCGAGCGGCACGAGCCCCGGCTGCAGGTGGGGTCGCCGACCACCTTCAGCGGCTGCACCTTCACCGGCGCGCGCAAGGCCGCCTTCGGCTTCGTCTACGACGGCGGCGACGGGCCCAGCAACCGGGAGTGGTTCAGCGTCAGCAACTGCCGCTTCGACGGCAACGAGTTCTGGCTGGACGGGGGCATCCAGCCGGGGTCGCAGATCGCGGTCAGCGGCTCCGACCTCGGCTCCCTGCTGCTGCGCCGGGCCGACCAGCCGGGCCGGCTGGTCCGCGAGTGGAACGCCAAGGTGTCACCGCGGTGAGCCGGGGGTCCGGGGGGCTCAAGCCTAGCCCCCCGGAGAATCGGGGGCCCGGGGGG
>Ga0081455_10004217_pt1 | contig 16204 bp, 9 predicted proteins | sample TabmetS3T2R1_FD_70207 | JGI IMG/M metagenome (GOLD analysis project Ga0081455, IMG submission 70207) | Tabebuia heterophylla rhizosphere microbial communities from the University of Puerto Rico - S3T2R1 | ecosystem: Host-associated > Plants > Roots > Rhizosphere ... | reverse complement strand
TTCGTCCCTGACCGCCTCGCGGTAGGTCGCCGGATCGGTGATGAAGGGGAGCCCGGAGGACTCGTTGGCGGCGTTGCCGGCGATCATCGGCACGTCGATCTGGCGTCCGGCGCGGTACACGTCGACCGGCGCCTCGGGCAGCACGTAGCCGTCGACGATCGGGTAGCCGCCGTCGAAGATCGCCAAGCCGACGGTCACCTCGGGCGGCAGGAAGTCGAGGCCCCAGGGACCCGCGGTCCGCGGCAGCTGCGGTTCGAGCAGCTGTGGCAGCGGCAGCGCCCGCAGCTCGGCCAGCGTCGTCGCGCCGACCAGCTCGGCGAGCTCGACCCCGGTCTGCTCGGCGGCGGCCAGCGACTGCATGCCCGCGGGGTCGCCGACGCCCTCTAGCGGGTGCGTGAACCCCATCCCGCTCTCCGCGATCACCTTGTGGAAGAGGCCGCGGGCGAGCGGCGAGCAGCGCAGGCTGTGGATGCTGTGCCCGCCGGCGGAGACGCCGAAGAGCGTGACGTTGGCGGGATCGCCGCCGAACGCCGCGATGTTGCGGCGCACCCACTCGAGCGCCGCGATCTGGTCCATCAGCCCATAGTTGCCGCTGGCGCCGTGCCCCGACTCGGCGCTCAGCTCGGGATGGGCGAGGAAGCCGAGCCGGCCGAGGCGATAATTGACGGTCACCACGGTGGCGCCCTGCCTGGCCAGTTCCTCACCGTCGTACAGTGGATTGGCCGTCGAGCCGAACTGGAAGGCGCCGAAGTGCAGCCAGACCATCACCGGCCGCCCGGTTGCGCCCTCGGGTCCGGTCCAGACGTTCAGGTGCAGGCAGTCCTCGCTCTGCTCCTCGTCGCCGCCGAAGTAGAGCGAACTCGGCGCCGGTCCGGCCTGCGGCGCCGCCGGACCAAAAACGTCGGCCTCGCGCACCCCGTCCCAGGCGACCACAGGCTGCGGCGGGCGCCAGCGCAGCTCACCGACGGGAGGTGCGGCGTAGGGAATCCCGAGAAACCGTCGGGTCACCCCGTCGGAGCAGACACGCCCCCGCAACATTCCACCCTCAACTTCGACCTGGTCGGCCATTGCGTCACCCTCCTCACTCGTCGAACTGAGCGGCGTCGAATCTATCCCCGGCCGCCCCGTTCGACCAATTCCAATTCTGCTCGCGCCCGATTCGCCGCTACCTATGTAGGGGGGTTGCCGGGTCAGGCGTCGGCGGTGACTTCGACCGGCTCGGGGTCCAGGTCGCGATCTCTGATCGAGCGGCGGATCGCGCCGATCAGGTCCATCTGCAGGCGGGAGAGCTCGCGGCGTTTGCGGTGCAGGAGGAGGATCGGGGCGCTGAAGTCGTGGCCGGTGACCTGGATCTCGCGCAGCTGGCCGAGTTCGAGCGCCTCGGCGACCGAGCTGCGGAAGAGGAATCCGACGCCGACGCCGGCGCGGAGGGCGCCCTTCATCGCCTCCGCGTGGCCGAACTCGAGGACGAGGTCGGGGGTGCCGAGGCCGATCTCGCGGAAGAAGCGATCCACCAGGCGCTGGCGCATCTGGTCGCGCGGGGAGCTGACGAAGGACATCTCCGCCAGCTCGTCAGCCAGGACCTCATCTTCCCCGGCGTAGGCGGAGTCCGGCGAGGTGACCAGGACCAGCGGTTCGTGGCCGAGCAGCTCGCGCTCGACGTCAGGGGCGAGGTCGAGGTCTTCGTTGGCGATCACCACGCCGAAGTCGGCTTCGCCGGAGTCGATTTCCTGCACCGCATGCTCGGGCGAGCCGATCGCGACCGCGATGTGGACGTCGGGGCGGTCGTTCTTGAAGGTGCTCACCACCGGCGGTAGCAGGTAGCTGCCGACGGTCATGCTCGAGGCGACCCGGGCGCTGCCGCGCAGCCCGTCGTTGAAGCGGGAGAGCTGCTGCTCGAGGTCGCGGGTGCGCATCAGCATCTCGCTCGCCCAGCGGTAGACGATCGTGCCCGACTCGGTCAACCGCATGCGGTTGCCGTCGCGATAGAGGAGCTCGACTCCGAGCCGTTCGTTGAGGCTGCGGATGTGCGCGGTGACCACCGGCTGGGTGACGAAGAGGCGCTCAGCCGCTTCCTTGATACTGCCCAGTTCGGCGACCAGGCAGAACAGCTCGAGCTTCTTCAGCGGGATCCGCGTGTCGAACGACATTTGACTTACCTCCGTCCCTCTCTTTATAGCGCCACGGCGAGAATCCGGCGCCACCTCAACCTCGTGGGATCAGGCCCACCTCCAACAGCTCGCCTCCCTCGTCACAGCGGAAACGCAGCGCGAACGCGTCGTCGACGGGCGCCAACGAGCTCGGCTCGCTCTCCCCCACGCCCTCCTCGAAGACACCACTACCGTCCTCGCCGGGCGTCGCCCGGGAGAGGCGTCGGGCGCGGATCTCCGCCCGCTGCTCTGCGGTCGCGTCGAAATCGGCGTCGCCGCCCTCATCGAGCATCACGCCGTACACCTGGGCCGCCATCTCGGCGCTGACCCGCCGCGTCTCGACGTCGGTGGCGACCGCCGTCGGATCGCGGTCGAGGGGATCGCCGAAGCCGCCACCGCCACCGCCGAGGACGATGTCGAGTACGTCATCGGCGGCGAGGATCGTGATCCCCTTGGCCGAGATCGGTTCGCGCTCTCCTGGCAGTTGCTCGGAGCTCGCCGGCTGCTCGCCCTTGCCGAAATGATTGGCCGCGACGTCGGCGCCACGAACGACCGCGAGCGGGGTGTTCGCCGCCGGGTAGCCGCCCGCCAGGCCCGGCGTGTTGCGGGCGTGGTTGCCGGTCCCGACCGAGACCAGGACCAGCTCCGGGGTGCGCCAGGCGACCATCCCGGCGTTCACGCCGACGCCGCCGCGGAAGCGCCCGGGCCCGCCCGAGTCGGTGGTCTCCCGACGCCACAGGTAGAGGATCGGGTAAAGCATCTCGGCGCTCTCGACGTTGCCGATCGTGGTCTTCACCGACCACGGGTTGTGGGCGGTGTCGTCGCCGTCACGATCGACGAGAGCGCCGCCGCCGCCCGCGTTGGCGTCCAGGATCAGCGTCGTGAACTCGGTCCCGTCGGCGGTCATCCCGGCGAAGACCGGGAAGTTCTTGCTCGACGAGGTGCCGGCGTGGGCCTCGGTCTGGAAGCCCTTGCTCTCGAGCAGCATCTTGCTGAGCGCGATCTCGGTCGCGGTCGGGACCAGGTGGGTGGCGCCCGAGGGGACGGTCGCCGAGATCGGCGCGGGCCGCGTCGGGTTGACGATCGTGCCCTCGGGGAGGATGAACTCGATCGGCTTGAACAGCCCCTCGTTCCAGGGGATGTCGTAGCCGAGCGTGGTGATCACCGAGACCATCGCGCAGCTCTGCGTTCCCGGCACACCCTGGCTCTCCGGGCCGGCACTCTGCGGTGAGGATCCGGTGAAGTCGATCGTCAGGCGGTCGCCGCGCTTTTCCAGCGACGCCTGAACCGAGAGCTCCGGCTCGACGATTCCCTCGACGAAGCTGCGCGCGGTGAACAGGCCTTCGGGCAGCTCGGCGATCTTCAGCCGCAGTCTGCTCTCTGAGTACTCGATCACCTGCTCGAACAGCGCCAGGACGGTCTCCACGCCGTAGCGCTCGACCATTCCCAGCAGCCGTTCCTTCATCACGTTGTTGGCGGCGATCTTGGCGCGGACGTCGAGCAGGCCGACCTCGGGGGCGCGGATCATGTTGGCGAAGGTGTCCTCGATGTCGGTGCGGACGACACCGCGCTCGACGATCTTCAGGCCGCGGGTCTGGAACCCCTCGCCGAAGACATCCCGGGCATCGACGTGGTGGCCGCCGGGGTTGACGCCGCCGGTGTCCATCTGGTGCGAGGCGGTGCCCGCCCAGGCGATCAGCCGGCCCTCCCAGAAGACCGGGGCGAGCAGCTGCACGTCGGAGGCGTGGACGGCGGCGTGGTAGGAGTCGTTGACGAGGAACTGATCGCCCTCCTCGATCCCCGGGTTATCGGCGTAGCGCTCGGCGACGTGCTTGACCCCCATGCCGATCGAGCGGACCCAGTGGAGGACCGAGGCGCCGAAGGCGGCGAGCCGGCCGTCGGCGGTGCAGAGCGCCTCTTGGTGGTCGCCGCTCTCGTAGACGACAGGGCTGCCGGAGACCCTTCCGATCGTGTGGTAGCCCTCGGCCGTGATCTCGTCGAGCTTGTGGCGCAGCACCTCGAAGGTGATCGGATCGAGACGGGTGGTGTCGGTGACGCTCATTCTGATTCCCTCCGATCAGCTGGCCGTGGCGGCCTGGGGGTTGGCGGACCGCCGCAGTTCGGCGAGCCCGGTCAGGCGTACGTTGCGCTGGGCGTCGAGGGCGCCGGTCGCGCCCGGTGGCACGACGACGGTGGTCGAGGCGGCCTCGATGATCGCCGGACCCTCGACCGCCTCACCGGGTTCCATCGACTCGTAGCGGTAAATGGCGGTGGCGATGAAGGCACCGTCAAAGAACGCCTCGCGGCTGCCCAGCAGGGCGCGCTCGGCAGCTACGCCGGGCACGGCCTCGCTGCGCGGCAGGGGCACCGGCACGTGGCCGTAGCCGTCGACGATGTACCCGGTCAGGAAGCGGCCCGCCTGGGGGTAGCCGGAGCCGGCCCCGTAGAGCCGCTCGTAGGCCCCGTCGAAGAGCTCGGCGAGCGCCTCGATGTCGGCTTCTCCATACGCCTTCCGGGGAATCTCCAGCCGGACCGTGTGGACCTGCATGCCGTAGCGCATCTCGAGCACGTAGGAGATCTCGCGGTGCTCGGTGGCGATGCCGTCCTTGTCGAGCGCGTCGACAACCCTGCCCTCGAGCTCGGCGAGCGCGGCGTTGAACTCGTCCGCCGCCACCGGCATCTGGGCGAAGGTGTGCGCCCGCTGCGAGTGGAGGATCGGCGCGGTGGCGACGCCGAGAGAGGAGAAGGTCCCCGCCTGGGCCGGCACGACGACCTCGGAGACGCCGGCGTCGGCGGCATAGAAGGCGCTGTGCATGGGGCCGGCACCACCGTAGGCGAAGACGATGAAGTCCCGCGGGTCATAGCCGCGGGCGACGACCTGGCGCGCCAACAGGTCACCCATGTGGGCGTTGGCGATCGCGAAGATCCCCGCCGCGGTTTCGATCGGGTCGAGGCCGACCCGCTCAGCCAGCTTGCCGATCGCCGCCTCGGCGGCGGCGGTGTCGAGATCCATGCGCCCGCCGAGGAACGCCGACGGGTCAAGGTAGCCGAGCAGCAGGTCGGCATCGGTGACCGTCGCCTCGGTGCCGCCGCGACCGTAGCATGCGGGGCCAGGGGTGGAGCCGGCACTGCGCGGCCCGACGTGGAGGACGCCGAGCTCGTCGGCCCAGGCAATCGAGCCGCCACCGGCACCGATCGAGGCGACCTCGATCATCGGCACGCTGAGGTGGTGGCCGCCGAGCTCCGGCTCACGGGCGTAGATCCAGTCGCCGTCGGCGACCAGGCCGACGTCGAAGCTGGTGCCGCCGACGTCGGTGGTGACGACGTTGGCGTGGCCGATCCGCCGGCCCTCGCCGCGGCTGGCGATGACGCCGCCCGCCGGGCCCGAGTGGAGGGTGAAGACCGGCCGCGCATCCTCGCTGTGGAGGGCGCCGCCGTCGGCCTGGGCGATCAGCAGCTCGCCGGCGAAGCCGCCCTCCGCCAGCCGCCTGCCGAAGTTTGCGAGGAAGCGGGTCAGCGCCGGGCTGACGTAGGCGTCGATCGCGGTGGTGGAGAAGCGCTCGTACTCGCCGACCGCGGGGGCGATCTCGTGCGAGCAGTGCACCGGCAGGTCGGGGTGACTGGCGGCGATCAGCTCCTTCACCCGCCGCTCGTGGGCGCCCGCGCGGATCGACCAGAGCAGGCAGACGGCGATCGCCTTGGCGCCGCCCTCGACCAGTTCGTCGGCGGCCCGCTCGACCGCCGCCTCGTCGAGCGCGACGATCTCCTCGCCCGCCGCGTCGATCCGCCCGGAGACGCCTCGGATCATCGCCCGCGCGACCAGCGGTTCGGGCGCGTGATGACGGTGGACACGGCGCAGGTCGGCCTCGCCGAGGCCGACCCACGAGGTGTTGGCGCGGCCGATCGCGAGCGTGTCCTCGAAGCCGTCGGTGGTGATCATCCCGATCACGTCGCCGCCGCGGGTGAGCAGCGCGTTGGTCGCCGTGGTACCGCTGAAGCGCAGCACCTTGATCTGGCTCAGCAGCCCACCGAAGTCGAGCTCGAGCTGCTTGGCGGCGTGCGCGAGGCCGTTGAAGATGCCCTCGGTGAGGTCGGCAGGCGTGGTCGGGGACTTGCCCGCGACGACCGAACCGTCGTCGTCGAGGACGGTGATGTCGGTGAACGTCCCCCCGGTGTCTATCCCAACTGCGTAGCGCAAAATCGCACCTCTCCTCTCGCGCCCGACCCGAGGGCCCGGGCGATGATATGGCCGCCTCTGGAAGGGGGCGAAATCAGATCTGACAATGGGCCGATTGCCATTTGTCTATCCCTGCTGCTGCGGCAATCGCGAACAAGGAGACGGCGGCGCCCTCGTCGATCCGGGTCGGCCGGTCGCTCACCGCTCCACTCCTTGGCCGTGGTCGAAGATCGAATCGACCGGCGCCCCGAGCCGCCAGGTGTTCGAGAGCGAGGCGTGGGCGAGGTACCGGGCGCTCATCATCAGGAGCGCCGCGGCCTCGGCGTCGCCGCTCAGCTCGCGCACCCGTTCGTAGGCGTTGGGACAGCCCTTACCACCCGCCGCGACGGTCGCCTGGGCGAGATCGGCGACCGCGCACTCGAGCTCGGTGAACCCGTCAGGGCAGATCAGGTTGCCGCGCTCGAGCGCTTCGATTTCGGCGCTGGTGAAGCCGACCTTCCGCGCCAACCGCTCATGCTGGACGCGCTCGTAGACGTTCTCCGTGCGGCTGGAGACGGTCAGCGCGATGACCTCCACCAGCCGCGCGGGCAGGACATCCTTCAGCGCTTCGGTGAAGTCGATGAAGCAGGCAAGCGCCCGCGGCTGCTGCGCGCCGACCTGGAAGAACTCGCCGAGGTAGCCGAGCCGCTCGACCCGAGCGGTCAGTCGCGCCTTCAGTTCCTCGTCGAGGCCCTCGAACTCGATGTGCGGCAACTCTCCCAACACGCGTCGAACGCTAGGCGCCTGCGCGGCAATGGGCAAAGTCGAATGTAGCTATACGTTGTCAGTCGATCAACTATCGTCGGATCTCGCCGGTGAAGTACGCCTCGGGGAACACGGGGCCCCGCCGTGAGTGGCCTCCACGTGCCAAGACGAGCGATTTGCCGCGCTCCTTGGCGGCAAACTTACCCGCTTGATATCCGTCCGATGTACTCAAGAGGGTTCGAACAACAGCAAGAGTCCGCCGTGCAGACCCTTTCTGTATAGCGGGGGCGGGCTCCAAGCGGAATTCCGCGACGCTGCATCGCTCCGCCGTTCATTGCAGGTTCTCCTGGCTAGGCAAGCGGCGTCGAAGTCGAGCGACATCGTCGATTCCGGCGCCACGACCCCGGTCGTGGGCGCCCAGCTACCTCGCGACCCGGGCGATAGCTCACTCACTCGCCGCACTGCACTCCCGCCAACTACGGCATTCTCGACAGAAGATACCCACTTGACTATCGAATGCGGTCGATGATCCTATTTGTGTGGGCCTTCATCAACTCATAGTGTCAAATTGCTTTGGCCTTCCAGCCGGTAGATCCACATATGGAACCTTTCGCTGTTCGACCTGCCGGCAGCGCTCACGGTCAGGCGTCATCACATCCGTCGCAGGGTCTTTCGGCGTGGTGGCTGAAACAGATATTGGGACAATTGGCTCCGGTCGGCAGGCGGCCACCGACCCGATGGCACCCAATGCGGATGGCAAACAGCGCGTCAGCGCCGAGCCCAGCCAGAGCATCCACCGGCCCCGGCCACTGTCGCGCGGTCAGGCTGCCCTTGGACGGTGTGGGCATTTGCGGACGATTCCATGGCAGTCTTACCTAGCCATCAGGCCAAGGATGGCGAGAGGATGGGTGAATGATGAGGCACGATAAGGGCGATCAGACGGGCGCTCCAAGGAACGGGGCGAAAACCAGCCTGGAGGCCGCAGGCACGGCGCTGAAAGCACCGCTACCAGATGATGTCGAACGGGATCTGCTCGCTCTGCGATCCGAGGACGGGGCATGGCACAGCGCTACTCTCTACCGACGCCGTGACCACACCCCGCGTGAGGGGATCGTGATCATGCATCCGGCAGCCGACTTCATGCAGCATTACTCACTCGCACCATTCGCGCAGATGGGGTTCGCGGCCATGGGTGTATGTGCGCGCTTTCCCTCTGAGAGCACGGTGATCATGGAGCAGTGCGTGCTCGACATCGCTTCCTCGGTCGCGCATCTGCGCGAGATCGGTTGCGAGCATGTCACGCTGATCGGCAACAGCGGCGGTGGCGGCCCGATGGCCTTCTACCAAGCCGAGGCGGAGCATCCTACGGTTACCCAGACCCCCGCCGGCGACCCACCCGACCTCACCGCAGCGAGCCTTCCGGCAGCTGATGCGCTTGTGTTTTTGAACGCACACGACGGCCGCGCTCAGGTGCTGACCGACTATATCGACCCATCGGTTGTCGACGAGTCGGACCCGGTTGCAACTGATCCCGGTCTCGACATGTTCGACCCGGCCAACGGCCCGCCCTACTCGGACGAGTTCATCGCTCGCTACCGAGCGGCGCAGATAGACCGCAACAATCGCATCACCGCCTGGGCCCAAGAGCGTCTTAGGGAGCTCGAGTCTCTGGGCATCCGAGATCAAGGGTTCGTCGTCCACCGGACCATGGCGGCACTCGAGATGCTCGACCAGAGCATCGATCCGTCCGACCGGAAGATCGGATGGTACGGCGGGCCCGATGTCGGTGCGCAAAATCAGATGCCGTCCTCGATGGGCCGGTTCAACAGCCTGAGGAGTTGGCTGTCCCAGTTCGGTCTAACTACCAGCAATGCCCTGCCGCGCCCATGCCTGGCGCGAGTGAGCGTGCCCGTACTAGTCATCCAGGGCACCGCATCAGAAGGGGTCTTCCCACGCTATGCCAGAGGACTGTTCGATGCTGTCACCTCGGCGGACAAGGAACTCCACTGGGTCGCGGGCGCGACCCACTTCTACGTCGGACAGCCTGAGCTGCAGCAACAGACGCTCGAGTTCATCCGGGACTGGCTGGCCGATCGGGAACTGGGTCCTCGCGAATAGCCTCGCAGCGCGCGCGAGAGGGTCAACGCCCCGTTTGCTTCTCGGCCTGCAACAGGATGGGTTCAAAGAAGGCGGTCAACTCGCCGTAGGCGTCGAGGGGTAAGACCTCCGAGACGTACTGGTCGGGTCGCACGACCACGACGCAGCCCTCGTCGCGGTCGATCCCGCGCAGATCGAAGATCTCGCCTGCGCTCGGATCCGGACAAAAGGCCTTCTCGTAGTCGACCAGTCCGAACCGGCCCTTGCTCGGCAGTATGACCCTTGGCAGGTCGGCCGGCGACAGCTCGCGATGAGGCTGCTGGAAGACCGCGCGTACGTCGATCACCGAGTCCGGCGACCAGTCGGCGGGAGTATGGCGCCTGAGGGGTGAGCCGTCGGAGCCGAGAAACTCGAGCAGCGACCGCAGGCGTGAGCCGGCCGCGGAGGGGCCCGGGCGATCGGCGAAGACGTACATGCGCCAGGCGCCGTCAGCCCGGGCGACGTGACCGAGCTGCATCGGTCTGGCGTCGGCGAGCCGGATCACCGGTGCAGAGTGAAATCGCATCCCGACCGGAAACCCGGTGGCGAGCTGCTGGTGTCTGCCGCTGCCGGTGATCAGCGAGGGCGCGTAGGCGGTCGCGACCCCAGCGGTGAATCTCCCCTGCTCGACGAAATAGCGGTGAAACTCCTCCGGCTCGACCCCACCTTCGCCTTCGCTGCCATCAGCCTTAGGACGATCACTGAACATCTTCGCGAACTTCCGGTCGAAGTCGATCAATTCCTGTGCGATCTCGCGGCGCTCCGCCGAATAGGTGCGCAGTAGCTCTCTTCTTGCGGTGCCGCTCAAGACCGAGACAAGCTTCCAGCCGAGATTCCAGGTGTCTGCCATCGACACGTTCATGCCTTGGCCTGCCTTTGCGCTATGGGTATGACAGGCGTCCCCGGCGATGAAGACGCGCGGCAGACGATGGGGCTCGTCAGAGGGTACGTCGTCGAACCTTTCGGTCAGACGCTGGCCGATCTCATACACAGACCACCAACCCACCTCCTTGACCTCGACCGAGTATGGATGGAGGATACGGTTGGCCACCTCGGCCAACCTCGCGGGTGTCACCCCGCCCCCCTCCGATGCCTTGGCATCGAGCTCGATATAGAGGCGATCCATGTAGCCGCCCTCACGCGGGATGATCAGGAGACTTCCCTCGTCTGCCGAGTGGACCGTGCACTTCAGGCGGATGTCCGGAAAGTCGGTAACGCTCAACACATCCATCACACCCCAGGAGACATTCATCGGGTCACCGATCAGCTCTTGGCCGATGGCATCGCGAACAGTGCTGCGGGCTCCGTCGCACCCGACCACGTACTTCGCCTTGATCGTCGATATCTCGCCGGTCGGCTGGAACTCTTCGACATGACTGAGTGTCACGGTCACGGGATACTCGGCATCGTCGGCCCCCAGCTCCACCGCGTCGACGTGGAGACCGTAGTGCGGCCTGAGGTTCGAAGGCGACCGCTCCATGTGCTCCAGCAGGTAGGCGAGCATCCTGGCTTGGTTGACGATTACATGGGGGAACTCGGAGAGGCCCTCTTCGGTGTCACGCACGCGACCCGTCCGCTTGATCTTCGTGCGATCTTGCGGGTCGGGCTCCCAGAAACAGACCTCGTTCACCCAATAGGCCTCCGAGAGCAGCCGCTCAGCAAGGCCAAGAGTCTCGAAGATCTCAACGGTACGGCAGGCCACACCATCCGCCTGACCGACAGCAAGCGGTCCGTCCCGCCGATCCACGACCGCAGTTCTGATCCGAGGAAATTGCGCGAGCTGCGCGGCAAGCAAAAGCCCTGCAGGGCCGCAGCCGACAACCAATACATCGACCCGGTCAGCCAGTTGGCCTGAGGCCATTCGCGCCTCCGGGTCCGGCTCGTGGACCAGTGGATCGCCGGGTTTGTAGCCATCAAGGTAGAACTGCACCATATGTCGTCTTCCACTTTTCTGGGGGAGAAACGCTAGCTCTTGGCGGACGCCTGACAACCGATGCTACGCCAGCTGAATATCGGCATCGATTCGTTTTTCAGATTACATCTATAGCTTAAGAACTATGCACTCCACCAGCTCTGCACTTCTGTTCGAGGAACAGTTAAACTGACATACGGTGCAGCGCTCGGGGTTCGACCTCGGGGCTCCAGGCCTTACAGTGATGATGTTCCACGAGGTGTGCACTGGCCGCCAGCAGATCAACATCCAACAGCGCATCAGGAGGGTTTGTGGAAGACAGCGAGCGAGATCTACGAGAGGTTGTGGCGACCGGATGCCGAGTTCTCGGGGAGAACGGTCACGATGACTTCATTTGGGGTCATGCCTCCGTACGAGACCCCTCCGGGAGAGGCGCCTGGCTGAAGGCGGCTGGAATCGGCCTGACCGAGGTCACCCCTTCCAACGTGCACCTTGTCGATCGCAGTGGCGAGTTGATCGAGGGGGATGGCTCACTGCACGTCGAGTACCCGATTCACCTGGAGATCATGGCTGCCCACCCCAGGGTCGGCGCGGTCGTACACAGCCATCCCCCCTACTCGATCGCCCTCGGCGCGTCGGGTGTTGACCTGCTGCCTGTCTCTCATCCAGGGACGCTTTTCGCCGCTGGACTCTCCCGCTTCGACGAGACCGGTGACCTCATCGTCACGGCCGATCTTGGACAGCGGCTGGCGCAGGCCCTTGGTGATGCTGACGCGATGCTGATGGTGAACCACGGGATCGTCACGGTCGGCACCGATCTCCCGTCCGCGGTCGTTCGCGCAATCGTGCTCGAGCATGCATGCCGCCATCAGCTCCTGACGTCCTCCTTCGGCGGGAAGATGCAGTGGTCCTCCCCCGAAGAGGCGCAGGCAAAGCTGGCGCGTATCTGGCCCGATCCGCAGATCGCCTTGGTCTGGGATTACCTCGTCCGACAGCTCTCGAACACCCCCTGAGCCGACTCAGGCAGTTCTCTGCTCAGATTGCGAAGGACTCGATCGACTCGGGGACGAACAGCGCAGCGGCCTCGGGGAGCTCCTGGATCAGCCCCTGCTCGTGAGCGTATCTGAGAAACGTCTCGAGACCGGATCTGTTCTGCTCGACCCCATTCGCCCAAGGGTTCGGACCCATCAGCTGATGCATCGCTTCTGCCTGGGACACGGCCCACGGCAGGGCGTACTTTAAAGCGGTCGTCTCCTGAAGATCACTCTCGACGTACGCAAGGGCCGCATCAAATGCCTTGATGAGGCTGCGCGCCGTCCACGGGTGCGCTTCGTACAGCGTCCGCTTCAACACCATCGTGTGCATGATCGGGAAAATCTGCGACCGCTGAAAATAGTCACGCTCTGCGGTTTCGAAATCGGGATATAGACGACGCACCCCGGCACCGAGGGTGGATGGGGTCCGCGGGCTGTAGATCGCGTCGATTTCACCGTGCTGCAACATCTGCGACAGAGTCGACCCAGGTGGAGCGGCTTCGATACGTACGCGCTCGGGTACCTCGACGGGGATCTTCTCGCGCCTCCCGGCCTCCTCGAGCCCGGCGGTGACATAGGTGACCGCATCGAACGGAAGTTCGTGGAACTCGGCGAGGATTCCCCTGATCCAGACAAGCGCGGTGAGCTGATACTCGGCCAGTCCAACCCGACGGCCCGCCAGGTCCGTCGGCTTCTTGATCCCGCCCCCCTCGGCTACATAGATCCCAGAGTGCCGAAAGGAACGCGACGGAAAGATCGGGAGCGCCACGAAACGCTCGTCTCCACGGTCCCGAGACAAGACGAACGATGAGAGGGAAAGCTCCGCTACGTCGAACTCTGCATAGGTGATGGTACGAAAGAAAGTCTCCTCTACGGGCAAAGAGATGTAGGTGAGATCAATCCCCTCGGGCCGTACACGCCCATCGGCAAGGGCGCGGGTGCGGTCGTAGTCCCAACACGCAAGCGAGAGCGATAGGCGACCATTTGCATTTACACCGGTCAAGCGCGGCTTCTTCCGGCCCGGCTCCCGCGTGGGACGGCGAGGACTTGCATCATCGGCGGAGCGGCTCTCCTCGACTTGATGGTCCCGGCATCAATACGCCGCCTTGGACGCGTCGACCGGCCCGGACATCGCTTTCAGCACCGGCGTCTCGAACTCCGATGAGAGCACGTCGAGCACGGCCGGTCCGCTCTCGAATTCGAGCGCCCGCTGGATCGCGCCGTCCACGTCGGCGGCGTCCTCGACCCGCTCTGCCCAGCTACCCAGCCCCTCGGCGGTCTTGGCCCAATCGACCTCTCCGAGGTCTTGCGAGACCCAGGCGTCCGGATACCGGCGCACCGCGACGTGCTTGTTCCATCCGAGCACGGCATTGTTGAGCACGATCGACGGCACGGCGAGGTCGAAGCGCGCCAAGGTCTCCAACTCGCCGAAGGAATATCCCCAACCGCCGTCGCCGGCGAGGCAGACCACACGGCCGCCGGCGCCGAGGTCGCGCATCCCGAAGGCGGCGCCGACCGCCGCCGGCAGCCCCCAGCCAAGTCCGGCGACGCCTCGTGGGGCGAGAAGCCGTCGACCCGGGGCCCCGACGCGCCAGAGCGACGCGGCCCAACCCGAAGAGAGCGAGGCGTCGGTGACGATCATGTCTTCGTCGCCGAGCCGCTTGGCCAGAGAGCGGACCACCTGCTGTGGCTTGATCTTGTCTTCCTCGACCGGCACTTTGAATCTGTCCATCTGCCAGGACTCCTCGACGCGGGATCTCACTTCCTCCATGGGCCAGTCCCAAGAGTGCTCTTTGCCGGCGATCCTCTCGCGAAGCCTTTCCAGGCCGAGGCGGGCGTCGGCCTGGACCGCGACCGTCTTCGGATGGTTGCGACCGAGCTCCTCGCCGTCGCTATCGACGTGCACGACGGTCGCGTCAGGCCCCGGGAGCTCCCATCCGAGCGTCGCCGCCTGCCCGAGCTTGCACCCGACTGCAAGCAGGCAGTCGCACTGTCCGATCAGATCGTTGACGAAGGGTGAGCCGAAGGAGCCACTCAGACCGATCGCCAGAGGATGGGTCTCCGCAATCGAACCCTTGCCGGAGATGGTCGTCGCAACTGGCACCTGCAGGGCCTCGGCCAAGGCCTCGAGCTCCGCACGGGCGCCTGCGATATGTACGCCACCACCGGCCAGGATCATCGGTCGCCGACTCGCGAGGACGGCCGCCGCGGCGTCCTCCAGAGCTGCGGGGTCCGGTCCGAAGCGCAACCGGGGAAAGGCGATGCTGAGCCCGGCGCTGTGGTCCGCATCCGATGCAGGGGCCGAGAACACATCATCAGGTATCTCGATCACCACCGGTCCGGGCCGGTTCGAGGTGGCGACCCGGATGCAGTGATCGAGGACATCGTCGAGCTGCTCGGGCGTCTCGCCCCTGCCGTACCACTTGACGCAGGGATCGAGGAAGTCTCGCTGCTCAAAGCCTTGGGACGCCGAACCGAGATGCCGCCTGTGCGCCCAGCCGCGTGGGATGTCGGCGATCACGGCCAAGACCGGGATCGAAGAGCTGTAGGCCTCGACCAACCCGGACACCAGGTTCGTCGCTCCGGGGCCGACCGTCGCATCGCATACCCCGACCATGCCCGTCACTCGCGCGTAGGCATCTGCCGCAAACACGGCACTGCGCTCATCGCGCATGAGAACGTGTTGAATCTGTTCTTCACGAACGGCGAGGCCGTGGTAGAACGGGACCGTCTGGCCTCCCGGTACCCCGAACACCGTCCGTACCCCAGAGGCAATGAGGCGGTCGACCAATCTCTGTCCAACGTCGATCACTCCGAAACCTCCCCCCTTTTCAATCCTGCCTCTAGGCCTCGGGCGCAAGATCTCGTGCGGCGAGCCAATCTCGCACGTACTCGAGAGACTGTTTCTGGAGCTCGGGCTGACCGGCGTAAAAGTGGTTCCCGCCCTCGATCCAATGCAATTCCTTGTCCTCCGAGGGCACCTGATCAAACAGACTTCGGGCGCTGCGTTTGAGGACCGCATCGGCGGTTCCCTGGATCACGAGGGTCGGGATACTGATGCGAGGGAGGCATTTGAGGGGTTGTGCGTTGCTGGTCGTGATGCCCCATTGCGACAGCCATCCTCGTAAGGTGTTGAAACGCCCCATGAACGAGGCCATGTCGTTCTGTGCCTTAAGGTTGGGCCCGCCGTACCAGCCGGTCGGTCGGTCGGAAGGATCGATGCTCAGATCAAGGAGCTCGAGTGCGGCCAAGGTGCGATACACGACGAAGGCCTCGTCGCGGACCCCTTGCGACTCAAGCTCCTCGAGTCGCGCTTCCACGCGCGCGGTGATCCGGTTGATCCGCTCCAGCTGAGCGGCCCTATAGCGGGCGATGAACTCCTCCGAGTAAGGCGGCCCATTCTCGGGGTTGTACATGTCCAAGGACGAGTCGGTCGCCAGCGGATCAGCCTCGTCGACCACGGCTGGGTCAATGTATTCGGCAAGAACCTGAGGGCGCCCCTCGTGCGCGTTGAACAGGACGAGTCCGTCGGCCGCCGGGAGCTCGGCTTGAGTGAGATCGGGCGGATCGCCGGCCGGCGTCTGCGTGACCGACGGGTCCTCGGCCTCTGCCTGGTAGAGCGCCATCAAACCGCCGCCACCGCTGTTGCCACACAGCGTCACCCGCTCGCATCCGATCTCCCGCAGGTATTTCACCGCGGAGGCGACGTCGAGCACGCATTGCTCCATGATCACGTCGCTCTCCGCGGTGAAACGCGAACACACCCCCATCGACGCCAGGCCCATCTGCGCCAAGGGCGCGAGCGAGTAATGCTGCATGAAATCCGCAGCCGGGTGCATGAGGACGTATCCATGGCGCGGCGCATAGCCCCTGCGACGGTAGAGAGCCGCGTTATGAAATGCGCCATCCTCAGATCTCAACGCAAGCAGATCCCGCTGCACGTCGTCCGGAAGCGGAGCCTTGAGCTGCGAGCCCGCGGCTTCCAGCCCGGTGACCGCGGCGGCTTCCGAGGGACCGTGTGCGTCCCCCCTATCGAGCGTGGTCATATGTT
>Ga0081455_10004216_pt1 | contig 16207 bp, 15 predicted proteins | sample TabmetS3T2R1_FD_70207 | JGI IMG/M metagenome (GOLD analysis project Ga0081455, IMG submission 70207) | Tabebuia heterophylla rhizosphere microbial communities from the University of Puerto Rico - S3T2R1 | ecosystem: Host-associated > Plants > Roots > Rhizosphere ... | reverse complement strand
CAGATAGACGCTTCATCAAGCTCAGCCTGTCTTAGCTGAGCTCGCACATAGACTCGCCGGCATGACAACCTCGATGGTCGACTGGACCGTTGCGCTGAACACGGCTACCAAGCTGGTCAGACCCGGCCCAGAGATCTCCCGCCAAGGTGCTGCAGCGGTCGTCGCCGAGCTGCGGAGCTTCGCCGCCCGAGCGGAGACCTACGTCCGCGAGGTCACGGGTATGGAAGCTGCCAGCGGTACTGCCCCAGTGCTGGTCGTGGATCGGCCCCGGTGGATTCAGGCCAACCTGGATGGCTTCCGCCAGATCCTGCTGCCGCTCAATGCCAAGGTGATCGAGCGGATGAAGGAGTCGAATCCCACTATGGCCAGCCTGGGACCGCGCATCACGGGCGTGGAAGTGGGTGCCCTGCTCAGCTACCTCTCGTCGAAGGTCCTCGGTCAGTTCGACCCCTTCTTCCCCGGAGCCGATGCAGGAGCTCCCGGCGGTCGCCTGCTGCTCGTGGCACCGAACATCGTCTCCATCGAACGCGAGCTCGATGTCGATCCAGCCGACTTCCGGCTCTGGGTCTGCCTGCATGAAGAAACTCACCGCGTGCAGTTCGCTGCGGTGCCGTGGTTGCGCGGTTACCTCAACGCCCAGATCGCTACCATCGTCGACTCCGCGGAACTTGACCCGACGGTCGTGGCCCAGATGCTCCGGGAGGCGCTCAAGCGGGTCTTCGACGCGGTCACTCACAACCAAGAGGTGTCGATCATCGACCTGGTCCAGACGCCAGCGCAGCGCGAGACGGTCGATCGCGTGACTGCCGTCATGTCGCTACTCGAGGGCCACGCGGATGTCGTGATGGACGGCGTGGGCCCAGAAGTGATTCCCACCGTGGAGACCATCCGGGCCAAGTTCACGGTACGCCGCCAGGGCCAGGGCTTCGACAAGATCATCCGCAAGCTGCTCGGGCTGGACGCCAAGATGCGGCAATATCGCGACGGCGCAACTTTCTGTCGCGCAATCATGGCCGAAGTGGGCATGTCGGGCCTGAACAAGGTCTGGACGTCCCCAGAGACGCTGCCGACCGCAACCGAGATTTCCAATCCGAGGCTCTGGCTGACGCGGATGCACCCCGAGCTGACTACCGGCTGAGCCGAAGTACTCGGTGGCTTATCGCGAGCTCGGTCCGGCCAGCCTTGCCGTCGTCCAAGCGGTCGACGCAGCGCTGACCAGTCAGGACAGGCACCTTCTCGTCGCCTGCTCGGGTGGGCCCGATTCGCTTGCCCTCGCATTCGCAACTCGTTACGTGGCGCTTCGGCACTATCTGGAATACGCGGCGATCGTGGTTGATCACGGACTGCAGGACGGATCCCCAGACGTTGCCGTGCTGGTCACGCAGCAGCTCGAGCGGCTCGGCTATGACGATGTGACGCTCAGCACCGTCGAGGTGGACCAATCGGCGGCCATCGGGCCGGAAGCCGCGGCTCGTCAGGCTCGCTACGCTGCGCTCGACGTGGAGGCGCGGGCGCGTTCCGCAACTGTATTGGTGGCGCACACCCTCGACGATCAGGCCGAGACCGTGCTGCTCGGCTTGGCCCGCGGATCGGGCACCAGGTCGCTCGCCGGGATGCCGCCCCGAGCAGGACACCTACTGCGACCATTCCTGCAGCTTCGCCGCGGCACGACACATCAGGCGTGTTCGGAGCTGGGACTTGACCCATGGCAGGACCCGCACAATACAGATCGTCGGTTCACCCGAGTTCGGGTGCGCGAGGCCGTCTTACCCACGCTCGAGGCGGAATTGGGCCCTGGAGTTGCAGAAGCCCTGGCACGGACTGCGCAGCTGCTCCGCGACGACACTGAGCTACTCGATCGGCTGGCCGCCGAGGCGTACCGCACCGCGGAGGGGCTTGGCGGCACGGACACGCTGGACTGCGCCGCCCTGGAGTCCCAACCGCCCGCACTGCGCCGCCGGATCCTTCGACTCTGGTTGCTGGCCCACGGCATCAGTGACCTCACGCTGCGGCATATCAATGCCGTGGAATCCCTGGTCATCGACTGGCATGGTCAGAAATCCATCCAGGTTCCTGGAGCAACTGTCACGCGTAATGCAGGGCGGCTTCGAGTGGGCTGACGCGCCCGCAACAACATGGCTCCCGGGTCCGCGGCCACGCCAATCCTGTGGCAGGCTGAGGCCCGTGGACGACAGCCAGCTCGACGGTGTTTTGACGCGCGTCGTCGTCACCAAGGAGGAACTAGCCAGTCGGATCACCGAACTCGCCGCCAAGATTGACCGGGACTACGCCGGAAAAGAACTCCTGCTCGTCGGCGTACTCAACGGAGCGATCATGGTGATGGCCGACCTGTCTCGTGCCCTCACCATTCACTGCCGGATGGACTGGATGGCGGTGTCGTCTTATGGCTCAGGCACCCAGTCCTCAGGTGTAGTACGAATCCTCAAGGATCTGAGCACTGATGTGGCCGGACATGACGTGCTGCTGGTCGAGGACATCGTCGACACCGGGCTTACGCTGTCGTACCTGGTCAGCAACTTGCTGGCCCGTGGACCGGCCAGCTTGAGAGTCCTGACAGTCTTCAGAAAGCCCGAGGCGGCGCGAAATCCGGTTGATATTGCCTATGTCGGATTCGACATTCCCAATGAGTTTGTTGTCGGATATGGCCTGGATTACGACGGCCTCTACAGGAACCTGACTTCGGTCGGTGCGCTTTCGCCTGGCGTTTACAGCTGAGATATGTGCCCTGAGCTTGTCAAAGGGCGTGATGCTGTGCTTCGACGAGCTCAGCGTGCAGAACGACGCGAGACGCACGGGTCTGCTTTGACGTGAACGATAGCCTTGGCAGGAGGATCTCCAGGATCCGAAGTACCTCACTAGGCAGGTCATGAACTTACGACGGATATTCCGCTCGCCACTGGCGTGGATCGTCCTTGCCGTCATCGTGATCGGGCTGCTGATTGACTTCAGCCAGCGCGTAACCAGCGGCTACAAGGAAGCACCGACCTCTCAGGTGGTCTCGATCATCAACGGCAATGAGCCGTTGAGCGAGGTCATCTTGATCGATAAGGAACAAGAAATCCGCGTCACGATGAAAGACGCGAACAAGACTGGCTACAAGGCAACCTGGGTCGGCAATCAAAGTGATCAGCTGATCGACCGCCTCAATCAACGAGTCACTGACAAGACGCTGGATCAATGGAAGGGCGAAAACGCCACTCCGGGCTTCTTCAGCTCGCTGCTTGGCACCCTGATCCCGTTCATCATCATCGGCGTGCTGTTCTTCTTCTTGCTGAACTCTGTCCAGGGCGGCGGCAGCCGCGTCATGCAATTCGGCAAGTCGAAGGCCAAGATCGCCAACAAGGACACCCCCAAGACCACCTTCCGTGACGTCGCCGGCTGCGAGGAGGCGATCGAGGAGCTGCAGGAGATCAAGGAGTTCCTCGCTGAGCCAGGGAAGTTCCAGGCCGTCGGCGCCAAGATTCCCAAGGGCGTACTGCTCTATGGCCAGCCCGGCACGGGTAAGACACTGCTCGCCAGGGCGGTTGCCGGTGAGGCAGGAGTGCCTTTCTACTCCATCTCAGGGTCTGACTTTGTGGAAATGTTCGTCGGCGTCGGTGCGTCCCGCGTGCGCGATCTGTTTGAGCAGGCCAAGGAGAACGCGCCCGCGATCGTCTTCATCGACGAGATCGACGCCGTCGGCCGGCATCGCGGTGCCGGCATGGGCGGGGGGCACGACGAGCGTGAGCAGACTTTGAACCAGCTGCTGGTTGAGATGGACGGCTTTGACGTACGTGGCGGGGTGATCCTCATCGCGGCAACCAACCGACCCGACGTGCTGGACCCGGCGCTGCTCCGCCCCGGCCGGTTCGACCGGCAGATCGTGGTCGACACGCCCGACTTGAAGGGACGCTTCGACATCTTGAAGGTGCACGCCGAGGGCAAGCCGATGGCCCCGGATGTGGATTTGGAAGGCGTGGCGCGGCGTACGCCTGGGTTCACCGGCGCCGATCTGGCCAATGTGTTGAACGAGGCGGCGCTGCTCACCGCGCGGCAAAACGCGCGAATGATCACGAACGAGTACCTCGACGAGGCGATCGATCGGGTTGTCGCCGGCCCTCAGAAGCGCAGCCGGCTGATGAACGACAAGGAGAAGCTGGTGACCGCCTATCACGAGGGCGGCCACGCGCTGGTTGCAGCGGCGCTGCCTGGTACCGACCCCGTTCAGAAGGTCACCATCCTGCCGCGCGGCCGAGCCCTCGGCTACACCATGGTGCTGCCGGAGCAGGACAAGTACGCCAATACCCGCGCGGAGCTGCTGGATCAGCTGGCGTACATGATGGGCGGCCGGGCGGCGGAGGAACTGGTCTTCCATGACCCGACCACCGGAGCCAGCAACGACATCGAGAAGGCAACGGCGCTGGCGCGCGCCATGGTCACCCAATACGGGATGACCGAGCGACTTGGCGCGATCAAGCTCGGATCCGGTGACGCGGAACCCTTCCTCGGCCGCGACATTGGGCATGGGCGCGACTACTCCGAGGAAGTCGCGGCAATCGTCGACGAAGAGGTCTCCAAGCTGATCAGCAACGCCCACCAGGAGGCGTTTGACATCCTCAACGAGAACCGGGACGTCCTCGATGACCTGGTGCGCGCGCTGTTCGAGAAGGAGACCTTGGATCGGGCGGAGGTGGCCGCGGTCTTCCAGCCGCTCCGGCTGTGGCCGAAGCGACCTGCTTGGACCGGCTCCGATGAGCGTGTTCCCTCGTCCATCCCGCCGGTAACCCCGCCGCCGCCGTCGATCAATGGTCAGGCTGGGAACGGTCAGGCTGGCAGCGGTCAAACGCCGGACTCAGACCATCAGCTTCCAGCTGGCGGCGCCCCGCAACCTCCGGAGCACTCACCCGTTCCGTCGCAGTGGCCAGCCCCTGGTGAATCCGATCCGCAGCCGCAAAGAGGCCCAGACTTTCGGTGACCGAGCTGGACGAGGCCGCTGCCATCAGTCGTGACGGCGATGAACGCATAAGGGGCATCGACCCGATCCACTTCCCGCAGCGGGTCGGAGAATTTGATCATGACCGGATCGTCGCGGCCGTCCGGGAGATCCTGATCGGAATCGGCGAGGATCCCGATCGTGAAGGCCTCCGCGAAACCCCGGTGCGGGTTGCACGGGCGTACGCGGAGATGTTCGGCGGCCTGAGGGAGAACCCGGAGAAGGTCCTGGCCACCGTCTTCGACCTCGGCCACGACGAATTGGTCCTGGTCAAGGACATCGAAGTCTGGAGCGTCTGCGAACACCACCTGGTGCCCTTCACCGGGGTTGCCCACGTCGGCTACATTCCCAACACAGAGGGCAAGATCACCGGGCTCAGCAAGCTAGCTCGCCTCGTTGATATCTACGCCAAACGGCCCCAGGTGCAGGAGCGACTGACCACCCAGATCGCCGACGCCATCAACCTCATCCTGGAGCCGCGCGGAGTGATTGTGGTCATCGAATGCGAGCATCTCTGCATGACAATGCGCGGTGTCCGAAAGCCGGGTTCGAAAACGATCACGAGCGCGGTACGCGGCCAGCTACGCAACGCTGCCACTCGCGCAGAGGCCATGGGCCTGATCACGAGCTGACTCTGCTCGCGCCAACCTACTTGACCGACCTCGTGCGCGGCCCGGACCGGACCAGTCGGCTACGGAGGTAGCAGGGCGCGATCTCGAAGACTCACCCGGCAACGTACCGGGGCGGCTGGCCGCAGGGTGATATCGGTGCTCAGTGGCACGTCCGACGACTCGGAAGCCACCGCGTATCGGGTGAGCAGTGTGGCGATGGCGATCACCGCCTCCGTCATCGCGAAGTGCCACCCTATGCAGCCCCGAACTCCTCCTGCGAATGGGTAATACGCGTATCGCGGCCGTCCGACCTCAGCGTCTGGTTCGAAGCGCCGCGGGTCGAATCGCTCCGGCTGCGGCCAGAAGTCCGGGTGCCGGTGAGTCGCCCACGGGCTGAGCAGGACGATGGAATTTGTCGGGATTCGGTATCCGGCGATGGTCACCTCAGTCTCGGCGAGCCGGCCGAGGGCGTACGCCGGTGGGTAGATCCTCATCCCCTCCTTCAGTGCCATCGCGGTGAGCGCGAGCTTGGCAATGTCGTCGGCTTGCGGCGTGCGGCCATTGAGCACCTCAGCTACCTCCCGATGCACAGCCGCCTGGACCTCCGGATGCCGACCCAGCAGATGAATGGTGAATGTCAGTGCAGTCGAGGTCGTCTCGTGTCCCGCTAACAAGAAGATCAACACCTGGTCGCGAATCTCTGAACGGGAGAGTTGTGCGCCGGTCTCTGGGTCTCGCGCTGTCAGAAGCAAGGAGATCAGGTCGGGATGGTCCGCAGATGAACCGGACCGGCGGTCGATGATCGCGTCGACGATGCCGTAGAGCGCCCGCTGGGCTTCGCCGGCACGCCGCTGTGCCGGAGTCGGCCATCCGCGTGGCAGCCGCAGCGGTGTTATTCCTCGGTGGCGTACATGCTCATTGAGGATCGGGAATGTTGTCCGGACAACCGGGATAGCGTCGTCGACGTCGGCTCCAAACAGCACCCGACCCACGGTCCGCAGGGCATAGTCGACCATCGTGGCGTGCGCGTCGACCGGTGTACCGTGCGCTGCGCCCACGCCCCAGCGATCCGCCAGGCGCCTTGCCTCCTCAGCCATAACGTCGACGTAGCCGGCGATGCGTCGGTGGCTGAACAACGGTGCGACCGTCCGTCGCTGTTGCCGCCATTTCTGGCCGGCGCTGGTGAGCAGACCGTTGCCGAGGTATGCCGCGATCTCTTCGTAGTACGGGGTGTTCTTGGTGAAGCCGTCTGGGTCACCCGCAAGCACCTGCTCGACGCCGTCGGGGTGCGTCACCAGATAGAGCACGCGGCGCAACCCAGGCGGTCCCACCTTGATGCGGACGACATCGCCGTACTCGGCCATGAGGTGCTCGTACGTGCCGAGCTGGTCGCGTTGCAGTTGCGCTGCTAGTCCCAACAACAGGGACCCGCGGGGGCCCGGCACATCCTGTGACTGACTCATCGTGTGTGACCGACTCACGCTGTTACCTCCTCGACCGAGGCCGCCGCCCGCTCTGCGACCACGAGCCACATCTGCATCGGGAGTAGCAACCCCTCCGTGCCAAGGTACGGCGTGCTGGCCAGTTCGGTAGGGCCGATCTACTTGACCGACTTCTTCTTCGCCTTCCAGGTATTGCAGCGGCCGAAATCTGCCGAGTCCAAACCGCGATTGAGCCAGCGAGTCTGAGCCGCACTGCTGCCATGGTCCGGCTTGCGACCGCTCGGCGGATCCTCGTCCCCCGTATACGCATGCCAGATCCGGAGTTGGTAACGGTCGTTGCTACTGAGCTCGAGCGACTGTGCGGCTACAGCGAGGAAGACGCCCTCAAAGCACTGTGCCTGGAGTTCCAGGCGACGACTTAACAGATACCGTTTGCTGCGGCTCTTGGTCCGGTAGGCGCGGAGCCCATACTCACCGAGCATGCCGCTTGCAGCCTGCAGGTGGTGACCGAACTCATGAGCGATCATGCCCACGTAGCCGAGTCGAGCATATGTGTACGCCTCGGGGCCGTCGTCACTGCTCATCGGCCAATAGATGGTCCGGGTGGCTGAGCAGTAGAACGCCGGAGCCCTCTTCTGGTTGAACCGTCCGCAGGGGGTCTTGATGGTGTTGCGATAGGCCTTGACCTTCGGCCTGGTCAGTTCGATGCCGTGCGCGGCGAGCGGCTTGTCAAAGGCCTTCATCAGGCATCGAACCAACATTTCACCGTACGAGGCCAGCTTGGCATCCTTCAGCGGCGGCTTCGGCGACCGCACCCTGACTTTGCAGACGACTCGGGTACTGCCGAGATCTACGGCGTAGATGCTGTTCTTGGCAAGTGATCTGTTGGGACGGTCTGGAGTACGGCCGGTACTTGATCCAGGCGTACTCGTCGGCTCAGTTGGGGTGCTAGCGGCTGTCGGACTCGCTGTTGCGCCTTCTGGTGCTGCAGTACGGTGTGCTCCCGGCGGCTGCAGTCCGGGTATCTCGCCGTTCGATGTGATGTGGCAGCCAGCGAGCACCGTGAGGCTAATCGTCACGAGAAGAACCAGCAGGGCCCGTGTGTGCGGTGAGCGCACAGACCGGTACAGCGGAAGCGGCACGGGGAGAGCATAGGGTGATCCGGGTGAGTCCGCTGCTTGCCGTCCCTGGCCTGCCACAGCCGGGCCGCACGTTGGTCGTGGGTGTGGTGAACGTCACGCCGGACTCCTTCTCCGACGGCGGTGAGTGGTTGGACCCGGCCGACGCCATCGGCCACGGCTTCGACTTGTTGGCCGAAGGCGCGGACATCGTCGATGTTGGCGGCGAGTCAACACGGCCCGGAGCAATTCGGCCAGAGGTCTCCGAAGAGCTGCGCAGAGTACTTCCTGTGGTCGGAGAACTGGCGGCCGCTGGCGCTTGCGTCAGCATTGACACCATGCGCCCGGAGGTCGCAGCACAGGCGATCGCAGCCGGAGCGACTCTGGTGAACGACGTATCGGGTGGCAAGGCAGATTCGGCGATGCTGCGGCTGATCGCGGACTCGGGTGTCCCTTTTGTCTGTATGCATTGGCGTGGCCATTCCGCAGACATGCAGAGCCTGGCGTCATATGCCGATGTGGTCACCGAGGTAATCGCTGAGCTGGGTACTCAGCTCGCTGAATCGGCCAATGCTGGAGTGGCCATGGAGAAGTTGATCATTGATCCGGGGTTCGGGTTTGCCAAGACCGGCGAACACAACTGGCAACTGCTGCAGCGCCTCGAGGAGTTTGACGTTCTCGGACGGCCGATGCTCGTGGGCGTCTCCCGGAAGACATTTCTGGGCCGGCTGCTCGCCGATGCTGATGGCAGCCCGCGGCCACCCAAGGAGCGGGACGACGCAACAACCGCGCTCACCGCCGTGCTCGCGTTGCGAGGCGTATGGGGAGTACGGGTGCACTCGGTCCGTGCGACCCGTGACGCTATTGCCGTGGTCCAGCGACTGCTATCACACTGAACCGTATGTTCGCGAGCGTCGGGCACGAGCGAACACAGATAGTTGCCAGGTCGGATAGGGTCGCATGCGTCAGGAGGTGGTATGGCGGCAAACGCAGTCGTAGACGCCGAGCGCCGATCCACCGAGGGCGGCCGCGATCGGATCAGACTGACTGGAATAACCGCCTTTGGCCGCCATGGCGTGTTTGACTTCGAACGCGGCCAGGGTCAGCGATTCGTCGTCGACGTCAGCTGCACTCTGGATCTCGCGCCAGCCGCGAGTGCTGATGATCTTACCCAAACCATCGACTATGGTGCCCTCGCGCAGGCGGTCGCTGCAGATGTTGAACGGGACCCGCTCAATCTGATAGAAGCCCTTGCCGACAGAATTGCGCTGACGTGCCTGCGCTATGAGGCCGTCCAGTGCGTCGAGGTCACCGTGCACAAGCCGCAAGCGCCCATGCCGGTCGATGTTGCCGATGTAGCGGTCACGCTGACAAGGAGTAAACGATATGAGTAGTCCCAACCCTCACGCGATCGACGCAGACACTTTGAGCGGCATGAAGCCGTTGAAAAAGGTCGTTTACTCCATCGGCTCCAACCTCGGAGATCGGCTCAGCAACGTGCAGGGCGCCGTCGACGCTTTGAGTGATACCCCGGACGTGATCGTGGTGGATGTGTCGTCGGTATACGAGACCGAGCCTGTCGGGGTACCCGCTGGGAGTCCGCAGTTCCTCAACATCGTGGTGATCGCCGAAACCACGCTTGAGCCGGCAACTCTGGTGGAACGAGCCTTCGCAATCGAGGACGCGTTCGGACGGACCCGTGGCGGTGAACGGTGGGGGCCGCGGACCTTGGACGTCGATCTGATCATGGTTGGCAGCGCCGTCGTTGACCAGGAAGATCTCAGGCTGCCGCATCCGCTCGCCCACGAACGCGCGTTCGTACTGGTGCCGTGGTATGAGGTCGATCCGACCGGCGAAATCACGGGTAAGGGAGCAATCGGTGATCTGCTCGGCCAAGCGGACGCATCAGGTGTGGTCCGGCGAGATGATCTTGTGATCGACCGAGACTGAGGATCGTCAAGCTTGGCTCAGCAACCTGCTGGCGGCTCAGTCAAACTGACACCGTTTCGCACGCTCGTCGTTGCTGCCCTGTTCGGCGGCCTGGCGGGCTGGCTTCTCGTGGTCACCGCCAATGCCTTCGACCTGATCCCGCCCGAGGTGCCGTGGACTGGACCGATCGGTTTGATCTTGGTCGCTGCGCTGGTTGGCGCTCTGGCGTACGTCACGCATCAGCGCATCCAGGTACGCCATGAACGCATCGAACCCCAGCGAGCCGTTGCCTTTCTGGTGCTTGGCAAGGCGTCCGCGCTGGCCGGCGCCCTGGTGGCGGGTGGATATTTCGGATTTGCGTTGATGTTCCTCACCCGGCTGGATGCCGCAGCTCCGCGAGACCGTGTGATCCGATCCGCTGTGGCCGTTGTCGCGGGGATAGTGCTATGTGTTATGGGTCTGCTGCTGGAGCGGGCGTGCAAGGTTCCCACCGAACCAGAGGACGGCGCTGCTGCTGACGAGGGCGGCGACTTGGAGGCAGACACACGCGACTGAGCGCCGAAATCCACGGTGGCCAGCCGACCGGGGAATATCGTGACCAGCGTGTCTTCGCCAGCCACTGCCAGCCGTGGGCTCCATCCCTCGCCGCACCAGCGCATTTCAGAAGTCGTTTTGATCGCGGGCACGGTAGGGGCGGTTGTCGCCGCCTCGGGAACCATCTGGTTTGCCCGCCTGGGCGTTGCCATCGCCATCGTGGCCGCGCTGGTCGCCTGCGCCTTTGCTTGGCGGGAGCTCAATACCTCGAGGAGGACTCAGGCGCAGGCGATGCTCAAGGCGACACGGGAGCACGGTGAGGCGCTGAGCGAGGAGCGGAGCCGAAACGCAGCGGTCGTCGAGACCCTCAGCGGGCGAATCTCCGATGCCCGCAAGGTGATCGAGAAGCAGCGGGTGATCATTGCTCGGGAGCGACACCAGGTCGGCAGCTTGAAGGACGATCGGATGTACCTGAAGGGGGAGATCGAGCACCGCGAGCAGGTCATCTCCGCCCTTTGTGAGACGTTGCGCGAGCGTGAAGCCGAGCTGATCGCCATCCATGACGCACCGGATGCACAGGTCCATCACATGCCGCGCCGGGTGCTGGCCGAGCACGAATTCGTCTGGCAGCAGCTGTCTGACGACGATGAGATCACCGATGAATTGCGCCCGAGTCTGGTCGACATCAAGATCATTGACATGGTGCTGCCCAACTACGAGGCAGATCGCCAGCCTGCGTGATCGAGAGCCAGCGTCGTCTCCGTCAAGATCAGCTAGACCGGATCGCGCGCCGCTGTGCTGAGGAGGAGTGAGCGGACACGCTTTTCGTCCGCGAGCGACGACGAAGTAGGCGGCTACCAAGCGCGATCCGCGCGGAGCGAGCGCAGCGAGTGGAGCAATCCAACACGGATCGCGCGCCGCTGTGCTGAGCAAGGCTGGCGCGCCGCTGTCCTGGACGAGCGAGCGAGCAGCCAGTCTATCCAGCAGGCGAGGCTCCGCAGTACCGCTGGCTGCGAGCGAGTGAGGAAGGCAGCGGCTTACGAGTGCCAGCCTCAGCGAGCGGAGCGAGCAATTTATAAGGAGCGAGCGGACACGCTTTTCGTCCGCGAGCAACGACGAAGTAGGCGGCGACCAAGCGCGATCCGCAGCGAGCGGAGCGAGCAATTGAACACCGCGCGGCTACTTATCGATGTCGCCGACGACGTAGCCGATCGAGGCGAGGGTTGCCTCCAGGGCCTCCGTGCGCACTCCCACCAGCAGACGCTCCAGGCTTGAGATGTTGTTGAACGACGGCGTCCGCAGCTTGAGTCGCCACGGAGTCTTCTCCCCGCGGGAGACCAGAAACACGCCGGCGATGCCAAGCGGTGCCTCGATTGCCAGGTATCCCTCACCCTCGGGCACGCGGATGATCTTGCCCAGCTTCACCGATACCGGCCCAGGCAGTCCCGTCAGGCGGTCGATGCAGGCGATGATCAACGAAGCGCTGATCGTCAGCTCTTCGGCGAGAACTCCCAGCCGCGATTGCGCATCCCCCGCGCGGCGTATCGGGGAAGTGATCAGGTCGGCGAGCTCACGGTAGGCCAGATAAGGCTGGAGGATGCGCAAGTCAAGATCAACTCCGCTTGCCCGTGCCGCCGGGCCGCTTACTCCGAACTGCTGGATTGTTTGGTGATCCAGTAGGCCGACTCCGCGTGTCATTGCAGCGAATTCGGAGGAGTCGATGACCGTCAGCACCGTCTCTGCTGCTCGTGCCGCATGCGTCGCGACACTTCGTTCAGCTCGTAGCCAAGCGTCGTCTGCATCGACTGCGAGCCCGCCGATTCGGGTCGCCATTGGGTGGATGCGGTTGCCGGTCAGTTGGAGTGTCTGGGTCCGCAACTCCTCACGCAGCAGCCAGAGTCCAGGATCGCCCGGGTAGCGATGCGGTATGTAGCCGAGGAACCCGCAGTGGCTGAGAATGCGGGTGTGCTCGGCCAGCAGTGTACGCAGCCAGATGGCACGCTCTGGCACAACAAGACCCATCATCTGTTCACAGACGAGGGCAACCGCGAGTTCACCGAAGAAGGGTGCTTGCCAGTCATGGCGGTCGGCCAGCATCAGGATCTGCCGATAGTCGCGCACTTCAAACAGCTTCTCGGCACCTCGGTGCATCGCCCCGACCACGACTCTCGCCGTGGTGACCACGTCGTCCTCGGTCCACAGCCGCAGTTCGATCAATCCCGCCTGGCTGGGGTGCTCGGGACCGAGGTCGAGCAGGATCGTTCCGGTCGGCATCTTGGCCGGTCGAGTGGAGGGCAGCACGCCGGGAGCAAGAGACCCGACCAAGACACGGAGTGGCCGGTGTGCCATCAGCGCAGCCCTATGGGGTCTAACACGGATCGCGCGCCGTCGATCTGCAGGCGCAGGTTGTGAAACGCGTCTCGTGTGGGGAGTGAGCTGCGTGGCATATGGCGTTTCACCAAATGCGACGAAGACGGCGGCTTCCAGCGAGCATCACGCGAGCGCAGCGAGCAATTCGAAGGGAGCGAGCAATTCAACACTGCAGATCGCGCGCCGCCGATCTGCAGGAGCAGGTGGTGAAACGCGTCTGGTGTGGGGAGTGAGCTGCGTGGCATATGGCGTTTCACCAAATGCGACGAAGACGGCGGCTTCCAGCGCGATCTGCGCGAGCGGAGCGAGCAATTCAACACTGCAGCAGCCACCAATGGGATCCCCACACGAATTGCGAGCTGAGTGCGGACACCTGGCTACGCCGGTCAAGATCAACCAGAGGATCGTCTAGAAGCTTGGACTGCAGCAGATCCGGCACCACTTCACTCTGCAGACCGCAGAATGCGGTGGTTGCTCCAGCCTCTTCGCCCGCGGCACGGACAGCATCGATGGCGACGTGCGCCGTGAGGTTCACATTGGGTCCGGGAATCGGTTCCAGAGCCCTGCCGTCACGGTATGCGGCCAGCGAACCGGAGACGGGGCGACGCGCCGCCGTGTGGCCGTAGTCGATCATGAGGGCACAACCCCCGCGGCTGCTGATCATATTGATCAGCTCGACCCACGCCCGGTCCCTGGTGACACCGATCTCGGCACGGTCACCGCCCAGCCACCACCGATCCGCCCAGGCACGTTGCTCATTTGACAGTCGTGGCCCAGGCTGTTCGTTGCCGCCATCGTTGATGATCACTTCCCGCCATCCATCGGCATGTCGCATGGCAACCGGGCATGGCAAGTCGTCCAGCCATTCGGAACAGATGATCATGACTGGCTCGGACTGGTCGAGGGCCGCGCTGGCCTCGCCACTGGTCCAGCACCCGTACCGCACGTCCCAGAGGTCCTGGGCCCAATCAACCTGCGAAGTCAAGCCTTTGGGCCGTTTTCGGAGATCAATTCCCAGCAGCTGCAGATCAGGTCGGATCGCTGAGAGTTCTGCAAGCAAACGGCCACTGCCAGCACCCAGGTCGACCACGCTGGTGATCTCGTCGCGGCTATCGATGAGCGCAGCCAGCATCTTGACGATCAGCGGACTGCTCGCTGCTGCGGTGCGGAAATGAGCGTCAGGACTGTGAATGCGCCAGAATCCGTCCGTGCCGTACGCCGATTCGACCCAGGCGTCGAACCAAGAGCGCGATCCCCGCGCAGGAGGATCGGGGGGCACCGCTCCCCCCACGTACGAATGCGGGAGCATGGCCCTATGGTGCCTGATGCCGCCTCGGTGACGTCCACCGGCGCCCATGCAGGCTCATTACCGTCCTTCCCGCCGCTGCCGCCGCTGCCGTCTTTGCCCCGGCGACTCTCGGCGGAACCGCCGGGGTGGGTACGCGAAGTGGACATTGTGGTTATCGGATCCGGTATCGCAGGTCTGACGGCGGCTCTGGAGTGCCGGGATCTGGGCACGATCATGGTTGTCACCAAGGATGAGGTTGCAGCGGGCTCGACCCATTGGGCGCAGGGTGGAATCGCCTGGGTACAGGCCGAGGGAGACACCGTCCAGCAGCACATCGACGACACCTTGGTGGCCGGCGCTGGCCTTTGTATCGAAGAGGCAGTACGCGTCTTGGTCACCGAAGGCCCCGATGAGGTGGCGAAGCTCATCAACCGGGGCGCGGAGTTTGATCGCGATCTGGCCGGCGAGCTGGAACTGACCCGCGAGGGCGGCCACAACCGGAACCGGATCGCGCATGCCGGGGGTGACGCCACCGGCGCGGAGATCGAACGTGCGCTCATCTCTGCGGTCACTGCCGACCGCGGGATCGAGATCGTCGAGCACGCGTTAGTACTCGACGTGATTCCAGCCGAGGTCGGTCCGAATGAGCAGCCAGCAGTTGCCGGGGTGACACTGCACGTGCTTGGGGAGGGCACTCGCGGGGGCGTCGGCGCGGTGCACGCTCGGGCAGTCGTTCTTGCCACGGGCGGCATCGGCCAGATCTACGCTGTGACGACGAATCCGCCGGTCTCCACAGGAGATGGCGTCGCGGCCGCGCTGCGGGCCGGCGCACGGTTGCGGGACATCGAGTTCATCCAGTTCCACCCCACCGTGCTCTACCTCGGCCCGGGCGCCCGCGGCCAACTGCCGCTGGTCAGCGAGGCCGTACGCGGGGAAGGTGGCAAGCTCGTCAACTCCCTAGGCGAACGCTTCATGGTCGGGAAGCATCCACTCGCTGAGCTAGCGCCTCGAGATGTTGTCGCAAAACAGATCATGAAGGAGATGGCGGCCGTCGATGCTGATCATGTCTACGTCGATGGCCGGATGCTGGCGGAGGAGACCTGGCGGGTGCGGTTCCCCACGATCTGGCACAGCTGCCGCCGAGCCGGCATCAACCCGGCGATAGACCTGATTCCAGTGGCGCCGGCGTGCCACTATTTCTGTGGCGGCGTGGAGACCGACATCGATGGTGCCACAAACCTGGCCGGGCTCTACGCCTGCGGAGAGGTGGCATCCTCCGGCGTGCACGGTGCCAATCGGCTGGCCTCGAACTCCCTCCTGGAGGGTCTGGTTTTCGCTCGCCGGATCGCCGCACGGCTGCGGGACACCCCGCCACCTCGCCGCTCGCCTGCGCAAGATCGTCGAAAACCAGGCCTCATCGATCGATCCATTGTCCCGGCGCTGCAGCGGGCCATGAGCCGTCACGCCGGAGGTCTGCGGGATGCTGCGGGACTTGATCGGTGCGTCAGGGAGCTGGCAGAGCTGGCGCGGCAAGTGGCCGCGGAACCGGGTCTAGAGTCCTGGGAGGCGTCGAACATGATGACGGTGGCCGCGTCCATCGTGGCTTCCGCGCGCCTGCGCGAGGAGTCTCGAGGGGCTCATTGGCGCGATGACTTCGAAGAGCGTCGCGAAATCTGGCGCGGCCACCTTCTCGTCGAACATGATGATCAGCAAGGGTTGCGGCATCACTTCGTTCCGGCCGGGTCCGTAAGCCCGGATGGGCGCTCGGACCGTCAATGAATCACACCACGTTGGTCGAAATCGAAGACCTGGTGACCGCTGCGGGTCTCGACCTCGATGCCCTTTCCTTGATCGTCTCCGAGGCACTCGAGGAGGACCTGGGTGGCCGCGGTGTGCTGCCAGCTGGCACCGGCGCCGGTCTC
>Ga0081455_10004214_pt1 | contig 16210 bp, 17 predicted proteins | sample TabmetS3T2R1_FD_70207 | JGI IMG/M metagenome (GOLD analysis project Ga0081455, IMG submission 70207) | Tabebuia heterophylla rhizosphere microbial communities from the University of Puerto Rico - S3T2R1 | ecosystem: Host-associated > Plants > Roots > Rhizosphere ... | reverse complement strand
GGCCGCGCCCCATCGGGTCGACCCCCTCGCACGTCGTCTGCCTGCGGCTAGCCGCGGCTCAAATGGTTAATGTCGTGAGGGAAAGGCTACCTAATGGTCCCAAGGGTGCAAAGCCGCGGCACCTTATCCCGCAACGTGTTGGCCGAACAGGCTTACCGGCTCAAGGGCGCCGGCGTCGGCGGCCGTCGCAGCACCGCAGACCCAGGCATGCAGCCCTCGCTCAGCCAGCAGACGTACGGCGTCGTCGACCGAATCCGGTGGCAGGACCGCCGCCATGCCGACTCCCAGATTGAAGGTTGCTTCTAGGTCAGATTGTGAGATTTCACCGAGCTGCTTGATGAGTCCGAAGATGGGTGCCGGCTGCCAGGTGGCACGGTCGATCCGCACCTGGCACGAGTCGGGAATGACCCTTGCCAGATTGTTCGCGAGCCCGCCGCCGGTGATATGGCTCATGGCATGCACCTCGACCGCGTCGATGAGCGCAAGGCAGTCCCGAGCGTAGATCCGGGTCGGTGTCAGCAGTTCCTCCCCAAGCGTCCGACCAAGATCGGGAATGTTGCGGTCCAGCGTCCAGCTCGGCTGCGTGCGTAGTACGTGCCTGACGAGTGAGTAGCCGTTGGCATGCAGCCCCGAGGATCCCATGGCCAGCACGATGTCGCCGGGTCGCACCCGATCGGCACCCAGGATCTTGTCCCGGTCCACCACCCCGGTCGCCGCCCCGGCGAGGTCGTACTCATCGGGTCCGAGCAACCCAGGATGTTCGGCGGTTTCGCCGCCGAGCAGGGCACAGCCGGCCTCCGTGCACCCCATGGCTATGCCTTGGACAATTGCCCCAATGCGTTCCGGAAGGACCTTGCCGCACGCGATGTAGTCGGTCATGAAGAGCGGTTCGGCGCCGCACACGACAAGATCGTCGACGACCATGCCGACCAGATCGAAACCAATGGTGTCGTGGCGATCGAGGGCCTGGGCGATGGCGACCTTGGTGCCTATCCCATCGGTCGATGTTGCGAGCACCGGATGGTTGCGTCTGGCGAGCGCACTGGCGTCGAACAGACCGGCGAAACCGCCGATGCCGCCCATGACCTCCGGACGCCGAGTCTTGGCAACACATTCCTTCATCAACTCGACAGCGCGGTCACCAGCCTCGATGTCGACCCCGGCCGCCGCGTACGCCGATTTGTCAGCGGAGTCAGGGGCGGCTGAGGGCATCGGCAGCGCCGAACCCGGAGGCGACGGGCTCAAGATCGGCGGGATCCTCGAGGACGGACTTGCCCAGCCGCTCGCTGAGCGGCAACTCGACCGGATAAACACCGTCGAAGCATGCGCGGCAGAGCGCCTGCTTGCCGACCTGCGTTGCCGCAACCAGACCGTCCAGTGAGACGTAGCCCAGCGAATCCGCACCAATCGAGCGGCAGATCTCGTCGGTGTCCAGCCCATTGGCGATGAGTTCAGCGCGCGTGGCGAAGTCGATTCCGTAGAAGCACGGCCACTTCACCGGCGGAGCGGAGATGCGTACGTGCACCTCACTCGCTCCTGCCTCGCGGAGCATCCGCACAATCGCCCGCTGTGTGTTGCCGCGCACGATGGTGTCGTCGACTACCACCAACCGCTTGCCGGCGATCACATCCCGGAGCGGGTTCAGCTTCAGCCGGATCCCCAGTTGGCGGATGGTCTGGCTCGGCTGGATAAAAGTACGGCCGACGTAGGAGTTCTTGACCAGCCCCTGCCCGTACGGGATCCCCGAGGCCTCGGCGTACCCGATCGCCGCAGGCGTGCCCGACTCGGGCACCGGGATCACCAAATCCGCATCGGCTGGAAACTCGCGGGCGAGCGTGCGTCCGACCTCGACCCGGACCAAGTGCAACCGGCGACCCGAGATCATGGTGTCTGGCCGAGCCAGGTAGACGTACTCGAACAGGCAGCCCTTCGGATCGGCTTTGGCGAAGGTCCTGCTGCGTAGACCGTTGGCATCGACCGCGATCAACTCACCCGGCGTGACCTCCCGAATGAACGTGGCGCCGACGATGTCCAGCGCCGCGGTCTCGCTCGCGACCACCCAACCGCGCTCAAGTCGGCCCAGCACCAGCGGCCGGATGCCCTGTGGGTCCCGAGCGGCGTAGAGGGTTTCCTCGTCCATGAAGACCAAGCTGAACGCGCCATGCAGCTTGGGGAGCACTTGCAGTGCCGCCTCCTCAGTGCTGAGTCCTGGGAAGGTCGCCATCAGACCGGTGATCAAGGACGTGTCGCTGGTCGCCTCGTTGGACAACGATCCAGGAAGTAGCGAGCCGGAGTGCTTGTCGCGCTCGTTCAGCCAGGTCTGCAACTCCAACGAATTGGTGAGATTGCCGTTGTGACCGAGCGCAATACTTCCGATCGCCGTCGAGCGGAAAGTTGGCTGCGCGTTCTTCCAGACACTCGCGCCGGTTGTGGAGTAGCGGCAATGCCCGATAGCGACGTGAGCATTTCCGAGTGAGTCCAGAGTCGCCTCGTTGAAAACCTGGGAGACCAGACCCATGTCTTTGAAAACCACGATCTGAGAGCCTTTGCTGACCGCGATTCCCGCCGACTCCTGCCCACGGTGCTGTAGGGCGTAAAGCCCGAAGTAGGTGAGCTTCGCGACCTCTTCGTGCGGAGCCCAGACGCCGAAGACGCCACATGCATCCTGAGGCCCACGATCCTGGGGATCTATGTCGTGGTTCAGCAGGCCATCAGCTTGTGCCACTGCCTCATGGTAACTGTCAGAACCAGGCATCACTGGCAGTTGCAGGTTCTCGGCCCCCGCGGAGCTCAGGAACGCGCCCCGTGATGCTCACTTAATGTTTTCGCACAATAATTCGGGCCCAAGGCGATACCCTTGCACCTGCCATGGAGTCACCTAAGTCTGCCCGGACCATGAGCATCGGCGCTTGGTCGGACTTCGCTGGGGCAACGCAGTCCAGAGTTGTCGATTTGATCGTCAGCAACCTCTTCAATTTCTGCGCTGTCATCGGCGCTGTCGTGATGTTCGTTGCTGCCGACTCGCCGATCTTCTGGCTAGGCGGCGTATTGGGACTGGCGTCTGTGATCATTCTCGGCTGGCTGCTGCGTCGTGACCTCAGCCGCGGTCGCAGTCTGCTGGGGGCCTACCAGGGATCACGGATCATCGTTCTCATCGCCGTCGCTGCGGCCTACCTCGCTCGTCGGCCGGACGACATGGCGTGGATTTGGATCGCAACGGGTCTGGGAATCCTCGCAATTCTCTGTGAGCCGGGGCTTCGGCTCCTGCTGAGCGAAGCGACGCCGGTAGCCGTACACCTGCCTGGCTTTCCCGAAGTGCCGCGGCCACCTTTCAATCCGACCGTTGTAGCGCTTGCCCCCTTCGCCGAGGCGGTGCTGGGTGTCCTGCTGGTTGCTGCCGGAGCTCCCGGATGGAGCTACCTGTTGATCGTCATCCTGGGCACCTTGTCGGTCATGATCATCAGCGGGTACGCGATCCGAGCGGTGATGATCAGCCGGAGCTCCGGAGTCGCCGTCCGGAATGCGCTCAAGGAGTATCACCCCGAGTTCGCGGTGTACTACGCCGCACGCAACGGCGCGAGCTATCAGCTCGGCATGTGGCTGCCCTACTTCGACCGTCTCAACCGCCGGTTCATCGTGATCACCTGCCATGCCAGCACAGTGCCTGAGATCACCGAGCGGACCTCGGCTCCCGTACTGGTTCCCAAGATCAGAAGCGCGCACGGCCGCCTCTGGCACCTCACGGTGGACTCGCTCAAGGCCGCCTTCTACGTCCAAAACCACCAGGCGAACGTCGACATGTTGCGTTTCGACCGGCTGACGCACGTCTGGTTGAACCACGGGGACTCCGACAAGGCGGCCAACTACAGCGCCCGGCACGGAGCCTTCGACAAGATCTTCGTCTCTGGACAGCAAGGCGTGGATCGCTACGCGGCGCACGGTGTGAGGATTCGCCCAGAGCAGTTCGCGATCGTGGGGCGCCCACAGATCGAGCGCATCGAGACACGAGATGTGCCACCTCCGGCCGATGCCCCGCGTACCGTTCTGTACGCGCCTACCTGGCACGGCGGCAAACCCAACACCAACTACTCCTCGCTGCCGTTGGGCGCACAGATTGTTGATGCGTTGCTGGCCCGCGGAGTCACGGTGATCTTCCGACCCCACCCGCACACCTATCGCGACCCGCAGCAGACGGGAATAGCTCGGGACATCCAACGGCGGCTCGGCGCAGACAGCAAGACCACCGGTCGCCAACATGTCTTCGGCCGTGCCGCTGAAACCGACTGGGACATCCCGGCATGCTTCAACCATTGCGACGCGTTGATCACTGACGTGTCGTCGGTCGCGTCCGACTATCTGGCGAGCGGAAAGCCCATCGCTATGGTCGCGATCCAGCAGAAGGGCCCCGCATTCCGTCAGGCGATTCCGATGGCCCGCGTCGCGTACGTCATCGAACGAGACCTCAGCACGCTGCCTGGAGTCCTTGACGAGTTGCTCGGACGCGATTCCCTGGCCGCAGCGCGTCATGAGTATCGCAGTTACTGCCTCGGCGAGGCTCTCGGAGCCGAGGCGCCCAACGGGTTCTTCCGGGAAGTCGAGAGAATCCTCAACAGCACCGCGCCGCGAAGATCATCCTCGAGTCCAATCAGTAAGCCCAAGCAGAAAACCGCGTAGCCGGTCAACATTCTCGGATCGGTGGCAACCAATCGCATCACGCCGGTAACGACGGCTGAGGACCGCAGCCTGGTGGCGCGGGCGCAAGGCTACGAGGACGCATCACCAGTGCCGACTGAGCCGTTCGCGGAGTGGGTGATCTCCGGCGGCTTCCCTGCCGGGCGACCCGCCTGGGAGAGCGCTGGGGCCCGGCTGGTGGAGGACATCACGCCGTACGAGCAGCGCAAACTCTGGCTACTCAACGCATCTCACTCGCTGCGCGCGTACTCGGGGAGCATCCGCGGCCACCCCACGATTGACGAGGCGATTGCGGACCAGCAATGCCGATCTTGGTCGAGGCATTGTGGGACGAATCCTGTCGGCATCTCACACTCCCCGCGGACACACTGGTCGACAATCGGGCGGTGCTGCTGCAACGTTTTGCCAACCCACGGGTACGCGATCAGCTGAGCCGGATCGCCGCGGACGGCTCCGTCAAGCTGCCGGTTCGAATTGTGCCGCCGCTGCTCGCCGAACGCGCCGACGGACAAATGCCAGTGGGTTGCGCCACCGCCATCGCGGCCTGGATCCTGCACCTGCGCGGGCACGGCGCCCCGATCAAGGATCCCGGCGCGGATCGCGCTCGCACAGCAGCAGAGGCCGCTGACGAGCCGAGCGCGGTCTCCGGCGTGCTCGAGACTCTCCACAGCGGGCTCGGCGAGGACAGGGCGCTGGTTCGCGTGATCATCGAGCAGATGGGGGCGCTCGCCTCAGTACAACCTGCTTCCTGATCATGCTAATTACGTACGTCGCCGTCCCGTATGAGTGACAGGTCGTCTCGTCTGGTCGGCCGCCGCTGCAATTCAGGACGGTAGAGGAGAGCGTAACCGCCAAGCAGTGCAGCGAGCCCGAACAACAGAAATGCGGCCGCCACCAATGTCCATCCGACCAGCAAGGCCGCAATACTCCCCAACATGGCCGCGACCCCGAACAGCACGAAGGCGACTCCCGTCAGCCTCCATTCGATATGTAATGCCGCAGCACCACCCAGCAAGAGCGCGACCCCGAACAACAAGACGGCGACCCCGATCAGGGTCCATCCAGCCAGCAAGGCCGCAACACCACTCAACGGGGCAGCGACAGCGCCCAGCAGGACCCGGAGGCCAGCTTGTGTCCCTCTCTCCAGAAGGAACGCGACCGCGAGGAGCAGGGCCGTGACCGGGCCCAGCAGCAGCGCGACTCCCGCCAGAGTCCATCCGTCCAGCAATGGCGCAAGACCGCCCAGCAGCGCCGCCACTCCGAAGAGCAGGAATGGGATACCAACCAGTGACCATCTGTCGAGCAGGAACGCGACCCCGAGCAACAGCACCGCGATGCCGAGCAGCAAGTATGCGACTCTAAGCACCAAACCGTCGACCGTGCCGAGCGTCCATGCATGCGGCGGGTTCGCGACCCCGACCATCAGGAACGCCGAACCCACAAGCAAGCAGGCTGTTCCCAAGGCGGCATGGTCGAGGTCCGCACGACTTCGCAGGGTCGACCACATGAGCATCACCGCAGCCTCCCAGAGGTACGCCACGGACAAGATCATCACAGCCAGGGGCCATCCCGTGAGCGATCCCCACACTGTGACTGCCAGATAGCCGGCTAGTGCGAGCAAAGCCATGCCCCGAGCCTGCGTTGTGCGATAACGCTCCCGCCGCAGCAGACCGGTACTCGGCACAGCGATCAACAGCGCGGCAACAAAGGCAACTGGCGGAAGCCACGCCCACTTCTGCTCCACAACCAAACCGCTGAGCAGATTGACTCCCACGCCCAGCACCACAACGCCGATGAACCACTTGATCAAACGATCTGGATGGCTGGCAGGCACACCCCAAGAAGTCGGCTCAGCCACACCGCCCAGTCTGGAGGCAAAGGGCGGACATCGAAGAGCGACATCCCGTTATTAGATCGAAACCGCGGGCAGAAGATCAGGGTTCGGTTGGTCAGAAAGTGATCTTGAACGTGTCATCCGAACACCAACGGTAAGTTCTGCTGCGTTATCCCACGTCCTTGATCGTCTTCTGGATCGCGGACCGGGAATCCGAGATGGTCGCCGAATTGGCCCAGACGTCCTCCGAGAACGGCAAACACCATCGATCAAGTGCCCACATATTTGCAGCAGCTTTTCCTAGTGGGGTCCCGTACCCTGAAGTCGGGAAAGGACTCCGCGTCACCTCGGCCACTAGGGCTTGTTATATAGCTGCGCCGAGAAGGGGGTCCAATGTCCATCGGACGGGTCCGACCTGCAGTATTGACAATTCTTATTGCTTCTGTGCTGCTTCTTGCCAATGCCGTTCCTGCCTCGGGTGCGGACCCCAAGCCACCGCCTTGCAAGACTGCGACCGATTTCGACCCCGCTAACTTCCCCAATCCCCCCAAGATCGACAACCAGTGGAATCCCTTGGCCCCAGGGATGCAGTTGGTCTTGGCTGGGGCGGCGAACGGAGGAAAAGGACTCCTCCCCCATCGCAGGGTGTCCACCGTTACGGACCTGATCAAGGTGGTCAACGGCGTAACCGCCGTGGTCATCTTGGAGACGGACACCAACCAAGGTGTACTCGTGAAGTCCGAGCTTGCTTTTCAAGCACAGGACAACGCTGGGAACCTTTGGAATCTCGGCGAATTTCCCGCGGAGTTCGACGACAGCGGCAATTTCGAGCGGGCTCCAGACACATGGATTTCTGGTCTATCGAATGCGGAGCCCGGCAACGCCGTGTTGGGCAACCCTCAGTTGGGAACGCCTGAGTACCTCCAAGGTTGGTCGCCTGATATCGACTTCCTCGGTTGCGCGAAGGTCGACAAAATGCAGCAGAAGACCTGCGTCCCGGCCGGCTGCTATGACAATGTCTTGATAACTGAGGAAAGGAGCCCGCTCGAGCCGGGAAGCGGCCGCCAGCGCACGTACTACGCGGCTGGGGTGGGAATTGTCCAGGTCGCGGCCGTCGGTGATACCCAAGACGAGGCTCTCGTGTTGACTCAGGTTTCTCAGCTCAGCTCGGAGGACTTGGCAAAGGTTCGCCAGGAGGCAATGGAGCTGGAGAAGATTGCCTACGAGGCCAGCGCCGTGTATCGCCAGACCTCTCCGACCGAGCTGACCGAACCGCCCTCGCCGGAGCCCCCTCAACCGCCCACGACGAGGCCGTCCATCGAGATCGCCAATGCGCCAATCGGCGGCAACGACGGGCAAGGATTAAGCCAATGCGTGGACGTGAGCTGGCTGGGTACGAAGCCAATCCCGGACGGCACCACAATCAAGCTCGGATCGATCCACCTGGAACCGAAGGGCATCTTCGAGCTGGACCAGGGCAGCTGCTCGGATAATGAGGCTCCCTCATGTGCCGGCCTGGAGTGGAAAGGCGACGACCCGCCGCCCTGTTATGTCGGCGGCAAGCAGGTGGCGGCCAGCAAAACGGGCAAGGTGGTGCTCGTCATCCTAGCTGTCACGGTGACTTGCGAACGCCAGGCCGACTGCGACAGCCTGGCCGCGGACCCCAAGAACAGCGACGGAAGTATGGTCGGCTTCGAGCCGGAATTCGATTTCCCCTCCGAGTCGCCTTCGGAGTCACCGTCCGAGTCCCCTTCAGAGTCGCCGTCTGAGTCGCAGTCCGAGGCACCTTCGGAGTCACCGTCCGAGGCACCTTCGGCGTCCGCGTCCGAGTCGCCTTCCAATGGCTGACGAGCGGTCCCAGGCCGAGCGCTGGGTCAGCTTCGCTGCCGGCATTGTCACGCCGGTGACGCTGATCACCGCGCTGTTGTTCTACTTCGGCTACGTCTCGGCGCGCTCGCAATACGAATACTTCGGGATCGACGTCGACACAATCGGCTTGAGTACACAGGACTACGTGATGCGCAGCCCGCAACCCTTGCTGGTGCCATTGCTGGTGCTGAGCCTGCTCGCCGTCGCCGGACTGCTCTTGCACAGTGCGATCCAGCCCCGGGCTGGCCTGGTCGCGGTACGGCGGGCCCGGCTCGGAGCCATCGTCGTCCTCGTGTTGGGGGTGCTCGGCCTGTTCCTGTACCCCGTCCTCGGCGAGCTCGCGTACTACGCGGTCGTCGTACCGCTCGTGATCGGCTTGGCCGCGGCCGTGCTCGCGTATCTGTCCTACCTGACCACCAGCCTGCAGGACCAAAGACCGCACGTGGTATTGATCGCCCTGCTGGCGGTCGTCACCCTGACCAGCGCGTTCTGGGCAACGGCGACCACCGCGCAATATTCGGGTCGCGGGTTGGCGAAGTCCGCAGCGAGGCACTTGGACCGGTACCCAGTGGTCATCCTCGACACTAAGGAGAGGCTGCACCTACGCTCCCCGGGTGTAGAGGAGACGGCGCTCCCGCCAGCCGCGGGGCAGACGTTCAACTACCGCTACCGGGGCATGCGCTTGCTGATCGTCGGAGAGAACCGCCTGTTCCTCGTTCCGCAGCAGTGGAACGCGTCAGACACCGCTCTGGTCGTTCCCCTGGACGAATCGGTCCGGGTCCAGTTTCAGTTCCAGAACGACCCGCCCTGACCAAGGGACAGGAGCGAATTGATCCACCTCTCGTCCTGGAATCAGCCTGGGCGTTCTGTCAGTCTTGGCCCCAGAGGAGAGGGGTGCCATATGGCATCTGTGATCGTAGTTCCTACAGGAGCGGCCAGCACCACGCGGCAAGGGCTGATGCAGTTCGAGGGCATCTCGGCCGAGTCCGCGGGAGCGCGAGCACTGTGTGCCCACCTTCTTGCGATCCCGCCCGGCGGGCGAGCAAAGGCCCATCGACACGCCGGACATGAAACCGCTATCTACATCCTGGAGGGAAATGCAGTGCTGTGGTTCGGTGAGGAACTGGAGTCGAGGGTCGAGGTGGGTCCAGGGGATTTCCTCTACATCCCGCCCGATGTTCCGCACGTCCCCGCAAACGCGAGCGACAGCGAATGGGCCCGGGGAGTCGTGGCCCGGACCGACCCCAACGAGCAAGAGAGCGTGGAGCTTCTTCCTCACCTGGATGGCCTGTCCCATCTGGTGCTCTGATTTGATGCACCCTTCTGAGTGCCCGCGCACTAATTAATGGAGCCAGCCTCCGACAACGGCACTGATCGGGTCGTCTCCATCGCGTATTGCATAGAGGGCTTGGGCTCCGGCCCAGGGCCCATCATCTCCCAGCGGCGGGCGGGACGCCCGCGAGCGGATCCTGCGCGCAGCAGCCGACCTGTTTACCGGCACGGCATCCACGCGACCGGGGCCGCCGCGATCCTCGACGCCGCCCACGTCTCGACCTGTACCTTCCATCAGCACTTTCCGACCAAGAACGCGCTTGTCGAGGCCTACCTACACGGGTTCGAGGCGGATACGCCGATAGCCGCCGAGCAGCAACTCGGCCGCGATGACCTCAGCGCATCCGATCGCGGCTGCTAGCCATCTTCGATCCGCTCGAATCCGACGACGCCACCGTCTTGCGCGGATGCCCGTTCCACAATGCCGCGGTCGACGCGGCAGGAGAGATGCCCCGCGTGGCCCAGTTGGTCAAGCAACACAAGCAGGCCTTCCTGGACCGCCTGATCAGTACCGCCGTCGAGGCCGGTGCACCCGACCCAGTCAGCCTTGGTCGGCAGCTCGCCGTGGTCTACGAAGGAGCCGCGGCGCTCTCCGCCTCATTCAATACCACGCAGGTAGTCCCCGACGCGTCGCGCCGCGGAGACGCTCATCCAGGTCGCCCTAAACCGGCCCTAACTAACGCCGTCCGTACGGCGGGCCGGTTTCCCGTGCGTGCGCACGCGTTCGCTAACGCCTGGGTGAGGCAACGATGTGCTGCACTGCGCCTTGGTGGGCTTTGCCCTGGATCAGGCGGCGGCACCGGTCAATTCGAGGTCTTGGGGATCGCGCCATGACTTTCGCCATGAAGTGGTCTCGACGGTCAGGCGTTCGCCACAGTGACTGCAGGAATCCGCAGTGAGGGACTGGTGTCCGCAGCTGCGGTGGACGATGTCCATCCGTATCCCTGGGTTCGGGTGTGGCCGATACCGCTCACCCCATTGCGCGAGCGCGGTGATGATCGGGAATGTGTCGGCACCGGCCTCAGTCAAGACGTACTCGTGGCGGGTACGACGCCGGTCCTGATATGGCACGCGGCGCAGCAGTCCGGCGTCGACCAGGGTGCTCAGTCGTTTGCTGAGCACGTTCTCCGCCACGCCCAGCTGATCGCGGAACATCTCGAATCGGCGGACTCCGGAGAATGACTGCCGCAGTACCAGCACGACCCAGGGGTCGCCCAGCACTTCCAACGAGCGCGCGATCGGGCAATTTTCGCTCGTCCAGTCCGAACGCAAAGGCATGACGCCCTCCTCACTCGTCGCGCTTCTGGCTTGTCTCAAGCCAGCCTAGTCTCGGCGGCTGCGACGAGCGTGTCCGACGTGGGCACTTCTCATCCGGAGACGCAAACAGCAGTCATGGGGTGAGGTCGGCGATGGTCTCCGCTTCGATGTCGGTGTCTCGCGTGCCGATGTTGTCGGTGACCGATGGGACGTCACGCTGCCGGCGCAGTCCGATCGAGAGCATCGCCGCCAGCGCACATAGCGCAGCGCCGCCGAACCAGGCATAGGTGTACGTGCCGAGCGAGTCCCGGATGATCCCCGCCGTCAGAGCCGCCGCCGCCGCTCCGAGCTGATGTGACGCAAACACCCACCCGAACACGATAGTGCCCTGGTCGCCGAAGAGCCGTCGGCAAAGCACGACGGTCGGCGGAACCGTCGCCACCCAGTCCAGTCCGTAGACGACGATGAATACCACCATGCTGGGATGGACACTGTCGGCGAGCAGCCATGGCAACAACAGCAACCCCACGCCGCGGAAGCTGTAGTAGACGAGCAGCAGCCAGCGAGGATCGATCCGATCGGTGAGCCAGCCCGACGCCACGGTGCCCACGATGTCGAACACGCCGACCAACATCAGCAACCCGGCTGCGGTGGTCGTCGCCATCCCGTGGTCATGGGCCGACGGGATGAAGTGGATGCCGATCAACCCGTTCGTCGTCGCCCCACAGATCGCAAACGCACCAGCCAGCGCCCAGAACGCCTTGGTACTGGCAGCCTGACGCAGCGCGGCCAGCGCCAAGCCCGCGGCGCTGTCGCGGGCCGGTCCCAGTGGTGTGATCAGGTGGTCTCCGCCGTAGGGTGCCAACCCGAGATCGGCCGGGTGGTCACGGACCAGTACCACGACCAGCGGCAGCACCGCGACGGCTGCGGCAGCGATCAGCAGTGACGCGATCTTCCAGCTCGTCGCCTCCACCAGGTACGCCACTGCCGGCAGGAACACCAGTTGGCCGGCCGCGCCACCCGCGGTGAGAATGCCCATCACCAGGCCACGACGCTTCACGAACCATGCGTTGGCGACCGTGGCAGCGAATACCAGCGCCATCGAACCGGTGCCCAGCCCGATCAGCACGCCCCAGGTCACCACGAGCTGCCACGCCGCTCGCGCGAGCACCGACAACCCCGCGCCAGCGGCGATCAACAGCAAGCCGGCGCTGACGACCCGACGCAAACCGAACCGTTCCATCAGCGCTGCAGCAAACGGCGCGGTCAGACCATAGAGCACCAAGTTGACACCGACCGCGGCCGACATCGTCACCAGCGACCAGCCGCCCTCATGCAACGGCACTATCAACGGACCGGGTGCAGCCCGGAAGCCCGCCGCGGCCACCAGCGTGGCGAACGCCACCCCGGCCACCACCCACGCGTAGTGCACCCGTGCCATCCCAACCTCCTTGACCATGGGCAGGAGTGCAGCATTTTAACTTGTTTCAAGAAAGTCAGATCACGGGTCCAGGCGATCCGTTAAGCGGAACGCTTCTGACATGCCGGGTCGGACACGGTCTCCCAGAGATGTGCGTTTCTACTACAACCGTCGAAACCGCAACACTGCGCTGTCAGCGATCTGGTGTGTCGATCGAGGTGTCGTCCAACAGCCCTCGCTCCGCCAAATCGACGGCTTCGGAAACTCCGGGCGGCGGAGGGTCTGCCGCAGGCGGCACGTCGTCAGGCGCATAATCCTCCAGGCCTGCGGCCACTCGGTCACGCTCGGCCGCCAACGCGAACTCGTCATCATCTCGGCGCGGCATGCCACCGTGCTCGCTACGCCGGCGAGGCAGACCCGGATCGAACTCCGGCTCCAGTGGTTCATCAGGTAGGCGTTCAGACACAAGGACTCCCCGCAGTTTGTTGTCTTTGCACTACCTAATCAGCAGGACTGCAAGCCTCGGCCACTGCCCCGCCACGGAGTCTGAGCGGCGCGGCGACCCGTACTGGCCGCCCCCAACGTGTTCACCACAACTCATGGACCCCTTACGACGATGAGCTCTACACGTCGCCACGTCCCTCGTCGGTCGCCGTGACGCTGACAGTTCGGCTTCCCGTACGGGTGAACGTCACATGGGTGACTCCAATCGGCGAGGAGGTGGCTTCGACTGTCGTGATGTAGGCCCGCCGTATGCCTCCTTCAAGAGGTTGACGCAGGTTGGTGCCCGTTCACCAGGTCATTTGCCGACCATCTGTGGTCCAGATGGTTCATGTGTGTTGCGCTCCGCTCGGTCGGGGCTGGGGGTATCCGGGTACATATCGCTCAGCTGCCAGTCTCAGGTGTCGACGCGGTAAAGGCGCCAGGTGCCGGGAACGCCCTTCAGCTCGTGCTCGCCACGGTCCTCGAACTCGAGCGTGGCGCCGGCGACGAGGTCCTTCACCGTCGAAGAGACGAGGACCTCGGACGGACCGGCCAGCGAGGCGACCCTCGCGCCGATGTGCACCGCGATGCCTCCCACGCTGCCGTCGTCGAGCTCGACCTCACCCGTATGTAGGCCCGCGCGGATTTGGATGCCAAGGTCGCGGACGGCCGCCACTGCGCTCATGGCGCAGCGCACGGCTCGGATCGGCCCGTCGAACGTCGCGAGGAAGCCGTCGCCGGCGGTGTTCACCTCCCGGCCGCGGAACCTGCCGAGGTTCGACCGGATCCTCGCGTGGTGCAAGTCCCGGAGCACCCCCACTCGCGGTCGCCTAACGCCGCGGCGCGTTCGGTCGATCCGACGATGTCGGTGAACAAGACGGTCGCGAGCACGCGGTCGAGTTCCGCCTCGGCGTCGCGGACCTCCTTGAGGAAGTGCTCGATCTCGCCGAGCACTTGCTCCGTGTCGCCCACGAAAAAGAAGTGGTCCTGGCCGGGCAGCTCGACGAACCTGGCACCCGGGATGCCTTCGGCGGTTCTCCGCACGCCTTCTATCGGGAAATCGACGTCTCCGCTGCGACCGATCACGAGCGTCGGCACGTGGATCGCATGAAGGATGGTGGAGGCGTCCATCCCGTTGTTCATGCGTTCCAGCGCGATCGCCGCAGCCGGGCTCGCGGGCCCGACGCGTGTACGAGGCAAGCCAGGCGACCATCCGCTCGTCGTCCACGAGGCTCGGCGCCGCCCGTTCGCGCAGAGCGAGCCGCGCGTACTCCTCCGTCCCCCAGAGCCGCTCAATGCGGTCGAGCTCGATGGACTCGCTCTCGGCGGCGCGGCTGCTCGTGTCGTAGTCGGCGACCGTGCCGAACAACAGGAGCCCGCACGTTCGTTCGGGGTACGTGGCGGCGAAGAGCATCGCCATCGGGCCACCCTCGGAGATTCCGAGCGCGACCCCGCGCTCCGAGGCCGCCGCATCCATCACGGCGCGGAGATCATCCATCCGCGTCTCAAGGCTCGGAAGCTGTGCGTCCGGCACCCGGTGGGGCATGGAAAGCCCCGAGTATCTCGGCTGGCTGGGCGAACGGCCCGAGCACACCGTTTTGATTGGCGCCACGACCTACCGGCTGATGGCAGCATTCGCCGCCAGCGGCGAGGAAGGGGTCGACCAGCTGGACCCGGTGTCCAAGGTGGTCTTCTCCTCCACCCTGACCGAGCCGCTGACATGGGCCAACACCCGGCTGGTCACCGGAAACGCGGTGGACGCTGTGCGGGCGATGAAGCAGGACAGCCGCATCGAGCTGCGCACGCTGGGCAGTGTGAGTCTGTGCCGATCGCTGATCACCGCCGGGCTGGTGGATCGCTTCCGGGTGGTCGTGTTCCCGGTCGTCACCGGTGCCACCGGCCAAGATCGGATCTACGACGGCTATCCCGACATGAGGCTCGACCTGGTCCACAGCCGCACCTTCGACGGCGGGCTCCAACTGTTGGAGTACCTGCCCGCCGTGCTCCACGGTTCCCCGGGGACCAGCCGAGCCGCAGGTTGAGCGCGGCCGGAGATCGCGCGACGCTCAGGCGAGGTCGCGGACCATAGCGCCGCCTTCAGGCCGGAAGCCAACGTCGGTCAGGTAATCTCCGGCGTTCTGCATTCTCGGTGGTGCGATCACTCTTCGGTAGCCGCGGGCGGCGAGCGGACCACCAGGACAGTAGACGAACTCACCCAAGGTAAAGCCTTGATACCTCGGCACGACGTAGTCGAGGTCTACCTGCGCGGATCGGTGACCCGCGTTTCTCACCAGCACCAAGCCCACCGTCTCTGCTCCGGTGAGGATGAGGAAGCCGTCATCGGTGTGAGCGGTGTCGTCGCTAGAGAATCCAGGGTTGAAGTACTGAATGTCAGCGTCGAACTCGTGGAGGAGGTGCTTCAGATAGGCCTCGTTCGGAGAGATCTCGACCACCTCGAAAGTCCGTGAGTCGTGCCTGCCACGTAGTAGCCGCACGATATAGAAAACGTTGATCGCGGTGAGCGTGACGTTCAGCGCGACCATCGGCCAGACCGCAATGGCTGCGTTGAAGATCACCAGCAGCGCCGACGCAACGCCGTTGAACAGTCGCAAACGCAAAATGCGGGTCTGCAGCACCGAATAGACCAGCAGAGCTGATCCGACCCAACCGAGCACCTCCACCGCTAGCACCTGTGGCCGCCTCTCGTCAGTCGAGCTGCCGCCGACTCCGAACGAGCTTTCCGCGATCGTCGCCGGGAGCCGGCCAACCACCAGCGCATCGTTATGTTCATGGGCTCAGCCTCGCGGCATGGGTCGGGCCAGCGCCAGCCCGACAACCCTGAGTCGAGTGATGCTCGCAATGGTCAGGGTCAGGGATCAGAGGCCCATCGACAGCTGGTCCTCGATGACCAGCGCCGCCGAAGCGCGATGTGCTGGAACGTCTTCGATGACTGACGTCCCAAATTGGCGTAGTTAAGCACTCGTCGGGTGCCCGGATCCGGGTCATCTCGGCTCAGGCCGGCGACACCCCCAACCTCGACCTGCAGTCGCAACGCATCGGCTTTAGGGCAGGATCTCGACGTACCCGTCCGTTCCATTCACGCGGATCCGCTGCCCATCCCGGATCAGCCGGGTGGCATGCTCCACCCCCACGACGGCCGGCAAGCCGTACTCCCGAGCGATCACTGCGCCATGGGTCATCAAGCCTCCCACCTGCGTCACCAGGCCCTTGACCGTAACGAACAGGGGCGACCAGCTCGGATCCGTGTAGGCCGTTACCAGGATGTCGCCCGCTTCGAGATCGGCCTCCGCCATGTCGAGGAT